>Ga0209581_1000393_pt1:0-97500 | contig 99845 bp, 74 predicted proteins | sample Coa_R2_FD_187160 | JGI IMG/M metagenome (GOLD analysis project Ga0209581, IMG submission 187160) | Surface soil microbial communities from Centralia Pennsylvania, which are recovering from an underground coalmine fire - Coalmine... | ecosystem: Environmental > Terrestrial > Soil >...
ATCCACATCTCTTCCTGCTTCTCCTGCGACTGACGCGTTCCCATCCCCATGGCTGAAGACTACGAATTCCGCATCGCAAACACCAGCATTTTCAACCACCATGCACCCGGACTTTAACCACAGGCTGTTAGGCCACGATTACCTGGCTGAAAAAATAGCCAGCTACATCCTCAGCATAAGTCCCTCTCTTGCTCCACAGACATATCCATTGTTCAATCCTGCCGCCATCGCAGGAACATATGACTACTCAGTATCTAACGGCACGCTCTTGTCCGCGGGACAGCACCAGGTAAGTGTCACCTTTACACCGCAGGACAGCGCAAATTATGCCACAGCCACGCAGAACGCTGTCATATCTGTAGTCAAGGCAAGTTCCAGTATTTCTGTTTCGGCCAATTCAGGAAGCATAGGTCCCGGAAACGTAGTCACCATCACTGCCAAAGTCTCACCTCAGATTGGCGGTGTTCCCACCGGTACAGTGGCCTTTATTGAGAATGGAACGGTAGTAGGTAGCTCTCCTCTTGACTCGTCCGGAAGTGCATCCTTCACTGCAAGCTGGCCTGCAATTGGTACACACCAGATCAGCGCGACGTACTCCGGTGATGGGAATTTCTATGGCTCTGCTACTTCAGCAGCCATCCCGATCACGGTGATGAAGCCGGATTTCACCATGTCCATCAGCCCAACGAAGATCACGGTAGTTCCTGGGCAGTCGGCCACATTCGCTCTTACTGTAACGCCCATCGCGGGTCTCTCTGCCAATCTCAACCTCACCTGCACCGGACTGCCTGCAAATACCTCGTGCGGTCTGCAAAATACGCAGCAGCAGGCTGTAAATCAAAATACGCAGCAGGTGGCTGTAAATCAAAGGCCTACGACCGCTTCAGTTGTTATCCAGGCGTTCGCTTCGAGAGCAGAAAAGGAGGACATCCTGAAATTCCCGGATGGCGTACAGCTTTGCGGACTGTTCGGCATTCTTCTCATATTCAGGCGTAAGAAGGTAATTCCAACGCTTATAGTCTCGGCGCTGCTCCTGGTTGTGGGGTTATCATTTGTCGGCGGCTGCGGTTCAGGAGCAAAAATCAGTACACCAGAACCTGGAACTTATAACGTAAATATCGTCCTGACCAGCGCAACGGATGCGTCGCTTACCCACTCTCAGAGTGTAACGGTCGTGATCCCGTAAAATCTTCCCGAGCACAGACCCCGTAATCCCTGGGAGTGCGGGGTCTGCCATCTGGATACACTCCATTAAGGTACAATCTTTATTTGGAGAGTTTTCCCGCGCGGCCAAGGCGCCCGCATCCGTAAAAATCCCAGAACCACAAGAGTAAGGAGTTTTCTTTTATGGCGATTCCCGCCACGCAAATGCGTCCGGGCATGATCATCCGGCACAATAATGAACTACACGCGGTATTTTCAGTGGAGCACCGCACGCCCGGCAACCTGCGCGCCTTTATCCAGGCCAAGCTGCGCAATCTGCGCTCCGGTGCCATGTTTGAGCACCGCTTTCGTTCGGCCGATGCGATTGACCGCGTTGTGGTGGATGAAATTCCGATGGAGTTTCTCTATAACGACGGCGACGACTACTACTTTATGAACACCGAAAACTACGAGCAGACCCACCTGAAGCGCGAGACGCTCGGTGATGCCGTAGAGTACCTGACGCCAAATCTTCAGATAACGGTTTCATTCTTTGACGGAAAGGCCGTAGGCATTGAACTTCCTCAGACGGTAGAGCTGACCGTGGTAGAGACAGAACCAGGGCTTAAGTCTGCAACCGCCTCTTCTGTTACCAAGCCTGCCAGGACCGAGACCGGGCTGGTGGTGCAGGTGCCACCCTTCATCAATGAAGGCGAGAAGATCCGCGTGGATACAGCCGAGGGTGCGTATCTGTCGCGGGCATAGGATTTCCTCTAAGTCCGGCATTACGAATGATACGGCTTCATGCCGTATCATTTTTGTTTTCGCGGTCTTTTATCGGAGACATCTTCTTACAATAGAGACGAGTGAACCGCAAAGAGCTACGAAAACTGGCGCTGATACGCCTTCGAGAAGCTCAGATACGCCGCTTTGGGCTAATCGCTTGATTCAAGCGCTTGCATCTCGAAACATCTCTGACCCTCTTGTTCCAATGCTTTAAAATAAGTATAGGAGACCACCTCTATAGGAGGTGGTGCATGTGCCGATGTCTTCCGAGATGCGGATCAGCCCGCGTGACCGGCTGGTGCTAACGGCTGTGATCGAAATCTATATCGCCACCTGCGAACCGGTGGCGTCACAGGCGGTTGCGCGTCAGTTTGCCGAAAAAGAAGGCATGAGTTCGGCCACAATCCGCAATGTCATGGCTTCTCTCGATAAAGCAGGGCTTCTGGAACAGCCGCATACCTCAGCCGGGCGCATCCCGACCGCAAAGGCCTTCCGGTTTTACGTAAACCAGTTGAATAGATCAACACCGCTGCCCAGGCTGCCGCAGGAGCAGCGCGAGCAGATTGATGACAGCTTTGCCGGAGTAACCAGCAGCCAGCAATTTCTGGAGCGCACTTCGCATGTGCTGGCCGTAATTTCAAGCGGCGTAGGGGTGGCGCTCGCCCCGGTCACCGAGGTCCACGCGCTGGAACACATTCATTTCAGCCGGCTTACGGCGCGTCGTGTGCTCGCAGTGGTAGTAACAAAAGCCGGAATGGTGCTGGACCGCGTCCTGACGCTGGACCGCGACCTGAGCCAGACAGAACTTGAGGTTTCAGCGCGATTTCTGAACGAGAACTTCCACGGCTGGTCCATTGAGCGCATCCGCGCGGAGCTAAGCCGCCGCATGGAGCAGGAACGCAACGAATATGACCGTCTGATGCACTCAATCCATGAGCTTTGCCGGAAAGGCGCCCTCCATACAGAGAACAGTGGGCAGACCATCTTTATGGAAGGCGTGGCCAATCTGCTGGCCAGCGAACTGGACCGTGAGCGATTGCAGCAGATGCTGCGCGCGCTTGAGGCCAAGCAACGCATGATTGAGCTGCTGAACGCTTATGTGGATGCGCGCCAGCAGATGGTACGCGTGGTCGTCGGACTGGAAGAGGCAATCCCGGAGATGCAGGACCTGGTGCTGATTGGCGCACCAGCACGCCTGGATGGCAGCAATTTTGGCGCAGTGGCTGTGATTGGCCCAACGCGCATGCGTTATCAGGAGACGATGAATGCCGTCTCGTATATTGCCCAGCTTTCAGACAGGCTGTTTCAGCCTCTGCAATAGCATCTGAACATTCGTAGGGTGGTGATTTACATGGGCGCATTAGACGCGTCCGGAATAGGTTTGTAAGTATGAGCAGAAAAACAGTCGAACAGGAAATTTCAGAAGAAAAAACTACGCCTGACGCTGAGAATGCACAGGCTGAACCCCTCGTGCCCGTCGAAACATCCAATGTTCCGCAGGAAGAATACGACCGTTTGAAGGCCGAGCGGGACATGCTGGTAGACCGGCTGGCGCGCCTCCAGGCTGAATTTGATAATTACCGCAAGCGCGAGGCACGGGAACGTAGTGATTTCCGCGACTTTGCCACGGCGAACACGGTAGAGCAGTTTCTGCCGGTGCTCGACAACTTCCAGCTTGCGCTCAACTCAAGCGGTTCTGCCGAGCAGCTTCGCACCGGCGTCGAGCTGATTGTCAAACAGATGGAAGAGGCCCTGCGGTCGCTGAATGTCCAGCCGGTGGAAACCGTTGGAGTGGAGTTCGATCCCAGGGTGCATGAGGCGCTGGAGATGGTAGAAAGACCGGATTTGCCCGACCATCAGGTATTTGAGGAAGTCCGCCGCGGATACCGCATTAAGGAGCGGCTGCTGCGGCCTGCCCTGGTCCGCGTCGTCAGCAACCCGCAGCAGAAAGAAGCATGAGCAGTACAGCAAACGTGACGAAAGCTGATTATTACGAAATTCTGGGCGTTTCGCGCTCGGCCTCCGAGCAGGAGCTGAAGGCTGCCTACCGCAAGCTCGCCATGCAATACCATCCCGACCGCAATCCTGGAAACAAGGACGCGGAGGAGAAGTTCAAGGAATGCAGCGAGGCGTATCAGGTCCTGACAGACCCGCAGAAACGCGCCGCCTATGATCGCTACGGACATGCAGGCGTCAGCGGCGTTGGCGCTTCAAACGGCGACCCGTTCGCCGGAATGCCGGACCTTGGCGACATCTTCGGAGACTTCTTCGGCGAAGTCTTCAACATGGGTGGAAGCAGCCGCAGGGGCTCCCGGGCGCAGCGCGGCCGGGATGTCCGCATAGACCATCTGGTTGATTTCGAAGATGCGGTCTTCGGCAAGGAAGTGCAGGTCACAATCCGCCGCATGGAGCCCTGCACTGATTGTCATGGAACCGGCACTGCGAGCGGCCGTGGTCCTGCGACCTGCCCACAATGCCAGGGACGCGGTCAGGTGCGGTTCCAGCAGGGGTTCTTCTCGATTGCCCGTACCTGCTCGGCATGCAATGGAACAGGTACTGTCATTTCTGATCCGTGCCGGACATGCCGCGGCGATGGCCGCGTAGAACGCCAGCGCACCATTCAGGTTACGATTCCCGCGGGCGTGGAAGAAGGCACGCGTATTCGTTACCAGGGTGAGGGCGATGCGGGCCGACTGGGTGGCCCGGCGGGCGATCTCTATATTGTGCTCGCAGTAAAGCCACATGCCTTTTTTGAGCGCGATGGCAATGACCTGCACTGCGTGGTGCCTGTCTCGTTCCCTCAGGCGGCGCTTGGAGACGAAATCACCATCCCAACGCTCGAGGGCGACACTGTCCTGAAAATTCCTGAAGGCACCCAGAGCGGCAGGGAGTTCCGGATTCGCGGCAAGGGCGTTCCCTACCTGAATGAACATGGACGCGGCGATCTGGTAGTACAAGTCGTGGTGCAGACGCCAAAAAAGCTGACCAAAGTGCAGAAAGAACTGCTGCGCCAGCTTTCTGAATCTATGGCGATCGAAAACAAGCCTACATCCAGAAGCCTTTTCTCAAAAATGAAAGAAATGTTCAGCTAGCTTGGCGCCCCCGGGCGGTGGCCCAGCTCTTTCGACATGGTGATGAAGTGGACGAGGTGGGTGAAGTGCTGTTTCGCCTCGGCTGATACCTCTTCCCTTCCCGTCACTTCGTATCCAAACTTCCGGTAAATGACAGGCAGTTCCTCGCGCAGATTGACTACGCGCAGGTCCATGTAGCGGCAACCTGACTCTCGCGCAAATTCCTCAGCAGCAGCAGTAAGGCGCGAACCGATTCCGGAACGCTGTTTTGACGGCTCAATGGACAACAGGCCAAGATACGCGCGCTCTCCGCGCAGTTCAACGTACACGCTTCCCTGGATCTGGCCATCTTCTTCGATCACGAGAAAACGTCCGCTTTTGAAGAGCTGATTTACTTCTTCCTGCGTGATGCGGTCACCCACCTTGAAAAAAAGCTCAACAGAAAATGCCTGATTAATGAGCTGCGTGATGGCACACAAATCGGCAGGGGTGGCAAAACGGAGTTCCATAAATATCAGTATCGCAAACCTGACTTGTGGAACATGCTTTGCACCATTTCCGTATTTGCCTATCATCAGGCGAACAGAAGGTGGGCCATGGAAACTTTTCTGTATGATCTTCGCTACGCGGCGCGGCAGTTGTGGAAGTATCCGGTATTTGCTCTAACGGCCATCCTGACACTGGCTTTAGGAATCGGCGCGAATACGGCCATTTTTACCGTGGTCCAGTCGGTACTGCTCGCACCGCTGCCCTACGCGGACGCGAACCGCATCGTAGGGCTGGACACGTACTTTACCAATAAAAGCCGCGTTCATACACGAGTGACGGGACCGGATGCCGTGGATGTCCGCACCCAGGCCCACAGCCTGGAGGCCGTAAGCCTGTACAATGAAGGCCTGCAGGGCGTGCAGTTACGCGACCATGCCGTGTTTACTCCCGTGGCCATCATTGATTCCGGTTTTGCACGCGTCTTCGGACTGAAGCCCATCGCGGGCCGCACCTTCACCGAGCAGGAGATTGGCCGGGCAGCGCTGGTGAGCGAGCAGTTTGCCCGCGAACAGTTCGGCAGCGCACAGGCCGCGCTTGGGCAAACAGTGGGCTTTCAAAATCAGCCCTTGCAGATTACAGGCGTCCTGCCCGCATCGTTTGACTTTCCCGGCAAGACGCAGGTCTGGGCCACCTATCCCTCTCATCCCGCGGCAGAGGACCGCACCGCCTACAATTACAAGGCCGTTGCCAGGCTGCGAACCGGAGTTTCTGTCCAGGCGGCCAGGGCAGAACTGAAAACACTGTCTCAGCATCTTGCCGTGGCATATCCGGATTCCAACAAGAACAAACAAATGATTGTGGTACCACTGCGGGAAGAGCTTACGGGCAAGGTGCGTCCGATGCTCATGCTGCTGCTCGCAGCCGTTGGCATGATTCTGCTGATTGCCTGCGTCAACGTGACGCATCTGATGCTGGCACGCTCCATTGACCGGCAGCGTGAACTGGCGGTGCGTACTGCGCTCGGGTCTTCTCGCTGGAAGCTCGCCCGGATCGTACTTTCCGAAAGTTTTCTCATCTCTTTTTCCGGTGCGGTGCTGGGAATCGTGCTTGCTGTTCCGGCCTTGCATCTATTGCTCACCATGGCTCCAGCCGACCTGCCCCGTGCGGGGGAAATCCACCTGAATGGATGGGTGCTGGCCTTTACGATGCTGCTCTCTCTGCTGGCTACTGTTGTGGCCTCCCTGGTACCGGCACGAAAGGCCACGAAAATTGATCCTGCGGAGGCGCTGAAGGCAGACAGCTCCCGCGGAATCTCTGCGAAGAGCGCCTCAGCCCTCCGCAATGGTTTGGTCATAGCGGAAGTCGCAGCGACGTTTCTTCTGGCCATTGGCGCAACTCTGCTGCTGAGGACCATGATGACGTTAATGGACCGCGACCTGGGCTACCAGCCCGGCAATTTGCTGGTGGTGAATGCGGAAGCGCCTGGAGACGACATCAAGTCCGGGCAGGAAGTCGCGCGGAAATATGACGACATTCTGGTCCAGTTGAAGGCATTGCCGGGAGTCGAAAACGTTGCCGGCATTTATGGACTTCCAACCGCGAGCAGCGGCTCCAATGGCGGATACAGCATCAGAGGCGTTCCCACCGACAATTACCACATGCCGTGGGCGTATTTTAATGTTGTCACCCCGGAATACTTCTCAACCATGAAGGTCCGCCTGCTGCAAGGCCGGGATTTCGGCCCGCAGGACAGCTTCCATGGACAGATGGTCGCCATCATCAGCGAGGCTGTAGCGAAGCAGAGCTTTGGCAATGCTGACCCGATCGGGAAGCAGATTCAACTTGGCCTCGATCTTGAGAGTCTCAATAAATGGATCACCATCGTCGGGGTTGTGGCGGATGTGCGTCAGGATTCGCCTGCGCAACAGCCCGGTCCTGCGATATACATGCCGATGGCGCAGCATCCGTCGCGCGCGCCGGAGATCAGCATCGTCCTGCGGACCAGGGTGCCTCCATTGTCCCTGATGAATACCGTCCAGTCGAAGATACAGCGCGTCAACCCGCAGATTGCGATGCGCTTCACCACCATGGACGAGATGGTAGGGGAGTCTATTGCGGCAGAGCGCTTCCGCTCCGCATTGTTCGCTGCCTTCGCCGGGATTGGATTATTGCTGGCGATGCTGGGCATCTATGGAACGATGGCCTATTCCGTCGCGCAACGGCGCTTTGAAATTGGCGTGCGCATGGCCTTTGGCGCTGAACCGCAAGCAGTTCTGCGTATGGTGTTGTGGAATGCAGCCAGACTGGCCTGCTGGGGCATCGTGGTTGGGCTGGGATTAAGCTTCGCGTTGACACGTCTGATGAGCGGAATGCTGGTTGGCGTCCATCCCGTGGATCCACTAAGCCTGGCGGTAGCGACTGTCCTGTTACTGGCTACGGCCCTGATGGCTGCTTTTACCCCCGCGCGGAGAGCGGCCCAGGTGGATCCCATGGTGGCGCTGCGGATAGAGTGATTGCAGGGTGTTTCAGATAGGCTTTCCAGGACGACGACGTCTACTCCAGCCCATCATCGGTGTCTGCTGCGACAACGGCTCCGCCGTTTCTCTTCATCCGCAGATATCCGCGGATAAACGGCTCCAGATACCCGTCCAGAACGCGGTCCACGTCCCCTACCTCCACCTTTGTTCGGTGGTCTTTGGCCATGCGGTAGGGTTGCAGCACGTACGAGCGAATCTGTGAGCCAAAGTTGATGTCGAGCTTGGAGTCTTCAAGCTTCTTGGTTTCCGCTTTCTTTTTCTCCAGCTCATACTCGTAGAGGCGCGAGCGCAGCATCTTCATCGCCTTCTCGCGGTTCTTGTGCTGCGAGCGTTCGTTCTGGCATTGGACCACGATCCCCGTAGGCATATGCGTAATACGCACAGCCGAGTCGGTGGTGTTGACGTGCTGTCCGCCTTTGCCGCCGGAACGGTACGTGTCCACGCGAATGTCTTCAGGCTTGATTGCGACTTCAATGGAATCGTCAATCTCAGGAGAGACGAAGACGGAAGCGAACGACGTATGCCTGCGCTTGGCAGCATCGAATGGCGAGATGCGCACGAGACGGTGCACTCCGCTTTCACCGGAAAGCAGGCCAAAGGCATATTCGCCGGAAATGGTGAAGGTGGCTGATTTTATGCCCGCTTCTTCGCCATCCTGATAGTCGTTGATTTCAGTTTTAAAGCCCTGCTGCTCGGCCCAGCGCAGATACATGCGCGTCAGCATCTCGGCCCAGTCTTGGCTTTCGGTTCCGCCTGCCCCCGGGTGCACGGTAACAATGGCATTCATCGCGTCCGTTTCACCGGAAAGCATGGTGCGCTCTTCGAGCTTGCTCGCATATTCGTCGAGCGCTTTGATTTCTCGCGACAGGTCTTCTTCGACGGCTTCGCCTTCCCGCGCCAGGTCAAAATATGCTTCCACGTCTCCGGTCCGCCGGGTAAGTTCTTCATCTGCAGCAAGCTGCTCTTCAATACGCTTGCGGTCGCGCATTAAGGGCTGTGAAACGGTTGCGTTTGACCACACGCCGGGGTCAGAGAGTTTGCTTTCAATTTCAGCTAGTTGTTTGCGGAGCCCGTTCGGGTCAAAGATACTCCCGCAGGTCGCGCACTTTGTCGCGGATGGGAGCGTAGGCGAATTCGAGATCGTTCAGCACCTTACGAGACCTGTCTTTTTCTTGAAGATCGCAGGGCAATGGCAATCGCCCCTACTGAGATTATCCCACAGAGATAGGCGAAGACGTCGCCGTGACGCGAGTAGTAAGTCAGATCATCTTCGTATCCATAGCGGACCGCCAGCGAAGTGTTTACGTGACGCGGTGCGCTCAGGGTCACGCGGCCTTCCGGATCAATGGCAGTGGTCACGCCATTGTTCGTATCGCGAAGGACCCAGCGATGGTTTTCAATGGCGCGCATCCGGGCCATGTTCAGGTGTTGCCAGGGGGCGCTGGTGTCACCATACCAGCCATCGTCGGAGATGTTGACGAAGACCTGTGCGCCATGGACCGCAAATTGCCGCACCTCATCGGCAAAGATGGATTCATAGCAGATGAAGACACCAAAGTAATGGCCATTGGCGCGGAAGACTTTGCGGTAAGTGCCGCGATTGAAGTCGCTGACCTGCTGGGTCAGATGTTTCGCGAAAAAGAAGACGTTGCGGTATGGTACAAATTCGCCGAAGGGTACGAGATGGATCTTGTCGTAGCGCCCGATAATATCGCCATCTGGCGCGGCAACCACAGCGGAATTGTATTCGCCCGTCTGGTCGCGTCCAATGGCCCCTGCGACAACCGGAGCATGGTTGGTCGTGGCAATGTCATGCATCAGGACGATAAATCGCGGGTCATCACTGCGGAAGGGCGAAGGTGCTTCGGGCCACGCCACCAGTCCAGGCGTGGAGTGCTGCTGTAGACAATCCGAAAAAAACATCTGCTTCTGCGGAGAGGGCATTCCGTTGTAGGCAGGGGCGCAGTATCGTCGGCTCAGTTCCAGAATGTGCGCTGCGTTCTCGTCCCACTCCGGGCCGGCCCATAGGTTCGGAACTCCTACGTCAAGATTGGGCTGGAGCAGTACCGCGAAATCAGAAGTTGGCTCAGATTTCGGTGGGATGAAAGAACCTGCCTGAAGCAGGAGGATGAGAAGTACCGTACCCGTGCCAATTCGCAGCTTTGTATGAATGGATCGGCCCAGGAATGCCGCAGTGAGCAAAGCATTACCAGCCACCAGCACGAAGGAGATGCCGTATACGCCAGTGACAGGAGCAAGTTTTGTAAGAAGGAAATTATCTACCTGAGAGTAGCCGAGCTGGTCCCAGGGAACGCTGGTGATGCGCGATGCTGCGACTTCGATGGCGGCCCAGAAGAATGGGGCCAGAAGCAAAGGAACTGTGCAGGTCCTGAATCTCTTTCTGCAAAGCGCAATCAGCCATGCAAACAGTGCGAAATACAGGCCCAGCACCAAGCTGTACAACACCAGAATGCCTACCGAACCCGGTCCCGGCACATTGCCGTAGATGTGCATCGTGTCGTAAATCCAGTAGCAGTTCAGCACGTACCAGAGGACCCCGCAGGCATGTCCCGCGAGGGCACTGCGGCGCAGATAGCGCGGCGCCTCCACGCTGCACTCCTGGAGCAGCCCGTAGAACAGAGGGACCAGCGCGATCCACGCAAAGGCAGCACGCCAGGGCGGCATAGGCCCTGCAATGGGGAATGGCAGATCGAGTAAAAGTCCTGAAATCAGCCCCAGAAGAATGGGGCGCCGGGTTAAAAAGCGCATCCCAGGGTGAGTCTACCATCCGGGCGTTACAATATTTGCTGTGAGCGCACTCATCTACCTGGGAATGCACCTGCTGACCATCCTCTTTCTGATCGGCCTTTGTGGCTCGTCCATTGTCATCATCATTAGTTTTATTGAGGACTTGCGGGAGCTCTTGGGGGAATGAGCGGTACACACTATTTGACTGTGTTCGGGTCTGGACATACACTCAGCGCTGAGCGTCCTTGCCGAGGCAGATGTTCGCCCTGCGGTGGGTAGCAAGAGATTTCACCCATACACCATGCCTGTTGGTCAAACCTTTTCCGCTCCACAATCGAACCGGGTACGGCTGGTCGTTGCCTCCTCGGTCATGCTTACATTCATTTCCTTCTGGCGAGCGGCAGCGGTCGTCCTGAATGACCTCGGATCATCGGCCTTTTACGCCGGAGGAATTGCCGAAGAAGCGGTAGGAAAAGCAGCGCCATGGTTCATTCTGGGCGTCATGCTCTTTTCCTTCGCCGTTCGTGCCGTATACGTCGAAAGCTGTTCGATGTTCACGCGCGGCGGCGTTTATCGTGTGGTGAAAGAGGCGCTGGGCGGGACCTTCGCAAAGCTGAGCGTCTCGGCCCTGATGTTCGATTACATCCTCACCGGACCCATCTCAGGCGTGTCCGCCGGCCAGTACATCACCGGGCTTCTGAACGAATTAATGCAGGTAGGCGCACTACACGGATGGCTGCCGCCCGTCCTGATGAATGCCGCCCATTCTGCGCGCCAACTGCCGATGGATGCCACCTCCGCGGTCTTCTGCGCATCTGTCACCATCTATTACTGGTGGCAAAACATCAAGGGCATTGAGGAGTCCAGCGATAAGGCCCTTGATGTAATGAAGATCACCACGGTCATGGTGGTGCTGCTGCTGGGCTGGGGCATCTTCACGGCCTTCCACATGGGCGCTGCTTTGCCGCCCCTCCCCGTACCGGCGAATCTGCACTTCTCGAAAGACGCGCTGGGCTTCCTGGGCGGAACAAAATTCGCGACTTCGCTCGGCCTCTTCGGTATTGTGATGGCCTTCGGGCACTCGATTCTGGCCATGAGCGGCGAAGAGACCCTCGCCCAGGTCAATCGCGAAATCGAACACCCGAAGCTGAAGAACCTGAAGCGCGCCGCGATTGTTATCGCCATCTACAGCTTCGTTTTCACAGGAATTGTCTCGCTGCTGGCAGTGATGATTATTCCTGATTCGGTGCGCGTTCCGGTCTATCGTGACAACCTGATTGCGGGACTTGCCATGTACATGGTCGGGCCCCTTTCACTGCGCATTGTCTTCCGCGTATTCGTTGTCATCGTCGGGTTCCTGATCCTATCCGGTGCCATTAACACTTCAATCATCGGCTCAACCGGCGTGCTGATGCGCATTTCAGAAGATGGCGTGCTCACCGACTGGTTCCGCAAGCCGCACCGGAAATTTGGCACCAGCTATCGCATCGTCAATCTGGTGACTGCCCTCCAGCTTTTTACCATCATTGCCAGCCGCGGAAATGTCATCACGCTGGGCGAGGCCTATGCCTTTGGCGTGATCTGGAGCTTTACCTTCAACTCGCTGGCCATGCTTGTCCTGCGCTGGAAATACAAGGGCGAGCGCGGCTGGAAAGTCCCCCTCAATATTCGGATTGGCAAAACCGAGCTGCCTATCGGCCTGTTCTGCATTTTTCTTAGCCTGCTGAGTATTGCGGTTGTAAACCTCTTTACCAAGAGTGTCGCCACCGAAAGCGGCGTTGCATTCGCTGCCGCTTTCTACGCCATCTTTTCTGTTTCAGAGCGCCGGAACAAGAAGAAACATGCGGCCACCGTCAAGCAGATGAAGGAGCACTTCCAGCTTGAGAACCAGGACACGATTGGCCGCGAAGCACTGCAAATCCGCCCCGGCGGCGTGCTGGTCACCATGCGCGATGCTACCAATCCCTTTGCCCTGAAATGGGCGCTTTCGCGCACGAATACAGATGATCAGGACATCGTCGTGCTCACTGCGCGCATGATGGGCGCAGGCGGCCCCGAGTACATTGATGCTTCTGACCAGCTCTTCAGCGAGCACGAGCAGATGCTCTTCACCAAGGCCGTCTCCATCGCGGAAAGTTTCGGCAAGCACATTTCCCTCTTGGTGGTTCCTGCCGGAGATATCTTTGCTGCACTTGTTCAGACAGCAAATTCTCTGGAAGTCTCAGCGCTGGTTTCCGGCCTCTCCACCAAAATGTCCGCGCAGGAACAGGCTTATCACGTGGGCCAGGCGTGGGAAAATCTTCCGGAACCAAAGCGGCAATTTACTTTCTACGTCGTAATGCCGAATGGCGAAGCCCAGGGCTTCCATATCGGGCCGCATGCGCCTACTCTCCAGGCCGAAGATGTGCAGCTCGTGCACCGTTTGTGGCTGAATTTCCGCCGCGATCCGGAGATGCAGGACCTGCACCACAGCGACATCGTGACGTACGCACTCACGCGGCTCGCAGTGGAATATGCGCGCGATAAGCAGGAAACCTTGCGCGACCTGCGCCGGTACACCAGCGATGGCCGGAAAAATGCCGGCTTAGGACCAGCCTACCTCCGCACAAATAAATCCGCAGCCGATTATCCCATACCCACACCTGGTCCATCGTCGCGCCAGGCAGAGACGGAAAAATAAGGCCGCTAACATGAAAGTCATCAGGTAACCTCCCGTATCCGGCCAGTAACCTGCTTTTAGCATCACTCTGATGACCTAAGAGTATCCTGGTAAATATTACCTTTTTGATGAGGAAATTTAGGCCTTGTTCGCTATAGACTTCTTGCTTAGTAAGAATGTCGCATTTTGACTCTGCTATCTGCTAAAGGATAGGCCCCCATTGTGCGGGTGCTAAGCTCCATGCTGTTGCGACCGGCAGACCTGTAGGTAAGCAAGCCTGAGAATGCCGCAAAGACACTAGAAAGGTTCCATGTATGCATACTCCTTCTACTCAGCCGAGGATATCCGTCGTGATTGTGGACTCAACCAGGATCACGTCTGAACTTCTGGAGCAGGCCTTTCTGAAGCATCCGCAGTTCTCCATACTTGGCTGCATAAGGAACCTGGAAGAACTTACCAGGCTTTTGTCTCAAAAACAGCCGGATGTTGTTCTTATCCAATGCTCAGACAAAAAAGACCAGCCACAAGCCATTGCCATGCTGGACAAGGTATCGGACATGTGCCCCTCCGCGCGGTGCATTGTGCTTTCCTCAAACCTTACCAAGGAGCACGTTGTCGGATTCTTTCGCGCACAGGCCAGGGGAGTTCTGGCCGCCGATCTTACCGACTTCGCGACGCTGTGCAAGTGCATCGTTTGTGTCCACAAAGGGCAAATCTGGGCGAACAGTGAGCAGCTCGGCTACCTCATCGAATCGTTGTCCGGTTCAAAGGCACTCCGAATCGTGGATTCCAAGGGCGACGCCATCTTGAGCGCACGCGAAGAGGAGGTCCTTCACTTGCTTTCCGAAGGGCTTACCAACCGCGAGATGGCTGCGTCACTCAACCTGAGCGAGCATACGATTAAGAACCACCTGTTTCATATCTTCGATAAGCTTGGCGTATCCAGCAGGACCGAAGCCATCCTCTATGCCATGAGCCGCCGCATGGTTGCGCGTTAAAGCCAATCGAATCAGCCCTGCACCTCTTCGCCAAAAAAGGGACTATCTACCTGCATCACAGCTTCGCGATGCAGGTGGGCAGCATACTATTTTGCACCTATAACTATGCACTTATGACCCGCCTGCGCCACTCATGCCATGTGAGAATAACTTACTACTCGGTAAGAGTATAGTAATCGCCTATTTTATTACTAAATAACTGATGATTATGGAAGTTATCGGATAGTAGGATAGGTCTGTCTTGTCTGTTAAGACTTCGTTAAAACAATGCAGTGCGTTTTCTTGTTCCTAACCCCAATCCGATTTCGAGTCCTGTGAAATTGAAGAGGTCTATATGCGACGCAACCAACATGCACGTTCAATCAGCCAGCCTGCTCCCCCGAGATTGTTCCGACATGTGAGAATGGCCCTCCTTTTGCCGGCTTTGTTGCTGTCTCTTATGGCCTTCGGAATCAGCGGATGCGGTATCCATCCGAACCCTTTCGCGCAGCTCTCTATTTCTCCTTCTACGCTGGCATGGCATAGCGTGAACGTGGGCCAGACCTCTGGCTCGAAAACTGTGACCATTACGAACACGAGCACGACACTGGGTGTAACTTTCTCTGCCATCAAACTAAGCGATGGCTTTCTGGTAACAGGCAATACTTGCCCTATCGGTACTTCAACACTGGCCCCCAAAGCGTCCTGCACAGTTTCGGTTGCGTTTCGGCCCATGACAACAGGAGACCAAAGCGGGTCTCTGACGCTGAATGACTCAGCATGGGGCAGTCCTCATAGTGTTTCTCTCAGCGCAAAAGGATCTACCGGATCATTGATCTTCCAGCCTGCCTCTCTCTCGTTCCCCGGAGTTGCTGCGGGCACGGTCAGCCAGCCACAGAATGCGACACTTACAAACAAGCAATCTACACCAATCACGATCCAAAGCTTTACCGTAAGCGGGCAATTTATAGAAGGTACTAACTGCCCGGTAGCTCCGAGTGCTCTTGGCGCCGGCGAGAGCTGCACAGTGACGGTAGCATCCAGCCCGAAGACAAGTGGGGGATTTACTGGATCCGTCAATGTAAAAGATGAGTTCGGCAATGTTACTCAGTTATATCTATCCGGAGCAGATAACGGCCAGCCAGTTCAGGGCCCTGTAAGCTTCTCGCCAGCGTCGCTAACCTGGGGGACCGTCACCGTCGGGCAGACCTCCGGCGCAAAAACTATTACCGTGACTAACAACCAAAGTAATTCGCTGGCCATTTCCAACATCACCACAGGCCCGGATTTTATTCAGACGGGAGGCACCTGCCCGCTTGCTCCCGCCACAGTGCCTGCTGGCGCTTCCTGCACCATCTCTGTCGCGTTTCGCCCCACGTCTGTCGGAGCAAAGACCGAATTAATTTCGCTCACCGACAATGCCTCGGGCAGCCCGCATTCTGCGCTTCTGAACGCAACCGGTTCCAGCGGATCGCTTCTGTTCTCTCCCGTTTCCCTCACCTTTGCTGGCGTCAATCCAGGCTCGACGAGCGCTGCACAACAGGCAACACTTACAAACCAGTCATCAGGAACAATCGCGCTTGCAGGGATTACCGTAAGCGGCCACTTTGCGCAGACCAACAACTGCCCTGCCAGCCTGGCCCCGCAGGCAAGCTGCACGTTCAACGTAACATCCAACCCTGTCGCTACCGGATCATTTACCGGGTCCGTGAACGTAAGGGATGGGTCAGGACATACAACTCAGCTTTATCTGAAGGGACTGGGTGGCACGTCAGAGCAGATAACTTTCTCTCCGGATTCACTGCTGTGGGGCAAGATTGCAGTAGGCCAAACCTCCGGCTCAAAGACGGTTACACTTACGAACAATCAAACTTCCCCTCTTACCATCTCTTCCATCTCGATCGGGCAGGACTTTGTTCTGTCCTCCACCACGTGCCCGACAGCACCGACAACAGTGGCGGCCGGGGCCTCCTGCTCCATGAATGTATCGTTCCGGCCACTTTCTGCTGGGATCAAGAATGAAGACCTCACCATCATGGACGATGCAGCCGGCGGCGTACAGAACGTCACCCTGCAGGGAACAGGCGTTATAGGGTCTTTGCTCTTCAATCCCACTTCGCTCTCGTTTGCCGGTGTACAGCCAAATACCGTCAGCCCGCCGCAAACAGCAACGTTGACGAATGAGACAGCCTCTTCTGACATTACTCTGGCAAGCATCACCGTCAGCGGACATTTTGCGCAGACGAATGATTGCCCTGGCACTCTGTCCGCAGGGCAGCACTGCACCGTCACGGTTACGTCCAATCCAGTGACTTATGGCGCCACGGCCGGCTCCATCAACGTAAAGGATGGTTTGAATAACACTACGCAGCTTTATCTAAGCGGCATGGGTGGAATACCTGCCAGCACAACAAGTAACAGTACTCGCAACAGCAGCGATGCGACAGCCAATTCCGCTTCTCCGGCAGATAGCAGCCCGGTCTATGCCTCTCCTGCAAACCTGTCATGGGGCACCGTGGCAGTCGGCCAAACGTCCAGCGGCAAGAGCATTACGCTGAACAACAACCAGACAACGCCACTTACAATCACATCCATTACATCTGGACAGGATTTTGTACAAACCGCGAATACCTGCCCGATCTCGCCAAACACGCTGCCTGCTGGAGCAAGCTGCTCCGTCACCATGGCATTCCGGCCGCTTTCCAGCGGCGCCAAAAGCGAATCGGTGACGTTTGCATACAGCGGTTCCGGCGCGCCTCTTTCCGTTCCTCTCACAGCCACTGGAACAGTCGGCTCACTGCTGTATAACAATTCATCACTCACATTTGCCGCCGTTGCGCCTGGGTCCGTCAGTCCATCACAAACCTCCACGCTCACAAACCAGACATCGAACTCTGTGACACTCACCAGCATCACGGTCAACGGACATTTTGCTCAGACCAACAACTGCCCCATCAGCCCGAATACGCTCGGTGCAGGTGCGAGTTGCACCGTAACTGTCACCGCGAATCCGGTGGCCAGTGGTACATTTACAGGCGCGGTGAATGCAAAAGACAGCACAGGTGCGGTGACGCAGCTTTACCTCACTGGCAGCGGTTCAGGCGGAAGCACCGGAGGCGGAGGTGGCAGTGTCACTGTGTCGCCCAGGCAATATACATTTGCCAGCCAGGCCGTCGGCACAGTCAGTTCACCTGAAGTCATTACGCTGACAAATGGCCAGTCCACGGCACTGAATGTTTCGTCTGTGCAGATCGCAGCTCCTTTCCAGCAAACCAATAACTGCGTGGGCACAGTGGCCGCAGGCGCCAGCTGCACCATCTCGGTCACATACGCTCCAACTGCTGTGGGATATACGAGCAGGACACTCACGATCACAGACAACGCCAGCAATTCACCGCAAACTGTGGCGATTGCCGGAAATGCGTATGCTCCTGTGAAGTTGAGCAACAGCAGCTTTGGATTCAGCAACCAGGTGGTTGGCCGCTCCAGCACGGCACAGACCGTCACCCTGACGAACCAGCAGCCCTCGCCTCTCACCATCACGTCCATTACCACTGCAGGTAGCAACGAGTTCCACGTCAACAATACCTGCATTCCGGCTGGCAGGAGCAGCGGAACTGTACCCGGAAATTCCAGCTGCTATATCAGCGTAGTGTTCTCTCCCACCGCCACCGGATTCGTTACAGGATCGTTCACGGTCAACTTTAATGCGTACGGTAGTCCTGCCACCGTTACCTATACCGGGACCGGCATTGAGGGCGACACAGGAACAAGTGTGCAGATTACGCCAAGATCAGCATGCGTGCTGCCTTCAGGACAACAGCAGTTTGCTGCAAATGTCCGCAACAACTCCAATCAGGCAGTCACCTGGTATGTGGACAATTTCAAGAACGGAAACAATGGAGTCGGCACCATTTCGCCTTCCGGTCTTTATACTGCGCCGTCAGCAACCGGCACGCATACTATCAAGGCCGTCAGTCAGGCTGTCACTTCCGCCTATGCGACCACTACCATCAGCGTAACCAGCAACCCACTGTTTGCAATCAACCCTTTTGTTTCGTCTATCCCTGTCAACGGGCAGCAGGCATTCCAGGGACTGGTATGCAATGTTCCTGACAACAATGTCATGTTCTCCGTGGACAATATTGCAGGCGGCAATGCCACAGTTGGAACCATTTCGAGCGATGGCTTGTATACGGCGCCAAATACCGCAGGCAAGCACACGGTCCGAGTCACTGATCCGACGCTGAACAAGACCAGCGGCGCGATTGTGAATGTCTTCTCTGGCGTGTCGGTGGATTTCGGCTCGCGTACAAATACGAAATATCCTGTTCCAGCAGGCATTCTCGCGGTCAACCATGTGGATGGGCTGCACAACCCAACCGACATGGCCATGATCGCAACCATGGGCACGAAGGTATCGCGTACTTATGCGTTGATACCACAGGTCTATGCCACGCAAACGCCCGACTGGTCGAAACTTGATCCATTGATTGCAAACCTGCAGTCACTGGGCATGCACATCATCCTTCAGGTTGCATACACGCCGGCGTGGCTGCAGCCCAACCCCAATCCATGTGGCGCTGGAAATACAACCGTCGCCCCTACTGACGTGAACAAGTGGGGACAGATTGCCGCATCCTATGTTGCCCACATGGACCAGAAGTTCCCCGGCGTTGTCACAGATTACGAAATCTGGAACGAGCCGGACACCGGTGGACTGTGCGGCAACACCAACCGCCTGAATACCTACCTTGCCATCTACGCTGCCGCAGCGCCGCTCATGAAGCAGCAGGCTGCCGCAGACGGCGTGAGCATTCGCATAGGCGGCCCAACCACCGCAGGCATGAACTCAAGCTGGTTTACTGCTCTGCTCACGAATTCTTCAACAGCACCGTATGTAGACTTTGTGAGCTACCACAACTACATCATGTCCATCACCGACGTGAACGCCACGTGGGACAGCTACAACGGAAACAACTCTCTCTACCAGAGGACACAAATGCCGGGCGGCGCGGCTTCCATGTACGCAAAAGCTGCTGGTCTGGTCGCTGCAGGGCATCAGCCCGGAGGCGCGCTCACACCCATCTATGTGGACGAGTACAACACCAACTGGTCCTTCGTGCAGGACTGCTGCAGGAATGACCCCACCTACTCACCGCTGTGGAACGCAATGTATGTCAGCGATCTGCTGAATACGGTGTACACAGGCACAGCCGCCGTTCCAGGCGACATGGCCTACTATGCCGCCATCAACTATCCATATTTCTGCCTCATCGGCACCTGGGACAGCAATATGGATTGCCAATACACGCAGAACAGCACGCCGCAGCCCTATCCGCAGTACTACGCCTATCAATTGATGGGGTCGCCCAATTACCTTGACTTGAACTCTGGCGGATACATGGCTGCTTCGATTTCCCCGCCATCAGGTGGCGGAGGTCTGGTCACTACCGCCTTCTACACGCCGAACCAGGATTCCGTGCTGATCGTGAATCCGACGTCCACCAACTACCCGTTCATCACCATAAACCTGCAGAACACAGGCTTCTCTTCTCCGCATGCTGTGCTCTATCAGGTGGAGAACGGTCAAAGCATCAATAGCCAGACACTGGCCCTCACGCAAGCGAATGGGGTATACAGCGCAACCATTCAGGTGCCGGCCTATACAGTACTCGGCATCGCGGTCCAGGGGCCATAAGTTTTAAATCCTGCTTAGGATTTTTTATGAGCGGTAGCATTGTGGAACCTGCTACCGCTTCTTTTTTTTAGGGATGGTTTATCGCAAGGGTTGCGCCTGTTTCCGCAACTCCGCCAGAGGATAAAACGTACCCCGCCACACAACTCCTCCGCGCACCAGAGTCACTGCCATCGAGCGGACCAGCGCATACAGGACGAGGCAGACCGCAACAGGAAATGTCGCGACATACGCTGCACGAATGCCGTTTGACCTGCGACTGAGGTTGCGGTACATCGCAAAAGCACAGGCCACGACAACAAGAAAAGAAATGCGCGCGGGCCACGGTCCGCCAAGAGCAAGCAGCGGCATAAAACAAAACACTGCAAGCGCAACACAGGCCCCCAAAAGCATGGGTGGATTAAACCGAAACACAGCAAAAATGTTCTTGGTCAGGTTCCGCACAATGCCGAACGCGCCTTCCGCCCAGTGGATCCGTATCAGATCGCGCCCAAATACAAATCGCTGGCGAAGCTTTTGCTGTTTGGTGAGAAACCCAAAGCGAAGGTCCTCGAGCACCTCCAGCGGCAGTGCCTCGAAGCCACCGATGGCGTCATATGCCTCGCGCCGCACCAGATTAAATGCGCCTACACCAATGGATTCCCTGCTCTTCGCATCCGCAATCTTCCAGGGGCGCCACGTGAGAAACGTCAACACCTGGATGGCGGAAAGCATCATGCGCTCGCCAAAGTCTTTGCAGATCAGCGTTGGAAAAAGCACCAGATGGTCCGCTTCCCGCTCGGCATACGAGAGCGCGCGTCGCAAGCAGTCTTCTCCAAAGACCACATCTCCATCTGTAAACAATAGCCAGGGAGCGCTGGCCTGCCGTGCCGCAACCGCCATGGCGTGCGTCTTGCCCATCCAGCCGGGCGGCAGCGTCTCAATATGGAGAACTCGCACGTTCCCGGCATTTGCAGCAACTCGCTCCATAATGTCACCCGTCGCATCCTTCGAGCGATCGTTTACGGCAATAATTTCAAGGGAGACATCCTGCTGGGCCAGCAGCGAGCGCAGCGTCTGCTCAATCGCTCGTTCTTCATTCCTCGCGGGAACAATGACTGAGATGTACGGCTTCGTACCGGATAAATTTGTTTCTGGTTCTCGTAACAGGTCAGGCAGATACGGAAGATTGCGCAGCGCAACGATGGTCCGCCAGAGCCACAGCAAAGCAATGACCCATGCCGCGACGATCACAAAAAGCGAAGGCATTTATCCGCAGGTCTTGTCCATCGGCAGCTTGACAATGAACTCAGTCTTCCCAGGGACACTCGTAAAGCCTACATGCCCGCCATAATGACCGGTAACCACACGGTTCGCAATGTCCAGCCCCAGACCCGTACCAATGCCCAGCGGTTTTGTTGTAAAGAACGGCTCAAAGACCTTGTCGCGATGCTCCGGCGGAATGCCCGGCCCCTGGTCAGCAATGCCGACGCAGGCCCACTTGCCTTCCACCCAGGTACGCACAGTAATCTTCCCACCTTCCGGCGAAGCATCAATGGCGTTGTCCAGCAGATTGGTCCATACCTGGCTGATGCCAGTGCCGCAGCTCGTCAACACGGGAACATCGGCTGAGAGCTGCTTTTCAATCGTGATTTGCTTGTGCCGGAATTTGTGACCGAGGATGGTAAGGGTGCTGCGGAGAGTGTCGTGAATGTCGAGCTTATGTTCCTTGTTCTTGTCTTCGTATGCGTATTTCTTGACCGCCATTACCAGATCACTAACTCGGGTCAGACTTTCTTCAATCGTGCCCACCAGCTGTATGTTGGAAACGAGCGCTTCAAGCCAGTTCAGCGCATCCGAAAGGATGTCCGGGGAAAAAGCATGCTGGGTGCACTCAATGTCCTGCTGGCGCCATCCCGCGGCAACGAGTGTGGGAGCAAGTTTCCATCCGTTGGTCACTCCGATCTGTTCCAGCCACTCGCCGAGTGCGTCCTGCGCATCGGCTTCCTCAAGAGAATTGAGGGTCTGCGGCTTTTTCTGCGCTGCAAAGGCTTCTGCCAGCAACTGATGAAGGCACTGGATCTGCTCATCACTTAGCCGGGTATGCGCCATGCGCAGGCTGATTTCCTGCAATCGCGTCATGTTCTCACGCAACTGCGAGGCAGCACGTTTGGCTGCCGTCCCCGGATTATTCAATTCATGCATTAATCCGGCCGCCAGAGTGCCCAGCGAGATAAGCTTTTCCCGATGCAGCGTGAGCACCGTATACGCTTCCAGACGGCGCGACATATTCGTCAGAACTACATTGCGCACCGTTGGGCAGGTCGCCATCAATTGCCAGAAGTTTTCCTGCCGGATGCGTGCCAGTGTGCTGCCCTTGGTCGCTTCACACGCCACATTCACATGCGCGGTTCCTGCAAGAATGGGGACCTCGCCAAATGTATCGCCTTCTTTCCCAGCAGCTACAAAGATCACAGACCCATCTTTTTCTGTCTTGAAGGCCCGGACCGCGCCTTTCAGAATGATCCAGAAGTGCTCAGGAGCGTCCCCCGGCTGCATCAGCACCGTTCCGGCGGGCACTTCCAGAATTTCAACATCGCCAAGACAGTCAAGGTCCTGCTCTGAAGTATTTGAAAAAGTGGGAATCTTCTTCAGCTCAGGATAAAGGTCCCGTACAGAAACAATTCGGGCATTGGCGATGGTTGTCGGTTCTGGCATTGAAGTCCTAAAAACGCGCAAGATACTGATGCATAAACTGCACAGAAATGGAGCCTTCTCCTACCGCGGAGGCCACTCGCTTGACTGACCCGTGCCGGACATCTCCGGCCACAAAGACCCCCGGGGTACTGGTTTCCAGCAGAAATGGCTGACGGCTTTCTTTCCAGACTTTAGGCACCCTGCCCTCAATCAGAAGATCAGGGCCGGAAAGCACGAATCCATGCGGGTCTCTCATAACATTTTCAGGGAGCCATTCCGTCTTCGGCTCAGCGCCAATAAAGATAAACAAAGCGCTGGCCTGACACACCGTTTCTCCCTGTTTGCTTTTCACCTTCAGGCACTCCAGGCGACCATTCCCTGCAACTTCCTGCACTTCAGCCCCAGTTTGCACCTCAATATTGGATGTGCCAGCTATCTGATTGATTAAATATTTTGACATGCTCTTTTCAAGAGAATCTCCCCTGACGAGCATCGTCACTTTCCGGGCATACCGGGCAAAATGGACGGCAGCCTGCCCCGCAGAATTCGCCCCGCCCACGATATAAACGTCCTCATCGCGGCAGGAAAGCGCCTCCGTCAGCGCGGCTCCGTAATACACGCCGGCTCCGGTAAACTGGTCCATTCCGGGAATACTCAGCTTCCGGTAGTCCACGCCAGTGGCAATTAGCACAATGTGACAGGAGATTTCACGCCCATCCGCCAGTTGCACAAAATGGTAAGGCGCTTCTGTGCGGAGCCCCGTGGCACGCTGGGTCAGAAATTCCGTGCCAAATCTGGACGCCTGCGCATAGGCCCGGCGCGCCAGGTCCGCCCCACTCAGTCCAGAAGGAAAACCGAGATAGTTCTCAATCCGCGAGCTGCTGCCTGCCTGTCCTCCCGGCGCATCCGGCTCAATCACAATCGGTTTCAACCCCTCAGAAGCCGCGTAAACGGCTGCTGCCAGGCCTGCCGGGCCGGCTCCGATGATGGCCACGTCGTAAAACTCTTTCTCCGCCTGGATCCGTAGTCCAATCCGCGCAGCCAGGTCTATCAAATTAGGCTGGGTCAGAGCAGACCCGTCCGGGAACAGGACTGCCGGCAATCTCTGATCATCCAGCTTGTACCGTTCCAGCAGTTGGACAGCTTCATCGCTGCGCTCCGGATCAAGCCATACATATGGAACCTGATTGCGGGAGAGAAAACCGCGCACTTCATGATCGCGCGCCGACCAGCGCGGGCCCACCACGCGCAGTCCCTCAAAAGGAGGCTTATAGCCCTCCTTCCAGTTTTCCAGCAGGTCATCCAGCACCGGGTACAGCTTCTCCTCCGGCGGGTCCCAGGGCTTGGTCAGATAGTAGTTAATTTTTGCTGTATTGATGGCCTTGATGGCGGCCTCAGTATCTGCATAGGCCGTCAGCAGGGCGCGCTTGGCATCTGGATAAATGGTCTGCGCTTTCTCCAGAAACTCTACGCCGCTCATTCCTGGCATGCGTTGGTCCGAAAGAAAGAGCGCAACCGCATCCCCTCTCTGCTGGAGCTGCGAGCACGTGTCCAGTGCCGCCTGCCCGGAACCGGCGCGCAGGATACGATAGTTGGTCCCGTACTGTCGGCGGAGGTCCTGGATCACCGCCTCAAGAACGCTGATGTCATCATCTACTGCGAGAATGACCGGCTTTGCCATGCCATAACAGTGTAAGGCGTTTTATGCAAAGTGGCCAAAAACAGCGGTTGTGCCACAGTTTGGGTTTGTCTTGAAGGGCACAGCTTCCATCTGTGCCGATAATAAAAGTGAAAAATGAAAGGTCTTTGACCCGAGGGAAATTCGAAATTCTACAGCCACCCATCATCGTCGAAACATCCAGGCAAAATTCTGGCGAATTTGAATCATTCGATTTACCGCGAAGAGGGCCACGCAGGCAAGATGACGAAAGGCACCCCGTGATTACCGTAGAAATCTCTTTCCCAATATAGGACTTTTCTGTAATCTATGTTCACTTATCAGACACATTTGCTTCTTTAGTTTCCGGAGTGTATCCGTACGACACATTCCGGAGCTAAATTTTTCTCTGCCTTGTGGAACGAAAGTAGTTGCACGTGACAGTAACTTTTAAACCTGCGCACCTACTCAAAGCTATGGCGCAGCGCACTCGGGGGACGACGCGCTTGTATGTTCAAAGTAATTCTTGGCGATAACCAGGCCGTCTTTCGTGCAGGTATAGCAAAAATCCTTGCGATGGAAGACGACTTTCGCATTGTTGCTCAGTGTCCGGACAGCGAACGCCTGTACCAGACACTCGATGCTTTTCGCAACGCGGTCATTTTGTTCAGTTCCACCCTGAACGTAGAAGTATCACTCTTAAAAGGGCGCGTCACCAGTTCCGGCTGCCGTGCCATTATCATTCTGGAAAACCATGAATCTCCTAAACCTTGGCTGGAACAAGAGATACAGGGAATCCTGTACCGTTCCGTAACAGGATCTACCTTAATAGATTGTGTCCGCAAAGTAGCTATGGGCGGGCAGTATCTCCAACCCGCTCTCGACGTTTTGAGGCGCGCACAAGACGAAGATGAAGTCGGCGCGCGGGTGCGCGACCGTCTCACGCCCAAAGAGCTCAGGATTGTTTCCCTCATTGTTCAGGGCTGCAAAAACAAAGAGATCGCCATCCGGCTCGGAACCACTGAGCAGGTCGTTAAGAATTATCTTCGTAGTATCTATGACAAGACGGGCGTTTCTGATCGTCTGGAACTGGCCCTCTTCACCATCCATCACCGAATGCTGGCGGAGGCAGCCGAAGCAATGGCAAACGAAATACTGCTTCAGGCTTGCTAGAAACTTGCTGCGAAAATTGCATGCAAACTTACAGAAGGCATGAATCCATTCCAGGGATCATGCCTTCCGCAAAACGATCGAACTGCCCCTATGGAAAATTTCTGTCAAGATCCTCCAAACCCATTTCCGCTCTAAATTATACAAAATAAAGAGTTTAATTCGTCAACAGGACGGCCGGTTATTTATGACCCATTTGCTATCCTGAACATAAGGGCTAAGTTTTTGAGAAGCGCCCGCGCAATGCAGACGCTTTCTTCAGATCCCCTCGTAAGTGATTGAAAACACTAGGTTGAATCTAAGTCTTTTGTAATCAAAAGGATAGCGGGGGATGATCCCCCGCTAAGTCATTGAAAATAAAGGAAACCCTCCGCAACGGGGGAGGGGGCCCCCTCAGAGTTCCCTCCCCCAGAACTGCGTCTCAGTCGAAAGTGCCTGGAAAAAACAGCTTTGCTGAAAACTGCAACTGCCTCGCACCATACAGAGGACTGCTGGTCGAAGTGGGAGTTCCGATGGGAGCAATACAGCCTCCCGTAATCGCGCTGCTCGAATCACTCTGGCAGACACCTGCCTTCCCCGCAGTCAGCAGGGAGAATCCCGTTGTGCTCACAGCCTGGTTGATGCATGGGTGCTATTTGCTACCCTTTTCTTTGGCCGACTTTTCCATTAGACACCCCTTCCGCCGTCAGCCTCTGGCGATGATTGGCGCACTCCTGCTTGTTCTGTTTGTTGGAATCGCCCTGTTTGCTCCCTGGATTTCCCCGTTCAATCCTGCAGCGATTGACCTGAATCACCGCCTGGTACGGCCTGACCATATCCATTGGTTCGGCACGGATGAGTTAGGGCGGGACATCTTCTCCCGAACGCTTTACGGTGCAAGACTTTCGCTGCTGGTGGCTACATCCGTGGTGGCCTGCTCGCTCTTTCTTGGACTCATCTTCGGTGGCCTCGCTGGATATTACGGTGGCGCTGTTGATACGGCGCTGAATACTTTCCTGATGAACGCGTTCCTGGCCTTACCGGGAATTCTGTTGGCCATAGCATTTGTTGCGTTTCTTGGGCCTGGAATTATCAACCTGGTCCTGGCACTCTCAATTGGCGGATGGGTCGGCTATGCGCGGCTAGTACGCGCGCAGGTGTTGGCCGCGCGTGAGCGCGAGTTTGTAGAAGCAGCCAGAGCGTTGGGGGCAAGCGATCTGCGCATCTTTGTGCGGCACATCTTGCCCAACATCATGCAGCCAGTCATTGTGCAGGCGGCCATTGGCATGGCGGGGGCCGTGTTGGCCGAAGCCACACTCAGCTTTCTGGGACTCGGCGTGCCTCCGCCGGCTGCAAGCTGGGGCGCGATGCTGAACGATGCGCGGTCACATCTGTTTGACGCACCGCATCTGGTGGTCTTTCCTGCAATTGCAGTGATGCTCTGCGTGCTCTCGTTTAATTTTCTCGGAGACGCTCTGCGAGACTATCTCGACCCCAGAACGCGCATGAGCGTGGGCCTCTAAGTTTTGCTTTCAGGCAACAATGGCGCGAAGCGCGAGCCGATGAAAAGTACCGCGGATGCGACGCCTAAAGCAATCAATGTCACACCCATCCCGGCACGCAGTGAGGATGTGGCGTCGGAAACCCGGCCAATCAGCCGTGGAGAAAAGGCATCGCCAAGCGCGTGAATCATAAAAAGATTGATGGCAATGGCAGAAGATCGGATAGAAGCAGACACAGAATTGACTAGGCAGGCGTTCAGAGGGCCATTGTTCAGAAAGAGCAGCAACTCCGCAATCAGCGCTCCGGGCACGAGCCATGAGTGAGGACCGAAGATCGTTGCGGCGCAAGCCGGTATCGCTGCAGCCATACTGCACGCTGAAATCAAATAGAGCGCACGATGGTTCCTGCGCACCCAGCGATGACCGGCCCATCCGCCAACAATGGTTCCGACCAGGCCATCCACTGCCGTGATGGCTCCGGTAACGATTCCTGCGGCGGCGACGGTGTATCCGCCAAAACGAACGAAAAAGGTTGGCAAAAATGTAGAAATTCCTCCGACGGCAAACGTCCACATGGCCATGCCAAGGGTAGCGGTCCAGAAAGCAGGATTCCGCACGAGTCCGCTCAGGGTGGCGCGGTCAAAGGTGGGCTTAAGTTCATCGCTTGCTCCACGCGGCGGTTCCTTTACAAAGAACCAGAAGGCGGCTGCGATCAGCACTCCGGGCAGAGCGGCAATAAAGAAGGGCACGCGCCAACCGTAATGCTGACCTAACACACCTCCGGAAAGATATCCGAGGGCTGCGCCAACTGGAATGGTGATGTAGAAGATGCTGAGGACGCGGTTGCGGTCAACTTCCGGATAAAAATCGGAAAGCAGCGCGGGCGCGAAAATGCTGAAAGTTGCTTCCCCGATGCCCACAAGTGCGTGGCGAATCAAAAGCGTCTCATAACTATGGACAGTCGCGGTAAGGAGAGTAGCAGCGCTCCAGATAAGCGCTCCAGCAACGATCAGTGGACGGCGAGGAAAGCGGTCTCCCAGCCATCCCGTGAGCGGAGCAGCGATCATGTAGGTAAAGAAGAAGGCCGACGTCAACAACCCGATTTGCGCATCATTGGCCGAAAACTCTTTTTGGATGAGCGGCTGCACGCCCGGTAGTACGTAGCGGTCAATAAAGTTAAACAGGTTCAGGCAAGTCAGCAGGAAGAGGGCCATGCCTGCGGTCTGCGCAGTGGTGGCTCGTCCGGTTTGCTGAAGGGCCTTCATGCAATGACGGCAGGATATTAGGACGACAGGACATAGACCGCAGTATTCACTTATTCTCTGGGCCGGGGCCAGCGTGCTTCTACTGTAGTGGAGATTCCGCCACGCGGCCGAAATTCGCCTTTTACGACGGCCCACACCGGATTACAGGACTTCACAACATCTTCGAGCACCTGATTCACAACGTTTTCCTGAAAGATCCCGAGATTACGGTAGCAGAAGAGATACTCTTTGTACGATTTCAGTTCCAGACAAAGGTCACGCGGCATGTAGCGCAGAGTAATCACTCCGAAGTCAGGTAACCCCGTCTTAGGGCAAACTGAAGTGAACTCGGGATCGTCAATCACAATTTCGTACGCGGGAAACTGGTTCTTCCATGTCTCGATCTCAGGGAATTTGGTATCGAGTCCCGCTTTTGCATGCTCATCAGTGTAACGCTCGGAAAGGGCCATGTTTCTATTTTAGAGCACGATGTGCAGAACATATTTCTGCCACCAATCCGCATCTTATTGAGTCTTATATACTGACCTCTGTTACGGATGGCAACGCAACGAACAGCACCGACCCGCAATGGCTGGATATGGACAGGCGTAGTGATTGCGCTTCTGCTGGTGTTCTATATTGCGCACCGCCTTACGCGCACCACGCTTCCTGTGCGCGCAGCGACCGTGGTGCGCAGCAGCCTTAAGAGCACCACCAGTACGAATGGTGTGGTTGAACCCGTTTCTAATTTTGAGGCCACCGCCCCGTTTCCGGGTGTTGTAAAAGGACTCTATGTGCATGAGGGCGATCAGGTCCCGGCCGGAAAATTGTTGCTTTCAATGGATGATGCCGATGCGCGGGCCAAACTGGCCACTGCTCTGGCAAATCTCAAAGGAGCACAGGCGGCTTATGATGCGACGGTAAAAGGCGGCACACAGGAAGAACTGCTATCGCTCAATGGGCAAATCCAATCGGCCATACTGGATCGCGAACAGGCCCAGAACAGTCTGGCCACCCTGGAAAAACTCCAGATGCAGGGTGCGGCGTCGGCCTCCGAGGTGGCCGCAGCAAAAGACCGCCTGATTGCAGCCAACAATTCTTTGGGTGTGCTTGAGAAGAAAAAGACATCACGCTATGGATCACCCGATGTGGCCCATGCAAAGGCATCCCTGGAAGACGCGCAGGCCGCATATGCTGCAGCGCAGCAATCCGTCAATCAGGCAAACGTAAAAGCGCCGTTTGCAGGAACGGTCTACTCGATCCCTGTTTCCAGAACAGAGTTTGTAGAGCAGGGTAAGACCCTTTTGGAAATGGCAGACCTGGACAAGCTTCAGGTGCGTGCCTATTTTGATGAGCCAGAAATTGGCCGGTTGAGAGAAGGCATGCCGGTTACGATCACGTGGGATGCCAGGCCCAATCTGGAATGGCATGGACATATTGAGCGTGTACCTTCCACCATTATTCGCTACCAGACCACGCGTAACGTCGGCCAGGCAGTCATAGCCATGGATCACACAGATGGCGTGCTGTTGCCTAATACCAACGTGACCGTGACAGTTATAATCTCTGATTCGACAAATGCACTGAATGTCCCCCGAGATGCACTGCATACGGAGCAAGGCAGGTTTTACGTCTATCGCATTGCAGATGGCGTGCTTCGCCGCACCGAAGTGAAAACAGGTGCGTCCAACCTTACACAAATAGAAATTCTCTCCGGACTGAATGAAGGCGACAGTGTCGCGCTGGGAACCACCAACGGCCAGCCGCTCAGCGACGGCGCCTCAGTCAGTGTTGTGCGATAAATGAAACCAATTTGCCGCATCCTGCAGTTCAGTTTCCTGTTGTGCGCCATGGTGACAGCGCATGCTGATGTGCTCGACTCTGTGCGCGGCGACCTGGAGCATGGCCGCGCAAATCAGGCGCTGGACACCTTAAGTCAGGTGTTGGCACAGCAACCCCAAAACGCCGAAGCCTATAACCTGCAATGCCGTATCTACATGCAGGAAGAACGCTGGGACAACGCCGTGGATGCCTGTAAAGCCGCAGTCAGGCTCGTACCGGGCAGCAGCAATTACCACCTGTGGCTGGGCCGTGCTCTCGGTGAAAAGGCAGACCGGGTCAGTTTTATTACTGCATTTAAGCTGGCGCGGCAGGTGCGGCAGGAATTTGGGACTGCTGCCAGACTTGACCCACATAACGCGGATACACTGTCTGATCTCGGCGAGTTTTATGTAGATGCTCCTGCAATCGTAGGCGGCGGATTCGATAAGGCCGGTGTAGTCGCGCAGCAGTTAGATGGCTTTGCACCTGATCGAGCTCACTACATACGCGCTCGGATCGCCGAAGGCCAGAAGGACTACGCTACTGCAGAACAGGAGTACAAAGCAGCCATCTCAGGCGCGAAATACCCTGGCGATGCATGGATGGATCTTGCCTCCTTTTATCGTCGCAGGCAACGCTGGGATGACATGGTACAGGCGGTGCGGTCTGGTTCCGCAACGGACACAAAACACGGTGTTGCACTCGCTGATGGTGCTTCCGTTCTGATTCGGGCCCAACGCGATCTGCCACTCGCGCGTCAGTTGATGGAGCAGTACCTGGCCTCTCCTAATAAATCAGAAGAGGCCCCGGCCTTCCGTGTGCACGTGCAGCTTGGTAAACTGCTGGCCGCTCTCGGCAATAAGCAGGGCGCGCAGCAGCAGATTGCGGCGGCACAGGAACTCGCGCGAGATTACCAACCAGCTACACAGGCCACCAACAGCGGCAGGTGAGCGGATAAAATCGGAGTTTGCAACACTTGCGAGGGTAATTGCGGTTGAAATGCTTACAAGCCGGATGGTTGGCCTTGGGGCTTTCATTGGCCCCCATCCGGGCCTCAGCCCAGATTTCGCTCTATACGGTAGTGGATCTTGCTTTGCGCAACAGCGCATCGGTTCGCATGGCACAGGCAAACGTGGTGCGTGCAGCCGCCGGTCTGGCTGAAGCGAAGGACGCTTATATACCGAGCTTCCAGTTCGGCGTTGAGCCAGGATATTCCTATGGATTTCCTTTGGGGCAGCCTTCAATTTTTAACTTTCAGTCCCAGTCGCTGCTCTTCTCTTTTTCGCAGCCTTATTACATCCGCTCTGCTCGCGCAGCATTGCAGGCCGCGCAATACAACCTGCAGGATAGCCGCGAGCAGGTCGTGCTCGACTCTGCACTGCACTACATTGAGCTCGACAAGACCGTGAAAGAGATCAACGCCCTGGAGCAGGAAAAGCAGTTCGCAGACAAACTCGTCTCTATTGAACAAGACCGGGTCATCGCCGGTGTGGACAATCGCTCGGAAGTACTTCGCGCAGAGCTTGTGGCCGCGCAGGTTGATTTAAAGGAAATCCATCTTCGCCAGGCCGCTCGTCTTCTCAGAGAACAGCTCTCTCACCTGACTGGATTGCCTGCCGACAGCTTTGTGACAGAGAGCGGAAGCATTCCTGCCCCGCCGGACCTCCGCTCAGCGGAAAATCTCCTGCGCGCGGTAGTGACAAACAATCCGGGACTGCTTGCGGCGTCAGCCAACGCCAAGTCAAAGGCATACCTTGCCTTTGGAGATGAGCGGCAGAATTACCGCCCACAATTTGCTCTGGGCGCAGAATACAGCCGCTTCGCAAAGTTCAATAATTACCAGGAATATTACAGCCACTTCCAGCACAATAACTTCGGTATTGCGGTCCAGATCACGATTCCGCTTTTTGATGCCAGCAGGCGATCCAAAGCTAAAGGATCGGAAGCGGACGCTACCCATGCGCGGGCACAGGCAGACCAGGACCGGGACGCCGCCCAGGAGCAGGTCCTTCAATTACAGGGCAGCCTCGAAGAGCTGGCCGCCCAGCGACGAGTTGCCCAATTGCAGGCAGAGCTGGCAGAGGAGCAGTTGAATGCGATCAGCACTCAGCTGCAAAGCGCAAACGGTTCCGCAAACGGTCCGGCCCTGACTCCGAAGGATGAACAGAAGGCTCACATTGAGGAGCGGGAGCGCTATGAAGATGTCCTGGACGCGGATTTTTCTGTTATCCGCACCGAATTGAGCCTGCTCCGCTCTATCGGAGCTGTCGAAGATTGGGCGAAAACCGGCCCGCAAAAGTAAGTGAATCAATGCATTGTGGGCAGTCGCTGCAAAAGCACCTTTTCGACAGGGAAACCTTCGCCGGATGTTACACTTAAGAGGACGTCATGCCCTTAAAAACACTGTTTCTGAACCCGCCCTCGTTCGCGAATTTTGATGGTGGCGCCAGTTCGCGCTGGCCTGCCACGCGTGAGATTGAGTCGTACTGGTATCCAGTGTGGCTTGCCTATCCGGCAGGGATGCTCGAAAGCTCGCGGTTGCTGGATGCACCGCCCCATCACATCTCGGCGCAGGAAACCATTGAGATTGCGAAAGGCTATGAGTTTCTCGTACTATTCACCAGCACCCCGGGCTGGACGGGCGACCAGAAACTCGCCGAAGCCATCAAGCGGGCCAACCCTTCGATCCGCATCGCATTTGTCGGACCTCCGGTGACGACCTCACCCGACCGCGCATTGAAAGAATGCGAAGTGATTGATTTTGTCTGCCGCCGCGAATTTGACTACTCGGTGGTGGAATACGCGAACGGCAAGCCGCTCGACGAAATTCTGGGCATCAGCTACCGCAAAGACGGGAAAGTCGTCCACAATCCGGACCGCCCGCAGGTTGAAAACCTGGACGCGATGCCATGGGTAACGGACGTCTACGCGCGCGATCTCGACGTAACGAAATACAATGTGCCCTTCCTGCTGCATCCGTATGTTTCGCTTTACTCCACTCGCGGATGCCCGGCACAATGCACCTTCTGCCTCTGGCCGCAGACCCTTTCCGGTCATGCCTGGCGAAAGCGTTCCACTGATGACGTCGCGGCGGAAATGGCACATGCCAGAGAACTCTTCCCGCATGTGAAGGAGTTTTTCTTTGATGACGATACGTTCAACATCCAGAAGGCGCGAACCATCGAGCTTTGCTCCAAGTTGAAGCCGCTCGGGTTGACCTGGTCCTGCACTTCGCGCGTCACGACAGACCGCGAAACACTGAAGGCCATGCGTGAAGCCGGATGCCGTCTGCTGATCGTCGGCTATGAGTCCGGCGACCCTCAGATACTCAAGAACATCAAGAAGGGTGCAACCGTGGAACGGGCCCGCGATTTTACACGCGATTGCCACGACCTCGGCCTGACCATCCACGGTGACTTCATTCTTGGTCTGCCCGGGGAAACGAAGGAGTCCATTCGCAATACCATCAATTTTGCGAAAGGCCTGGATGTGGAAACCATTCAGGTGTCCATTGCCCACGCGTATCCCGGAACGGAATTCTACGAGTTCGCAAAGGAACATGGCTTCATCATCAACAACGGGCAGATGGTGGACGACCAGGGCCATCAGCTCGCGCATATTGAATATCCTGGCTTGCCAAAGGAATACGTACTCGAGATGGTGCACCGCTTCTATGACGAGTATTATTTCCGTCCAAAGGCGGCATGGCGCGTTGTCAGCAAGGCCATTGTGAACCGCGATCTGCCCCGCCTCTATCAAGAGGCAAAGTCGTTCCTGAAATTGCGTGCGCAGCGTAATAAGATCGTTAAGGAAAGCAAGCAGCAGAAATCGAACGAGTCGCAACCTGTAAGCGCGGAAGTTTAAGAATATGGCTCTTTTGGGCTGGCCGAGGCCAGCCTTACATTTTCTTCCACTCCCATTCAAGGAATAACCCGCATCGTTGGAAGATGTGGGCTCTTTCTTTCATGACGCGAAGCACAATGACATTCCGGCGCTACCTGGTCCTGGCCTTTGTCACAGTATCGGCCCCACTGGGCGATTCTTTTCTTGATAAAGGAATGAAGCAGGTCGGACCGGTTTCCCTTACGCACGTTACGACACTTTTTCATGCGGTGGCCACACCGTGGATTGCCGGCGGGATTCTGTTGCTCATTGGCTTCTTCGCTTCATGGCTAACCGCCCTCTCCTGGGCAGACCTTACGTATGTTCTCCCAGTTACATCATTTGCCAATGTGATTGTGGCGTTGCTGGCAAAGTTCTGGCGGCATGAGAACATTTCGCTTTCCCGCTGGTTTGGCATCTTCCTCATCACTGCGGCCGTGGGATTTGTGATGCGGGGACCTTCTTACACCGAGCACGAGAGACCGCAACCGGCCCCTGCTTCCACCAAATCCGCGGAAGGAGCATGCCTGTGACAGTTGCTCATCATGTCGGGCTGGCGAATGCCGCAATGATTGCGAGCATCATTGTCGCGGCCACAACGGGAGACGTTCTGATCGCATCAGCCATGCGCCAGATTGGCGACCTAGATGAGATCAAGGCCCACTCGGGGTTGAAGGGTGCCATTGTGGCCGTCCTTACCAATGCCCGCTTTTTTAGTGGTGTCGCCGCTATGGCGGTCAGCTTCTTCTCCTTACTTTTTGCGCTCAGTCATGCGGACTTGAGCCTTGTTGCCCCGGCTTCAGCCTCTCTTACGGTAGTGACCAACACCATCGCCGCAAAGTTTTTTTTGAAAGAGAATGTAGATAAGCGCCGCTGGATTGCCGCTGCGTGTGTCTGCGCAGGGGTTGTTCTGCTGGCGCATTAAGAAGCATCGGCTTTCAATATCCGGCAGCTTTCCCATAATGGTGCCGATGGTCTTGCCCTCCTTCGATGTCGCCCGTCTCGGGGTCTACTGCGATGCATTCGCCATCACTCCAATGACCTTTGCTGACTTTAATCTGATAGCCCATGGATCGCAATGCATCTACAGTAGCGTCAGGAAAACCTGGTTCAAGATAGAGAACGTCGGGCAGATACTGATGATGAAAGCGTGGCGCATCTACTGCTTCCTGGATATTCAGCCCCTGGTCCGCCACGCTCAGGAAGATGTTGGCTACCGTGGTGATAATGCGTCCACCGCCCGGCGAACCGAGCACCATGGCTACTTTTCCATCCTTGAGCACGATAGTGGGCGTCATGCTGGAGAGCGGACGCTTACCCGGAGCGATGGAGTTTGCCGGCCCCTGAATCAATCCGAACATGTTCGGCTTGCCTTGCTTGGAGGCGAAGTCATCCATCTCATCATTCAGCAGGAATCCGAGCCCCTTCGCTGTCACGTAAGAACCGAAGCTGTTATTGAGAGTGGTGGTCACGGCGACAGCGTTGCCGTCTGCGTCCATAACGGAGTAGTGTGTGGTCTGCGGTGATTCATGCCGCACCTCGCTCATAGTTGGCGGAGGCGGCACGAGCCCGGCTGGGCGTTTCAGGTCGGTCGACGGCGTTGACTGGTCTTCCTGAATACTGGCGCGCCATACCGCGGCGTATTTCTTGTCTATGAGTTGCTCGACTGGGATCTTCACGTAGTCGGGGTCGCCGAGATAGTCAGAGCGATCCATGTACGCGCGGCGAAATGCCTCAGTAATCAGGTGCATCTCTGGCGCGGTGCGGTCGCCAAAGCGCTTGAGGTTATAGCCTTCAAGAATGTTAAGAGTTTCGAGCAGCGCGACTCCTCCTGATGATGGCGGCGGAGCAGAGATGACAGTGTAGTCCCTGTAAGTACCCTCGAGCGGGTCACGCTCTTTCACTTCGTAGCTGGCCAGGTCCTTTTCGGTAAGAAGGCCGCCGCCTTTCTGGATGTCCGCAGCCAGCTGCTTTGCAATTTCTCCATGGTAGAAGTCGTCCGGATCTTTCGCGATACGGCGCAATGTTGCCGCCAATTCTGGTTGCTTGAAGAGTTCTCCCGTGTGGTAGTAATTGCCATCGCGCTGAAAAACATGCTTTGATTCCGGAAATTCAGCAAGGCCGGACTCATGGAGCTCGTCTGCCTCTTCTTCTGAAAGGACAAAGCCATCGGATGCAAGCCGGATCGCAGGTTCCATCACTTTCGCCAGGGTCAGCTTGCCGTACTTCTTCTCGGCGTAAGCCATTCCCGCAACCGAGCCGGGAACGCCGATGGCCTTATACCCCACAATGCTCATGTTCGGAATGACATTCCCTTCGCCGTCGAGATACATATTGACGGAAGCGGCCAGCGGCGCCCTCTCGCGATAATCCAAAAAGGTGGATTTTCCATCATGGAGATGAATAAGCATGAAACCGCCGCCGCCAATATTGCCTGCAATGGGATGCACAACGGCCAGAGCGAAGCCGGTTGCCACAGCAGCATCCACGGCATTACCGCCCTCTTTCAGTATCTCGACACCCGCATCAGTTGCCAGATGATGAACACTGACCACCATGGCATGCTTTGTCCGGGCCGGCGTCTCATGCGGCGCAGGTTGGACAGGCTGGGCTTGTAACGAAAAAGAACAGAGACAGACAATTGCAGAAAAGACAAAGGCGCGTTGAATCATGGTTGGCGGTAGTGTAACGCGATAGAATCCTTTCTGGAATGAGCTTTGGGAAAATCCTGATCGCCAACCGGGGTGAAATTGCTCTGCGTATCATTCGGGCGTGCCGCGAGCTTGGAATCCGCACGGTTGCCCTCTACTCGGATGCAGATCGCGCAGCACTTCATGTACTGGAAGCCGACGAAGCATACAGGCTCGGGCCCGCTCCTGCAACGGAATCATATCTGCGCGGCGATCTGATTCTTGACATAGCGCACAGGACAGAAGCGGATGCGATTCATCCGGGCTACGGTTTTCTCTCTGAAAATGCGGATTTTGCTGAAGCCTGCGGGAAGGCTGGTGTCAAGTTCATTGGGCCGCCGCCTTCAGCCATGCGCGCACTGGGTTCAAAAACGAGTGCCCGTCAGGTTGCGGATTCTGTAGGAATGCCGCGTACTCCCGGCTCTGTGAAGGGCCTGGCCTCGCTTGAAGAAGCGCGCACTGTTGCTGCGCAGATTGGCTACCCGGTCATGCTGAAGGCCGCAGCCGGTGGAGGTGGCAAAGGAATGCGCGCGGTCTTCTCCGCCGATGAGCTGGCCTCGGCGTTTAGCGCTGCATCCAGCGAAGCAGAGCGCGCCTTTGGTTCGGGTGAAGTCTATCTGGAAAAGCTGATTGAGCGGCCCCGGCATATTGAGATTCAGGTGTTGGCCGACGAGCACGGAAACTGCGTTTCGTTGGGCGAGCGCGAATGCTCGGTGCAGAGACGACACCAGAAAGTCATTGAGGAAGCGCCATCGGCGGTTGTGGATGAAGACCTGCGCCGCAGGATGGACGAAGCTGCGGTGCGGCTGGCGAAATCGGCGGGATACACCAATGCGGGCACGGTCGAGTTTTTGGTAGATGAGGCAAAAAATTTTTACTTCCTCGAGATGAACACGCGCCTTCAGGTGGAACACCCGGTCACAGAGCTTGTAACCGGGCTCGATCTTGTTCACTTGCAGATACATATTGCGCAGGGCGGAAGGCTGCCATTCAGGCAGGCAGATGTTCGCCTTCGGGGACACGCAATGGAATGCCGCATTTACGCTGAAGACCCTGAGAATGGCTTCTTTCCATCGCCGGGAGAAATTACGCGGTTGCTTCAGCCGGGAGGACCGGGTATCCGCGAAGACTCTGGCGTGTACGAAGGATGGGTTGTGCCGATGGAATACGATCCGATGCTGTCCAAGCTCATTGCGTATGCTCCGGACAGGATGCTGGCCGTTCACCGCCTGCTTCGGGCGCTCGATGAATATGTGATTGGCGGCATCCGCTCAAATCTCAATCTGTTTCGCACGATCCTGCGCGATCCCGATTTCCAGAAAGCGAACATAGACACAGGATATCTCGACCGTCTGCTTGTTGTGAAAGGCATTGCGCCGGAAACTTCTCCGGAAAGAGTGGAGATTGCTGCCATTGCTGCCGCTGTGTTTGAGTCCATGCGTTCGACGAGCACTGGCCAGAACCAGCCGACGAACGGGTCGTCCAGCAACTGGAAGAAGATGGCGCGACGGGAGGCGCTACACGCATGATTCTGCAGCTGGAGATTCACGGCGAATTGCGCCGGATTGAGCTTACGCCTGATAAGTTGCCGAATCGTTTCCGGGTCGCGCTGAACGATGGAGCGGAGCAGGAGATTGAGGCCCGGCTGCTGCGTCCGGGAGTGCTTTCGCTGCAAATTGCCGGGAAAACCTGTCGCTGCGTGCTTGAGGAAGGCCCGGAGGGCACGGTGATTCACTTTGCTGGCTCGCGCTTCCCCTATCAGATGGATGATCCGCGATCGCTGAAGTCGCGCCGCAGCCGTACTGGCGGACACGATGGACCCAAGCCTGTCTCGGCGCCGATGCCGGGAAGAGTGGTTCGGGTCCTCGTCCAAAAAGGAGATGAGGTGCAGGCGCAGCAAGGCATCATAGTGATTGAAGCCATGAAGATGCAAAACGAGCTGAAATCTCCCAAGGCCGGAAAAATCGCTGGCCTGCGAGTGCAGCCGGGCGGAACTGTCGCTGCTGGCGAGGTGCTGGCTGTGGTAGAGTAACTTTTCCCTCTCGTTTTGCTCGGCAACCTTTTCTGCTCTATATTCAAGACAGGATGCGTGTATTCCATTTTCATAAGCGCGCGCACGGTTCCTGGGCCAGTTGGCTCGGGGTGTTGTGCATTGCGCTTGTTTTACTGACCGGATTCATTCAGGTCACGCACACGCATACTTATGGACACGCTGACCATGAAGGCTGCTCCCTCTGCGTTACGGCGCACCATGTGGTGCAGACCGTTGGGCTGGTCATGGTGTCCATCTCCATCCAACCTGTTCTGCAGCTTGCTCCTGAAAAAGACACGCAGCTGTCGCGCCAGCGATTTTTATTAAAGCTGGCCAACCGTCCTCCGCCCGCGATCCAGAACGCGTAAATAGCGTTCTGGCTTTTGCAGGTTTTACAGGGTCAAAAAAATTGCGGAGGTCTTTTCCATGCGCGCATATTTGCGTAGCGTTTTTCTTTCTTCTTTGCTGCTTGGCATCTCCTCCTTTGGATTTGCGGCGCAGTCTACCAGCAGCTCGGGCACGATTACTGGCACGGTCACTGATCCGACCGGAGCTGTCATTCCGGGTGCTGCCATCACGATCCACAATGCTGTGAGTGAATATAAGCAGACCGTCAAATCAGACAACGATGGGCATTTTCAATTCACGAATGTGCCGTTCAATCTTTATCATCTGTCGGTTACAGCTTCCGGGTTCAATGCCTATGCCCAGGACGTGAATGTGCGATCGTCGGTGCCGGTTGCAGTCAATGTGAGCATGCAGGTGGCGACTGCTTCGAATACCGTCGTGGTCGAGGGTGGAAGCGACCTTCTTGAAACCGACTCCACAATGCATACTGATGTGGATCGAAATCTGATTCAGAAGCTGCCTCTGGAGAGTGCGACATCTGCCGTCAGCTCACTGATCACCCTTTCCTCTCCGGGAGTCACGGCCGATTCCAACGGAATGTTTCATGGAATGGGAGACCACGCGGAGAACTCCTTTTCCGTAGACGGGCAGCCTATTACCGATCAGCAGAGCAAGGTCTTCTCTAATCAGATTCCGTCAGGCTCCATTCAATCCATGGAAGTGATTGATGGGGCGCCTCCGGCTGAATACGGAGACAAGACCAGCCTTGTTGTGAAAGTCACGACGCGCTCCGGGCAAGGAGTCAACCGGCCGACAGGCTCCATCAATACCTCCTATGGAACTTTCGGAACAATCAACAGCGGCTTTGATCTTGCATATGGGAAAAACAACTGGGGCAACTTCATTTCTGCCAATGGCCTGAATACCAGCCGGTTTCTGGATCCGCCGGAGTTCAAGGTCTTTCATGACAGGGGCAATGAACAGAACATCTTTGATCGAATGGATTATCAGCTTACACAGAATGACTCCATCCATTTGAACCTGAACTATACGCGGTCCTGGTTTCAGACGCCCAATGCCTATGACAATCTGAATGTCTTCGACCAGAACGGCAACAGCATAGGCCAGACGGACCAGAAATCGAAGATTGAGACATTCAATATTTCTCCCACGTATACGCGGCTGATCAATGATTATTCGGTCTTTAACTTTGGCGCGTATGCGCGGAAAGATGCCTACAACTACTTCCCGAGCAGCAATCCTTTTGCCGACCTGGGGCCGATCCAGTCTGAAACCATAGGACAGCGGCGCACACTCCTGAACACTGGTGCGCACTCGGACATCTCATACGTGAAAGGCGCCCAGAACTTCAAGGCAGGCGCCATTTATGAACAAACGATTCTCCGCGAAAACGACACGCTCGGCATTATCAATCCGGTGCTGAATGCGCCCTGCGTGGATGCAAATGGCAATCCGGTGAAGGGTTTCATGGGCCCGGCAGAGTGTGCGACGGCCGGATATCTGCCGAATCCCAAATTCAATGATGTGCTGTTGCCGTATGACTTGACGCGCAGCGGCGGACGCTTCGGGTTCCACGGACACACTGATGTAAAACAGTTGGCGATGTATGCCGAAGACCAGATTACGAAGGGCAATTGGCTCTTCAATGTTGGCATTCGCGGCGATCTTTACAATGGTTTGACCATCGCCCGCGCGCCGCAGCCACGCGTCGGAATTTCTTACAACATCAAGAAGACGAATACTGTGTTACGCGTGTCCTACGGACGCATGATGGAGACTCCGTTCAATGAGAACCTGGTGCTTTCCAGCCAGGGATGCGTGAATCCGGTACTCTCTTCGCTTCTTTCCTGCACGCCGGGCGTTTCAGACAAGCTGAACCCTGGCTTCCGCAATGAATTTCATGCCGGCCTGCAGCAGGCCTTCGGAAAGGGCTTTGTCATCAGCGGTGAGTATGTATGGAAGTACACGCATAATGCGTATGACTTCAGCGTGCTGGGGAATACGCCGATTACTTTTCCGATCAATTGGCACAACTCGAAGATTCCGGGCTTGGCATTACGCGCCAACCTGCCCAATTTTCATAACATCAGTGCATTTGTCGTAATGTCTTCAGTTTCGGCACGCTTTTTCCCGCCGCAGGTGGGCGGCGCGGGAGCCACCATCGGGCAGAGTGGGTATCCTTTCCGCATTGACCATGATGAGCGGTTTAACCAGACCACACACCTGCAATATCAGCTGCCCTGGAGCAAGTTCAAAAACACATGGTTTGGCTTTAACTGGCGTTTTGACAGCGGCGCTGTGGCCGGTTCGGTACCTTGCTATAACGTGAACGATCCGAACAGCCGGTGTAATCCGCTGAACGGCGGTCCTTCGATCACGCTACCGAATGGGCAGCCGGGAATTGACCTGAGTGGGCTGACTCCGGACCAGCAGTTCCAGGCAGGGCTTACGTGCGATGGAGTGCGGGCCACACCAACTTCCGGCTTTACAGCCTGCGATGCCAGGGGCCTGACTTCCACTCTGGTGAAGATCCCTGCTCCGGGAACGGAGAACGATGACAAGAATCCCGCGCGCATCCAGCCGAGGAGCCTGTTTGATATGGCCATGGGCGATGACAATCTGTTCAACGGGGACCGCTACAAGTGGGGGCTGCGGCTTACCGCAGTCAACGTGACAGACAAGTATGCGCTGTACAACTTCCTCTCAACCTTCAGCGGCACGCATTATGTGACGCCGCGAACGGTGACAGGAGAGATCAACTTTTCGTTCTGAGGGTCTGCGCCAAGGGATATGGAAGGGGGGTCCCCCCTCCCCTCTGTCCAGGTACCTTCCCTTTATTTTCAACAACTTAGCGGGGGATCATCTCCCGCTATCTTTTTGATTACAAAGTACTTAAGTTGACCTAGTGTTTTCAGTCGCTTACGAAGGGGGTCTCAACAGCCCCCGTGGCGCTACTCACAAAACTTAGCTCTTAGATTCAGGATATCAAAAGGGCCATAAATAACCGGCTGCCCTGCAAATAAATTAAAAGCTTTATTTTGTGTTGTTACGTCTGAAATGGGCAAGTAGAAGCTTGACAGGAGTTTTCCACAGATCGGAGAGCTGTGCGCCAGACTGGCTCCAGGGGGAGAACGGCTTTGCGGGCCTCCGAGCACATTCTTTTTTCCCGCAAAAAGGCCGCTCGTGCTAAATGCACGGCGGCCCTGAATGAATGATGGAGCGGTAAGCCTTATTTCAGCTTTGCCATGATCTCGTCGAGAACCTGCCTGGACGGCCGGACACGCTCCTGCGGAAGGGTGCCGAGTGGCTCGTCCACGAGATTGAGCAGCTCGGTGAAGCTGGGCCTTTGTGTGTCAATGTAGAAGACGCCGGTCAGGACTTCACCCCGCGCGTTGGCTTCCATCAGTAACTTTACAGCAGCAACACGATCGGTAGGGTTGTACTCGTCGTGCAGCTTGCGCAGGCGGAGATGTGATCCATCGTGCATGGTTACGTCGTAGGTAGAACCTGGATCGTAGTCCACGCTGATGTCTTCAAAGTGGGGGACAAAGCCGACTTCGCTGATGGCCTCTTCGTGCTCCTGCATGTATTTGTAGCTCTTGGTGGAGCCTTCGTGGTCATTGAAGGTGACGCAGGGCGAGATGACATCGAGCATCACCGTGCCTTTGTGCGCGATGGCTGCCTTCAGCATGGCGAGCAGCTGCTTCTTGTCGCCGGAGAAGGAGCGGCCCACAAAGGTAGCGCCGAGCTGGATGGCCAGCGCGCAGGTGTCAATCGCGGGAAGATCATTGATGACTCCGGTCTTGAGCTTGGAGCCGATGTCGGCGGTAGCCGAGAACTGGCCTTTGGTGAGACCGTAGACGCCGTTGTTCTCAATGATGTAAATGAGCGGCAGATTGCGGCGCAGCAGGTGTACGTACTGCCCCATCCCGATGGAGGCGGTGTCGCCGTCACCAGAGACGCCGAGGGCGAGCATGGTCTTGTTGGCCAGCAGCGCGCCGGTGGCGACGGAAGGCATACGTCCGTGGACGCTGTTGAAGCTGTGCGCACGAGAGAGGAAGTAGGCCGGGCTTTTTGAGGAGCAGCCGATGCCGGAGAGCTTCATGACGCGCTCAGGCTGCACGCCCATTTCATACATCGCATCAATAATGCGCTCAGAGATGGCGTTGTGACCGCATCCGGCGCAAAGCGTGGTTTTGCCGCCGCGATATTCAAGAATAGGCAGTCCGAGCCGGTTCGTCTTGGGCGCGGGAGCTGGAGTTGCTGTCGTTGCCATGATGATTAGATTCCCTCCTGCAGCACGAATTCGTCAGTGACGGAACGGGCGTCTATCGGCAGTCCGTTGAAGTGCCGAATGGAGCGCAGTTTGACCGCGTCTTCAGCGGGCAGATCGAGCTTGAGCAGGCTGAGCATCTGTGCGTCGCGGTTCTGTTCCACGATGTACACACGGTCGTGCGAGGCAACAAACTCGTGTATTTCTTTGGTGAAGGGGAAGGCGCGAATCCGGAGGTAGTCGGTTTCTACGCTGTACTCCTTCCTGAGCTGGTCGCGGCTTTCCTGTACGGCAAAGTCCGAGGTGCCATAGGCGATGATGCCGATCTTCGATTTGCCGTTCTGGACGACAATGGGCTGCGGCACCTGTGTACGCGCCGTCTCAAACTTGCGGTTGAGGCGCTCCATCAGGTTCTGGTAATCGTCAGGCCGCTCGGTGTAGAGGGCCCTTTCGTTGTGTCCGCTGCCGCGGGTGAAGTAAGCGGCCTTGGGATGGTCGGTGCCGGGAAGCGTGCGGTATGGGATGCCGTCGCCGTCCACATCTTTGTAGCGGGCAAATTCGCCAAGCCGCTTCAGGTCTTCCGCTGTGAGCACCTTTCCACGGTCGAGAGGCTTTTCCGGATACTCGAAGGGCTCAGACATCCAGTTGTTCATACCGAGGTCGAGGTCGCTGACAACGAAGACCGGGGTCTGGAAGCGCTCGGCGAGATCAAAGGCTGCGATGGAAAATTCATAGCACTCCTTCACGCTGCCGGGCAGAAGCATGATGTGCTTCGTGTCGCCGTGAGAGAGGTAGGCAATGGAAAGGATGTCACCCTGCGCGGTGCGTGTAGGCAGGCCGGTGGAAGGGCCGACACGCTGAATGTCATAGATGACGCCGGGCAGCTCAGAGAAGTAGCCCAGACCAGCGAACTCGGCCATGAGCGAGATACCGGGGCCTGAGGTGGCGGTCATGGAACGGGCGCCGGCCCATCCTGCGCCGAGTACCATACCGACGGCAGCGAGCTCATCTTCGGCCTGGACCACGGCGAAGGAGGCTTTTCCGTCAGGCTCGATGCGGTATTTCTTCAGGTAATCAATGAGCGTTTCAACGACCGAGGAAGATGGGGTAATGGGATACCAGGTGACGACAGTGACGCCAGCGAACATTGCGCCGAGCGCGGCGGCGGCGTTGCCATCAATGATGATCTTGCCTTCGGTCTCGTGCATGCGCTCGAGAACGTAGGGATCCTGCTTGGTAATGGATTGAGCAGCGTAATCGTATCCGGCATGGACAGCGGCCATGTTCAGGTCAGCAGCCTTCTGCTTTTTGGCGAACTGGCGGCGCAGAGCAGCCTCGACGGCAGCCATGTCCATGGAGAGCAACTGGGCCACGACGCCGACGTAGACCATGTTTTTTACGAGCTTGCGAAGGCGTGCCTCAGGACAGACGGCGGCGGTCAGCTTGTCAAAGGGAACGGGATAACAGATGACGTCTTCGCGATACTGCCTGAGATTCAGCGCCTCTTCATAGATGGCCACAGAGCCGGCAGGCAGAGAGAGGATGTCTTCTTTCGCCGTCTCGGGATTCATCGCAACCAGAAGGTCAATCTCCTTCTTGCGGGCGATGTAGCCATGCTTGCTGGCGCGAATGGTGTACCAGGTGGGTAGTCCTGCAATGTTGGAGGGGAAAAGGTTCTTGCCGCTAACGGGAATGCCCATAGCAAAAATGCTCTTGAGCAATACATTGTTGGCAGACTGCGAACCTGAACCGTTGACTGTCGCTACCTGGATGCTGAAATCATTGACGATACGCCTGGAAGCGTCGCGTGCGGGTGCGCCTGCGGCCTGATGGCCTAGCGCAACATCTCCTGTCGCCATTGGGCGATGTTCCCTTCAATGTGAAAGTGGAAAGATGCAAATCTTTCACATTCCATTATAGACTCCGCACTCGGCAAAGCATGCGCTGAAGTCCCTTAATGGAGAATTTGCTACTTAAGCGGGTAAAAACACGGCGTAAATGGAAGGACAACAGGACGATATCACTTTCTTGAACGAAATCGCCCTCAGTTCCTGAGATCCGCCATGGCTTTCACCACAAGGGACTGCTCTTCTGCGTTGAGTGGAAGCAGCGGGACGCGCGGCACCCCGCCATAGTATCCGTTGAGGTCGCAGGCAAATTTGATGCCGGGGATGCCGAATTTTCCGGCGACGGTGCGCGATGCTTCGCGCAGGCGTTCCTGCTTGAGCGCGGCCAGTGCAGGGTCGTTGTCTTTCCAGGCCATGTAAATTTCCTGGCAGGCCTGCGGAGCGCATGCGCCAAAGGCGAGCACAGCGCCGCTGGCGCCCGCATCGAGCGCTTCTTTCACGTTTTCCGTCGAGCCGGTCAGGACCTGGAAGCCCACCTCTTTTGTTCGCGTGGCTGCTCTGATGACCGGAGGAGCTACGACGGCGGGAGCGCCTGGCCCGAGGACATCGGCAGGGACAAAAGTAGCGTCAGCCAAAGCCTGCTCCAGCAACATGCGGTTGGTGAATGCGGTGAAGACGTTGGTGACAACGGTTGTGCGTTTCGGCGCGTTTCGGGTTGCGGCCACGAGCTGCGCGATGCGCTCTGTGTTGCCACTTGAGTCCTTGATGCCGATGATGTTCGGGTGCTGCGCCAGTTCTGCGACAAGCTCAACGGGGAGCTCATACTTTGTAAACTTAGGGATGCTGTAGAGCACGACAGGGAGCGGAGAGCGGTCGGCGATCATCCGGAAATAGGTGAGCATTTCCAGGGGGCGCATCAGCGGTCCGTAATAATTTGGCGTGCGCACCAGCAGGGCATCATACTGCTGCTCGGCAGCAAACTCGGCCAGCTTCAGCGTGGAGACGGCGCTTTCGCGGCCCACTCCGGCGAGCAGGACTTTCTGCGGAGATGCGGCTTCCCGCGCTGTTCGCAGGGTCTCGCGCGATTCCTCGTCGTCGAGCATGACGGCCTCTCCGTTGGAACCGAGAACGGTGATCCCGGAGATCGGCGCGCGTGAATAACGCTCCACGTTTACTTCCAGTTTGCGCAAATAAAGACTGCCGTCGGGATGAAAGGGCGTAGTGACGGCGGGGAAAATGCCTTCCAGCAACATAGGTTTATTTTACGAATTCTCGCCGGGAAACGGCGTGCTCTGCGCGTTGAGAATGCGCATGATTCTTGCCTTGATGGAATCGTAGGCGGGCTTGCCGGAAAACATCTCATAATCCACGCTTTTGCCGTTGCCTTCGCCGGTGATCTGGAACTGACGCTCACCGTCGGCGGCCTCCTGTGCATGTGCCTGCTCCCAGGACTTCTCGTCAAAGTCGTTGCTCTCCACGTTGAAGACCCAGACGCGTTTGCCTTGCGCATCTCGTACCAGAAAGCGATAGTACACATTGAATTTTCCGACGGGCCGGAAGAACTCTACGGCTTCGATGCCGTATTGCTTCACCGGAAACATGTCGAGCAGGAAACCGTTGGTCTGCATTGCGTCCGGTGCTTTCGGGTCAGCGTGCAATTTGCGGAGCTGCTCGCGTTCGGCATCGCGCTCATGTATCTTCCCTGCCATGGCATAAGCGACGACGAGCGTGGTGTGTACCTTCCAGTTGTCCGGGGCCAGTTGCTTCGCCTTTTCCGCGTACTGCACGGCGAGATTGCCCTGATAGAGTTCGAGGGCAGCGCCTGCTGCATACAGATTGGCGGCCATGTCATTGGGATTCGACTGCAATGCCTGCTGGAACGCTGCCAGTGCCTGCTGCGGCTGATGGTTTTTCAACGCGGCCAGGCCCTCGCCTACAGGAGAAGACTGGCTATAGGCGAATGGGACAGCGATGGCCGAGAGGGCCAGGCAAAGGTGACGCAGTAGTCTCACCCTGTCAAATTAGCACATAAATACAGTGGTCCTTTTTGAGGGTGCCTCTGTTACAATCCCGCCAACACTAAAACCTATGAAAATTCGATCCCTTGTTGCCTTGCTGGTCGCATCTGCACTTCCATTGGCCGCCCAGGCCTCCTCGCAAAGAACTGTGAAAAAGCACACGGTTGATCCGCTTACCGTCCATCGCAACGCCATTGTGATTGACACCCACGCTGACACCACGCAGCGGCTGGTGGATGAGAATTACGACCTGGCTGATCCACTGAATGGCGGGAACCTGAATTTTGAGTCGGCCAAAGAAGGCAACCTTGGGGCAGAGTTCTTCTCTATCTGGGTGGAACCTACCTTATACAAAGGCCAGTATGCGAAACGCACTCTGGAGCTGATTGATGCCGTCTACCAGCAGGCGTCGAAGCATCCTGACAAGATGCGCATGGCCTTCACCGCCGATGACATTGTGACCGCGCACCGCGAGCACAAACTGGCAGCGCTGATGGGGATTGAAGGGGGACATTCGATTGAAGACTCCCTGGCGCTGCTGCGCGATTATTACCGGCTGGGCGTCCGCTATATGACGCTCACCTGGTCCAATTCGAATGACTGGGCGGACTCCTCCGGGGACATTAACAACACCAACGTGAAGCATACGCAGGACGGCCTGACGGATTTTGGCAAAGACGTGGTGTATGAGATGAACCGCCTGGGGATGATGGTGGACATCTCCCATGTGGCAGACAAGACCTTCTACCGCGCGGTGATTACCTCACGTGCGCCTGTGATTGCGTCACATTCTTCTGCCCGCGCACTGTGTAATGCGCCGCGGAACATGACGGACGACATGCTCCGCGCGGTGGCGCGCAGCGGCGGCCCTAACAGCAAAGGCGGGGTGGTGATGGTGAATTACTATGCCGCATTCATCAGCCAGAAATATAGAGACGCTATGCTTGCCGCAGAGCCCGAAGTTGCGAAAGCAAAGCAAGCGCTGAAGGAGCAATACGCAAAAGAGGGCAAGCAGGTCACTTATGGGGACCTGGACAAAGTAGAGCAGCAGATTCTGGATCGCATACCTCGTCCTCCCCTCAGCGATCTGATTGACAATATTGACCACATCGCCAAGGTTGCAGGAATTGATCATGTTGGGCTCGGCTCGGATTTTGATGGCGTTTCCAATCAGCTTCCGCAAGGGATTGACTCGGCGGCAGACCTGCCGAAGATTACGCAGGCGCTGATGGCCCGTGGTTATTCGGCGGAAGACTGCGACAAGGTCCTGGGTGGCAATCTTCTGCGAGTAATGCGTGAAGTAGAAGCGACAGCCAAACAGTTGCAGGCTGAATCAGCCACCCGGCCGAGAATTACAGATCAACAGCCGTTTAAGAAATGAGGATGAATTGAAGACACAGAAAAGCGCATGGACGGCCTTTCCGTCATTTCGCGAGGTCCGCGAAGCGGTGGAAAGCGACCCATCCGCTCAGGCACATAAGCCGGGCATTGTGAAATGCCTGGTTCTTTATGCGCTGGTTTCCGGTGCCTACGTTTTTCATGTGATTTCTTCGGTGGACCGTCGCGGGCGCAGAATTGCGCGGCAGCTCATGTCGTTTCCGGAAGGCAGCTATCTGCATCTTGTCTTTAAGGACAAGACAGATTGCTTCGGTCATCTCGGCCCGCTGGCCACAACTTCCTTTGCCTTTACCGAGGCGACAACCAACAGTGTCACGCAGATTCCCTATAACGACATTGAATCGGTTGCGGAAGCGAGTCCTTCCATACACCGTCCGCTGCTGTCCTGGGCCATTGTGGCGATGGCGACTGCTGTAACGCTTGCGGTAATGGGAAGGGCTGGAATTTAGGCCGTTCCGGGTTTCCAGCACGGGTGGCCATGCGATACCCTACCTTTTGGGATTCTGCATGAACGCCATTTTTCGTTTCGCATCACTCGCTGCCCTTTCATCGCTTCTGGCCGTTTCCGGATTTGCGCAGCAGAGTACGCCGGACTCTTCGTCATCAGCATCGTCGTCTCAGAACCTGCCTGACTCGCCTGGGACACAGGCGCACGTAAGCCCACAGCCTACGGGACCCACGGTCCTTTTTGATACAAGCATGGGCCGCATCACCTGCAAGCTGTTTGATAAGCAGGCGCCCAAGACGGTGGCCAACTTCATCGGGCTGGCAGAAGGCACAAAGGACTGGACGGACCCGGCAACACACCAGAAAATGCACAACAAGCGTTTTTATGATGGCACCGCCTTCCACCGGGTGATTCCTGAATTCATGATCCAGGGCGGCGACCCGACGGGAACAGGAACCGGAGACCCAGGCTATATGTTTGAAGATGAGCTTGATCCGGACCTGAACTTCGATGTGCCCGGACGCCTGGCGATGGCCAACTCCGGCCCGAACACCAACGGATCACAGTTCTTCATTACAGAAGTGCCGACCGAGTGGCTCAACCAGAAGCACACGATCTTTGGACAGTGTGATGACTCCGGCATTCTGGTGGTCAAATCCATCGCCCGTGTTGCACGCGATGACAATGACAAGCCGATGGAGCCGGTGACCCTGAAGAAGGTCACCATTGTTCCCGCAGGACAGCCTGTGCCGCCCGCGCCGCAGCCGTCCGATTCAACCACGAAGCAGTAACAACACTCCTGGCCTTCGTTGCGCGAAGGACGGGACCCACCAGAGTTTCACCTAAAAGGAGTCAAGCATGGCCCATACTACCGGAACATACGCCATTTTCAATACCAGCGAAGGCACAATTGTGTGCCGCCTTTTTGAGAAAGAAGCGCCGAAGACCGTCACCAATTTTATCGAGCTTGCGGAAGGGTCGCGCGAGTGGACCCATCCTGTGACCAGCAAGAAGAGCAAGGACAAGCTCTATGACGGGACCATCTTCCATCGCGTCATTCCTGATTTCATGATCCAGGGCGGCGATCCGGCAGGTTCAGGTTTTGGCGGTCCCGGCTACCGTTTTGAAGATGAGACCAAAGGTTCTCCACACAGCTTTGATAAACCGGGCAAGCTGGCCATGGCGAATGCTGGACCGAATACCAATGGCTCCCAGTTTTTCATCACCGTGGCGCCTACGCAATGGCTGACCGGCAAGCACACTATTTTCGGTGAAGTTGTCGAAGGTCAGGACGTGGCCAATAAGATTTCACGCGTGGCCCGTGGCGCGCAGGACAAACCAGTAAAGCCCGTTGTCATTGAATCGCTTGTGATTGAGCGGGTAGCCTAGACCCCTTTTCTTGCAGATTGTCCATGTCTCGCGAAGGCATGGGTGCTCCATCGCTCTATCTTCCGGCGCCGTTTCCCAGACTTGTCTTGTGCCGGACATCGTATCCCTGGACCCAGAAAATCACATCTTCCGCGATGTTTGTGGCATGGTCGGCGACGCGCTCCAGGCTGCGTGCAATCACGAGTGCACCCAGCGCCTGGGGTGTGTATTGCGGCGTGTCGCGCATCACATTCAGCAGCGCGTAATGGATGGTCTCATTCAATTTGTCCACACTGTCGTCCATGGCAAGCACAGAGTCAGCCATGCGGGCATCGGCTTCAATAAACGATTGCAGTGCCTTGCGCACCATGGCAGCGGCCAGGTCAGCCATGCGGGGAATATCAATCGGCAGGTCGCATACGGGATAGGCCTGAAGCTCACGCACCCGCTCAATGATATTGACGGCCGAGTCCCCTACTCTCTCGATGTCCGCATTGATCTTGATGACGGCGAGAATAAATCGCAGATCAATGGCCATGGGCTGCTCCATCGCGAGCAGGTCCAGCGCCATCTGATCAATCTCGCGCTCAAGCCGGTTGATGGCCATCTCGCCGCGATCCACCAGGTCGCAGATGGAAAGATCGCGCGTACGATACGCCTCTACAGCGCGCTGGATGGACTGCTCGGCCATGCCTGCCACGACCAGCAGCTTCTCCTTCAATTCATCGAGGCTTTTATGAAAGCGTAGGCGCGTCATCCGAACCTGCCTGTGATGTAATCTTCCGTCCGCTTGTCTCCGGGGTTTGTAAATATCTTGTGGGTCGTATCAAACTCGACAAGTTTTCCGCTCAGGAAGAAGCCTGTACGTTCTGCGACACGCGCGGCCTGCTGCATGTTGTGAGTCACAATCACGATGGTGTATTGCGACTTGAGCTGGAAGATCAGGTCTTCAATTTTCGCGGTGGAAACCGGATCGAGCGCGGATGCAGGCTCATCCATCAGCAGGACTTCCGGGTCTACAGCAAGTGCGCGGGCAATACAGAGGCGCTGCTGCTGACCACCGGACAGGCTTGCGCCGGACTTCTTCTTCAGGTCGTCCTTGACTTCGTCCCACAAGGCGGCATGCTTCAGCGAGCGCTCGACGACTTCATCCAGAACGCGGCGGTTGCGAAACCCGTTCAGCCTGAGACCCGATGCCACGTTGTCATAGATGGACATGGTGGGAAACGGATTGGGCCGCTGGAAGACCATACCTACACGGCGGCGAATCTCCACAGGGGAAGCATCGTTATAGACGTCGAGATCGCCGATATGCACTGAGCCTTCCACTTTGGCGATTGGATTGGTCTCGTGCATGCGGTTCAGGCAGCGTACAAACGTGGATTTGCCGCATCCTGAAGGGCCAATGAGGGCCGTCGCCTGGTTCGCTGGAATGTGCAGATTGATGTCCTGCAACGTATGGTTATTGCCATACCAGGCGTTCAGGTTCTTGACTTCAATTCCAACACCCACTTAACTTGCTCCCTTCAAAACGCCGCGCGTGGTGACGTAGCGCACCAATGCGACGGAGACAACGATCAATACGATGAGGACCAGTGCTCCTGCCCAGGCAAGGCGGTGCCACTCGTCATAAGGCGAAATGGCGTAGACGTAAATCTGGAGCGGCAGTGCGGCAATCGGTTCGTTTACGCTGGTACTCCAGAAGTTGTTGCCAAATGCAGTAAAGAGCAGCGGTGCTGTCTCACCAGCCACACGGGCAAAGGCCAGCATGCAGCCGGTAATCACGCCAGGGGAGGCCGTTTTGAGTGTGATCGAAAGCACCGAGCGCCAGTTGGGAACACCCAGCCCGAGGGCCGCTTCGCGAATCGAGTTCGGAACCATCAGCAGCATCTCTTCGGTTGTGCGCGTAATGGTCGGGATCATCATGATACCGAGCGCTACTCCGCCGGAGAGCGCGGAGAAGTGCTTCTGCGGCAGGACAATCAGCGCATAGACGGAGATGCCCATCACGATGGACGGCACGCCGTTGAGCACGTCTGCGGTGAAGCGCACAAAATTTGCCAGCCTGCCGCCACGCCCGAACTCAGCCAGATAGATGCCGGCTGCTATTCCGAGCGGCACGCCGAGAAGGCTGCCCAGCCCGAGGAGCACAGCCGAGCCGACAATGGCGTTTGCCATGCCGCCGCCGCTCTCGCCGACTGGCCTGGGAATTTGAGTAAAGAAATTCAGATTCAGCGAGCTGGCGCCCTTGTAAATGAGATAGAGAAGAATGGCCACGAGCGGCGCCACTACGATAATCGTGCTGGCAACGGCCAACCCGCTTGCCAGATGGTTTGCGAGGAAGCGGCGCCAATGGTTGGCTTTTCCTGCTTTGTACTGGGTGTTCGCCATCATGACTAGACCACCCTCGCCGGAGCGCCACGCGTGACCGCCCATACCAGCACACGGGCCAGGGCATTCACAATGATTGTGACAACAAAGAGGGCTAGGCCAATCTCGATGAGCGCGCTCAGGTAGAGATCGTCCGAGGCTTCACTGAACTCATTCGCAATGACGCTGGACATGCTGTAGCCCAGCGACAGCAGCGATTTTACAATCTCAGGCCGGTTACCGATCACCATGGTGACAGCCATCGTCTCGCCGAGCGCGCGCCCGAGCCCGAGAATGATTGCGCCCACGATACCGATGCGGGCATTGCGCAGCACACCCATCCGGATCATTTCCCACCGGGTGGCGCCCAGGGCCAGCACCGCTTCACGCTGCGAATGCGGCACGGCGGTCATGACCTCGCGCGTCAACGATGAGATGATGGGCAGGATCATGATAGCGAGAATGACTCCGGCAGCCAGTATGCCAATGCCAAAGTTCGGCCCGGCGAAAAGGCCAGTCCATCCGAGCGCCTTCATCAGAAATGGGTTCACGTGCTCGCGCAGGATTGGCACCAGCACAAAGACGGCCCACAGACCGTAAACCACGCTGGGAATTGCCGCCAACAACTCAGTCAGGAAGGACAACGGGCCGCGCAGAAATTTGGGGCACATCTCCGTAAGAAAAACGGCCACGCCAACGGCCAGCGGAACTGCGATGACCAGTGCTACCAGCGAGGAGACCAACGTTCCGTAGATAAACGGCAGTGCGCCGAAGTCGCCCGAAACCGGGTCCCACGCACTCTTGAAGAAAAAGCTGAGGCCGAACTTGGAGATGGTAAGCTGCGAGCGCAGAATGAGCTGCCAGGCAATCAGCGCAACAATAAAGAAGACGCTCAACGCGCAAATGAACATCAGCCATTTGAAGGCACGGTCGCTCCAGGCCGAGTTGCCGCGTGAGAGCAAAAAGGAGCGGACCGCCGACGGCGGCTGGTTCTCGTTTGCCGGAGCAGGGCTCTTCGATGCTGGATCTGAGGTTACAGGCAGACCGGACACACGAGGTTCCTGGACTTTAAGGTTCACCACAGAATACGCTAAACACTTTATTTGAATAGGATGTTAAACACCTTGAAAAATAAGAAGTAAATCTCAGATTAAAGGTGCAGGCGGCCGATTTCGCCGATGGCGTTATCGCGCAGGAAGGCCAATGGCTCGGCGGCGGAACGTTTGTATCGTTTGACAAGAGGGCCGTTTCCTTTTTACGAAAAACGGCCACTCTGCCCATCTGCCTTAGCTACTTTAACTGCGCAATGGTGGCCTTTACCTTTGCCGCTACACTTTCGGGAAGCGGAGCATAGTAGAGGGCGCTCGTTTCGGACTCGCCGTGTTCCAGCATCCAGTTCAGGAAGTCCTTGATGATTTTCCCGTTCTCCGGGTTTGGTGCCGGGGTCGGAATGAGCAGCCAGGTGAAGCTGGCGATGGGATAGGCATTTTTTCCGGGAGCATTGGTGATGGAGACCCGGTAATCCGCCGGCATCTGCTTTACGCTTGCAGCGGCTTCCGTCACGCCTTCAATGCTGGCCTTGACCCAGTTCCCGGCTGCGTTCTTCACATATCCGTAGGGGATTTTGTTCTGGAGCGCGTAGATCAGCTCAACGTAGCCGATAGCCCCTGGCATCTGACGGACCAGTCCGGCGACGCCTTCATTTCCCTTGCCGCCGATCCCCTTGGGCCATGCTACGGCAGTGTTGCGGCCCACGGAGTTCTTCCAATCATTGCTGACCTTCGAGAGATAGTCGGTAAAGATGTATGTGGTTCCACTGCCATCGGAGCGGTGGGCCACGATGATGTCCGTGTTCGGCAGCTTTACGCCCGGATTGTCTTTCGCAATGCGCGCATCGCTCCAGTTCGTGATTTTACCGAGGTAGATATCGGCCAGAACGTCCGGGGAAAACTTCAGTTCCGCACTGACTCCGGGAATGTTATAGACAGGCACAACCGCGCCCAGAACAGTGGGAATGTGGATGATTTTGACCTTCGATGCTTTGAGCTGCTCATCGCTCATCGGGCCGTCGCTCGCCCCGAAATCCACCGTTCCGCTGGTGACCTGGCGGATTCCGCCACCGCTGCCGATGGGCTGATAATTGATCTGGATTCCGGGATGCTGGGCGCTATACTCGTTAAACCATTTTGAATAAATGGGATACGGAAAAGTGGCGCCAGCCCCGTTGATCTTCTGGGCATAACCTGCAACCGCTGAACACACGGCGAACACAGCAACTAATAACGTGCTTTTTTTCACAAACTCCCCCCTCTTTTGGGCAAGACTACAGATGATTTTTGCCGGGAATTGTTACAGGGGCTTTACGCGTGTGTGAATTGGTCGAGAAAGCGATTCTGCCGCTTTATTTCGTGATCATCTGCCCGGAAGGACCCGCGGGGACCGGTTTCTTTTCAGGAGCCAGTGGAAGAGTGAAGAAGAAAGTCACTCCGGAGCCGAGTTCGCTTTCAGCGCGGATGGTACCACCATGGGCGAGGATGATGTGTTTGACGATGGCCAGTCCCAGGCCGGTGCCGCCGGATTCGCGGGAGCGGGCCTTGTCTACGCGATAGAAGCGCTCGAAGATGCGGTCAAGGTGCTCAGAGGCGATTCCCGGACCAAAATCGCGGACGAAGAATTCAACCTGGTTCGGCTCTTCCAGCAGGCGTGCGCCTACGACGATGCGCTTGCCGGATTTTGCGTATTTTACGGCGTTTTCAATGAGATTTCCGAAGACTTGATTGAGCGCGTCAGGATCGGCCTGGATGTAGGCGTCCGTCGTTTCGGCGGCTTCAAGGACCACGTCGGAATCAAGTACGATTCCCGTCAGCGAGTCTATGGCATCCTGAACCAGCGAAGAAGCGCGAATCGCCTGAAGCACAGGCTTGTAATCGCCTGACTCGACACTGGCAAGCGCGAGCAGGTCTTCCGTCAGGCGGTTCATGCGCGTTGCATTTTTCAGAATGATGGCGAGAAATTCGCGTGCCTGTGGAGACAGCTTCTCGCCACCATCCAACAGGGTTTCCACATAGCCGGAAATGGAAGTCAGCGGAGTGCGCAGCTCGTGCGAGACGTTGGCGATGAAGTCGCGGCGTGTCTTCTCTGCCCGCTCGATGCTGGTGACATCGTGCAGCACGGCAACTGCTCCGCCTTCCGGAGTGGGGGCAGCGTTGACTTCAAATATCTTTGCCGGAGCCACGCTCAGTGCCCTTCCGGTGAAATTCTGCCGCTGGCGCAAGGCGCCTTCCACGCAGGCGAGCACCTCAGGGTCGCGCAGCAGTTCCACCAGAGGGCGGCCTTCTCGAACAGTGCTGGAGCAGATGCGCTGCATGACACTGTTGGACCAGATGACCTGGCCCTGCGCGTTGACGGCCACGACGGCCTCCTGCATGCTGTCAAGGAGTGCAGTCAGCTCGCGCCGGCTGGATTCAAGCTCGCGAAAGCTCTGTTCCAGGCGGGTCGCGGTCATGTCCAGAGCGCGCGCCACTTCAGAGAGCTCGTCGAGATCTTCTTCCTGCAGGCGGGCGGCGAGGTCGCCAGCTGCGATGCGGTTGGCGAAGAGAACAATGCGATCGAGCCTCTGCGTCATGCGGCGCGCCAGCCAGGCGGCCAGTAAAATGGCCACGGCCAAGGCGAGCGCGGAGGCAAGGACCAGGTCAATGGCGCCGTGCGGCTGCTCATGGATGGTGCGCTCAAGAATCGGGCGCAGAGCGAGGTCAAAGATGGCCGTTCCGGCCAACAAGACCAACACAAACGAGAAAAGCAGCTTGGTAAATACTTTGCCCGTCATTGCACAGGCCGCGGAATCTCAAAGCGATATCCGGCACCGCGAACGGTCTTGAGATAGCGAGGATTTTCCGGGTCGGTTTCGATTTTCTCACGAATACGGCGCACGTAGACATCCACCGAGCGTGGCGTCACAAAGCGGGCATCGCCCCAGACCGCATCGAGCAGATGGTCGCGGCTGAAGACGCGTCCGGGATGGCGGGCAAGATAATCAAGCAGCCGGAACTCGGTGGCGGTGGTGGTGGCGAGTTCTCCGCGGACCTTGAGCTGCATGGCCCCGGCATCAATCAAAATATCTTCAAAGCTGATGACCGAAGGAGTGGATGGACGCTCAAAACGGCGCAGAACAGCTTTCACACGTGCCAGAAGTTCTCTTGGAGCAAAGGGCTTGGTGATGTAGTCGTCGGCACCGAGTTCGAGACCCAGAACGCGATCGTTTTCCGATGCGCGCGCGGTGAGGAAGATGATGGGAACGGTGCTCAACGCGGCGTGGTTGCGCAAGCGGCGGCAGAGGTCTAGGCCATCCCCACCGGGAACCATAATGTCGAGCAGGAACAACGACGGCGGCTGCCGTTCGGCATCGGCGATAACATTGGACGGGTTTGCGTAAACGCGGACACCAAATCCCGCAGCTTCCAGATGATGCTGTACCAGGCGGGAGATATCTGCATCATCCTCAAGAACGAATATGGTCTGGCTCAAGCTGGTTCCTTACCTCACTAGCTTCCCGCCTTCAGCTTACTCCATGTCTGCGAAGCGATTGCTAATGTTTTGTTAATTGAAGGATTGTCCGGTGGAGGGCGCCCCGTCCTTCGGTCGTAAAGTCTTCTTACCAAAGATGTTAGAAGATACAGGAGATTCGCCTGGTGGCCTTCGTCTAGGAGTGCAGGAATATCAGGCAGAACCCCTACTTTGCTGATACAGTATCTTGCTAAAGAAGTTAGAGTGCTTTTGAGAGGAAAGCCGCCGCCTTCTTTCCTGCAAGACAGGTGTCGTAGCTCCTTATTGTTTATTTTATTGCAGCATTGTTTATTGCAGCAATTTTTCGGAATGCTTTCCGGAAAATGGTCGTTATAACGAATTCTGCTGGATTCATTGCCACTGCTGGCTCTGTCCGGAAGGTATTTATCCATCGGCCAATGTATGCAGCCTGGGCGCGAATCTACACAATCCTTATTAATGCTATACTCTGGCAGCAACTCCCTTTGCATTAACTAGCTTTGGCCTCAGACAATGGAAATGAGCGCACAATTCACGGTCCTTTGTGTGGATGATGAGGCCATCGGGCTACAGATCAGAAAGGCCCTCCTGGAACATGCCGGATACCACGTTCTGACGGCCCTGAGCGGAGAAGAGGGGCTTGTTCTGCTGGAAGGGCATGCCGTAGATGTGGTGCTTCTTGATTACCTGATGCCAGGGATGAATGGCGGCGAAGTGGCCGCCAGGATGCGCGCAATGCGACCGGGAATTCCTATCCTGCTGCATTCTGCCTGTGTGGACCTGCCTGCTGATATTCGTGATTTGGTGGACGATGTTCTGGCCAAGGGCGAAGGCCCGCATGCCCTGCTCCAGAGACTGCGCCAGATCCTGGAGGCAGCGAAACTGGCCGTGAAGAGGGAGATGTGAACCTTCAGGAATTCCAGAGGGTCCTTCGGCAGGCCTTTTTTGTTCCCATCCTGGCACTTCTGGCGCTGGCCGGTGTTCTTTTGTGGCAGATTACCAGCGCCCAGAAAGCACAGCAATGGCTGGACCACAGCGATGAGGTCAGCGCGGGAATCGCCGAACTCGAAGGACTGATTATGGATCAGGAGACGGGGCTGCGCGGTTATGAGCTGACGGGCGACGCTGCCATGCTCGCTCCTTACAAGGCCGCCGTCCCGCTGATTGCCCGCCGTTTTGCATCGTTGCGGGAGATGGTTTCTGACAACCCGGCACAGGAAACAAACCTGTTGCACATCGAGAAACGGTATGATCAATGGCTTTCTTTTGCGGAAGGCCTGCTGGCCCGGCCTGACACGTTTTCTGATCGCGCTCTGAACCGCCACGGCGGCGATCTGATGTATGCCGTGCGGAGTTCGATTCGCCAGATGAGACAGGTGGAAGAGCGGCTGAGGCAAGGGCGGCTGGAACACTCGATTGTCCTGGAGCGGCGTGAAATTACGGTGCTGCTGGGCGGGGCGCTGCTGGTCGGGATTCTGCTGAGTCTTTTTTCGCTCTCGCGGCTGCAGAGGGTTTCAGATGTTTATCAGAAATCACTGGGCGAGATCCACGAAGGCAGAGAGTGGCTGCGCACTACGTTGCGTTCGATTGGTGATGCGGTGATTGTGTGCGAGGCCGATGGTTCTGTGGAATTCATGAACCCGGTGGCCGAGCAACTGACAGGGTGGCCAAAGGAAGAGGCAGCGGGCCATCCACTCAGCGAAGTATTTCGCATTGTGAATGAATTCACGAATGAAGAAGCGGAAAATCCGGTGGAGAAGGTCCGGCGGCTCAACAAAGTGATTGCGTTGGCAAACCATACGGTCCTCATTGCCCGGAATGAATTGCGCCACATTATTGATGACAGCGCTGCGCCGATCTTTGGAAAAGCAGGAGAACTTGCCGGGGTGGTGCTGGTCTTCCGCGATGTGACGGAGAAACGACGCGCCGAAGCGGCACTTACCGCCAGCGAAAAACTGGCAGTCGCGGGCCGGCTTGCGGCCAGCATCGCCCATGAGATCCATAATCCGCTGGACTCCATTGGAAACCTGCATTATCTGCTGGCCGAGGAAACGGACCCGGTACGTCGCGCGGAGTATCTGAAACTGGCGCAGCAGGAGCTGGACCGTACGCTCCAGATCAGCCGCAGCCTTCTGAATCTTTACCGGGAGCCGAATGCTCCGGTACAGATAGACATTGCGGATCTGATTGGCAGTGTACTGCTGCTGTTGAAACGGAGACTTGATAACCAGAGCGTTTCCGTAGCGTATAGACCGGCGGATTTGGCAATAATTGAAGGCTTCCCCGCGGAGCTGCGGCAGGTGTTTACCAACCTGATCATCAATGCCGCCGAGGCCACCGGAGCACAGGGAAAAATTCAAATCAGCATACACGAAGCGCCCTCAGAAGAACTTCGCGGCTCCGGAGTGATCGTAGAAATACTCGATAGCGGCCCGGGCATACCGGCCGCGATTGCGCAGAAATTGTTCCAACCTTTCTTTACGACCAAAGGAAACCATGGCACCGGACTTGGACTGTGGATCAGCATGGGGATTGTGCAGAAACATGGTGGCTCGATTCAGATAAGCAACAGCACCCATCCAGAATTGCACGGCGCGTGTGTGCGGGTCTTTTTGCCCACACGCACGCTGATGACTTCTCTGTCGCGGACGACGGCGTATACAGGTTAAAAGATCGGACGCGACCTACGCTTGCTAATCGCCCGTTGCAGTTTCGGGGCGGGTGCGGCTGACTTCTCCTTTTTCAAAGCGCTTGCCGAAGCGCTGCACGCGCAGTTGCAGCTTGTCAAAGAAGAGATAGACCACCGGCGTGGTAAACAATGTCATCATCTGAGAAACGATCAGGCCGCCAACGATGGTGATGCCGAGCGGCTGACGAAGTGCTGATCCCGTTCCGCGGCCCAGCGCCAGCGGAAGCCCGCCAAAGAGCGCAGCCAGGGTCGTCATCATAATGGGGCGGAAGCGCAGGATGCAGGCCTCGTAGATCGCCTCGTCGCTGCTCTTCCCTGCCTGTCGCTCCTGCATCAGCGCAAAGTCAATCATCATGATGGCGTTCTTCTTCACTATGCCAATCAGCAGAATGATGCCGATGATGGCAATCACGCTCAGGTCCGTGTGCGTGATCAGCAGCGCAAGAATCGCGCCCACGCCCGCAGAAGGCAGCGTGGAAAGAATGGTAATGGGATGGATGTAACTCTCATACAAAATGCCCAGCACAATGTAGACCGCGGCCAGCGCTGTGATGATGAGGAACGGCTCGCTCGAAAGTGAGGACTGGAAGGCCTGCGCTGTGCCCTGAAAACTGCCGTGCACGCTGGAGGGCATGCCAATATCGGCTTCAGCATTTTGCAGCGCGGTCACCGCCTGTCCCAGCGAGACCCCGGGTGCCAGATTAAAGCTGAGCGTTACGGCCGGGAACTGTCCCTGATGGTTGACCGCCAGCGACGTACGCCCGGGTTCAAATTTGGTGACTGCGGTTAACGGAACGCTCGTGCCGTTGGAGGATTTGATGTAGATGTTGCTGAGCGCCTGCGGATCACGCTGATACTGCGGGGCCACTTCCATCACCACGTGGTACTGGTTGAGCGACGTGTACATGGTAGAGACCTGCCGCTGTCCAAAAGCGTCGTACAACACGTTGTCAATCGTGGTAGGCGAAAGGGCGAGCCGCGCGGCGGTATCGCGATCAATCACCAGATTGGCGGCGAGGCCCTGGTCCTGCTGGTCGGTCGAAGCATCGCGCAATTCAGGCATGGTGCGCATCTTTTCGAGCAGCTTCGGCGCCCACTCGTTCAGCTCCTTGATGTCCTGGTCTTCCAGCGTGTACTGGTATTGTGCGTCGCTCATGCGCGCGCCCACGCTCAGGTCCTGGGATGCCTGAAGAATGAGCGTGACGCCGGGAATGTGCGCAAGCTTTGGACGCAGCCGGTTGATGATCTGGTCGGCGCTCACGCCGTTTCGCTCGCTCAGCGGCTTGAGCGTAATGAACATGCGGCCCACGTTGGTAGTGGCGCCGCCCCCGCTGCCTCCGGCAAAGGCCACAACCGATTGCACGCCGGGATCGCGCTGGACAATATCTGCGAGCTGCGCCTGCTTCTGCTGCATGTCCTCAAAAGATATGTCCTGCGAAGCGCGCGTGATGCCCATCATGCGGCCGGTGTCCTGCTGCGGGAAGAAGCCCTTGGGCACGAGGATGAAGAGATAAATATTCAGGAAGAATGTCGCGATTGTGATGAGCAACACCGGAACTTTATGCGCGATGACCCAGCGCAGTCCGTGGCCATACATCTTCAGCATCCCGGTAAAGAAGCGCTCGCTCAGCATATAAATACGGCCATGCCGTTGCCCGGTGTACGGCTTCAGGAACTTCGCGCACATCATCGGCGTTGTGGTGAGCGAGACCATCAGAGACATGGCGATGGCCACGCTCAGCGTGACGGCGAATTCGCGGAAGAGCCTGCCCACGATGCCACCCATCAACAGAATAGGAATGAAGACGGCGATGAGAGACGTGCTCATCGAGAGCACCGTGAAACCGATCTCCTTTGAGCCTTTCATCGCGGCCTCATAGGGCGAGAGGCCCATCTCGAGATAGCGCGTGATGTTCTCGATCACAACAATGGCGTCGTCCACCACAAAGCCGGTAGAGATAGTCAGCGCCATCAGCGAAAGATTGTCCAGCGAATAGCCCAGCAGATACATCACGCCGAAGGTGCCCACCAGCGACAGCGGCACGGCGACGCTGGGAATGATGGTGGCCCATACATTGCGCAGAAAAAGGAAGACCACCAGCACCACCAGCGTCACGCTGATGAGCAGCGAGATTTCTACATCGAGAACAGAGGCCCGGATCGTAATCGTGCGATCAAGAACAACCTGAAAGTGGATCAGCGGCGAGATGGATGCCTCCAGTTCAGGAAGCGCAGCGTAAAGGCGGTCTACCGTGTCAATCACGTTCGCGCCGGGCACCTTAAAGACGATGACCAGCACCGAAGGCTTGCCATTGGCGAGACCAGCAGTGTGAATGTCTGCGACCGAATCTTCCACCCGGGCAATGTCACTCAGCCGCACCGCTGCCCCGGTTGCAGGATTGTAGCCGATGACCAGCGGAGCATACTCATCGGCCTTCATGAGCTGGTCGTTGTCCGCAATGGTGGACATGCGGCCGCCCGCCTTCAGATATCCTTTCGCCAGATTCATGTTCACCTGGCCCAGAGCAGTACGCACGCCTTCCAGACCAATGCCGTAGGAGCTTAACTGCATCGGGTTCAGCTCCACGCGCACGGCGGGCTGCGCGCTGCCACCCACAAAGACCTGCCCTACTCCGGTTATTTGCGAAAGCTTCTGCGCCAGAATGGAGTCCGCGGCATCGTACATCTGCCCCTTCGTCAGCACGTCCGACGTAAGCGCGAGGATCATGATCGGCGCGTCCGATGGATTGATCTTGCGGTACGTCGGATTTTCCGGCATGTTCGCAGGCAGATTGCTGCGTGCCGCATTGATGGCGGCCTGCACATCGCGCGCTGCTCCGTCAATGTCGCGCGCAAGATCAAATTGCAGATTGACGTTGCTGCCGCCCAGCGAACTCGACGAGGTCATCTGCGTCACGCCCGCGATGCGTCCAAACTGGCGCTCCAGCGGCGTGGCAATCGCAGCGGCCACCGTCTCCGGACTCGCGCCCGGCAGTCCTCCATAGACGGAGATGGTGGGGAATTCAACTTCCGGCAGTGAAGCCACCGGCAGAAGATTGTAGGCCACCGCGCCCGCCATCAGCAGAGCAAGACTCAGCAGCGTGGTCGCCACTGGCCGTCGAATAAAAGGCGCGGAAAGATGCATGGCAATCTCTAGTCTGCGTGGACCGCGTGCTCTTCCAGGCTGCGGCGGCCGCGCCGCCGAGCCGACCACTGGCTCAGGCGATCAAAGTACAGATACACAACCGGCGTGGTGTAGAGCGTCAGCACCTGCGAGAAGATCAAACCGCCGACAATCGTAATGCCCAGCGGCTGGCGCAGTTCCGCACCCATGCCGCTGCCGAATGCAAGCGGCAGCCCGCCGAGCAGCGCAGCCATCGTCGTCATCATGATCGGGCGGAAGCGCAGCAGGCAGGCCTGATATATGGACTCCTCCGGCGACTTGCCTTCCCTGCGTTCGGCCTCCAGCGCGAAGTCAATCATCATAATGGCGTTTTTCTTCACAATGCCAATCAGCAAAATGATGCCGATGATACCGATCACGTTAAGGTCGAGCTTGAACATCAGCAGTGCGAGAATCGCGCCCACACCCGCAGAGGGCAGCGTCGAAAGAATCGTGATGGGGTGGATGTAGCTCTCATACAGCACGCCCAGCACAATGTAGACAGTGATGAGCGCGGCAAGAATCAGCAGCGGCTCATTCGAGAGCGACGCCTGGAACGACGCAGCCGTCCCCTGGAAGGTCGCGTTGATGCTGGCCGGCATCCCCATGCCCCGCTCGACAGATTTGATCGCATTTACCGCATCTCCCAGCGACGCGCCCGGCGCAAGATTAAAGGAGATGGTCGCAACCGGGAACTGCCCGAGATGATTGATGGCCAGCGGCGTGTTGGTCTGCGAGATTTTTACGAACGCGCTCAGCGGCACCTGTGTCCCGGTGGAAGACGGCACATAAATTTTGCTCAGGTCATCGGCCGTGCGCTGGAACTCGGGCTGCACCTCCAGCACCACGTGATACTGGTTCAACTGCGTGAACATGGTCGAGACCTGCCGCTGTCCAAAAGCGTCATACAGCACGTTGTCAATGTTCTGCATGGAGACGCCGAGGCGTGAGGCAGTGTCGCGGTCTATGTCGAGCGTCGTCTGAAGACCGTTGTCCTGCAGGTCGCTGGCAACATCGCGCAACTCGGGCCGTTTTTGCAGCTCAGCCACAATGCGCGGGACCCATGTGCTCAGCTCGCGGCCATCCACATCTTCCAGCGTGTACTGGTATTGCGTGCGGCTCACGGTATCGGCCACGGTCAGGTCCTGCAGCGCCTGCAAATACAGCGTGATGCCTTCCACCTGCGCCAGCTTTGGCTCCAGACGCCGAATGATCTCATCGGCGCGGCTCTTGCGCTGCGAGAGCGGCTTCAGGTTGATCTGGATGCGCCCGGTGTTCATCGTCATATTGGTGCCGTCCACGCCAATAAACGATGAGAGGCTTTCTACATCCGGGTCCTGCAAAATCACATGCGCCAGCGTCTCCTGCCGGCGCGACATCTCTTTAAACGAGACCGTCTGCGGCGCCTCTGAGATGCCAAGCAGCACGCCCGTGTCTTCTACCGGAAAGAAGCCCTTGGGTACATATATATACAGCAGCACGGTGAGCACCAGCGTCGCCAGCGTCACCATCAGAGTAATGAAGCGGTGGCGCAGGACCGTTTGCAGCGTCCGCCCGTAGAAGGCGATCACCCGCTCGAAAAGGTCTTCCGTCCTGCGATAGAACCAGCCCTGCTCTTCTGGTGGCTTGTGCCGCAGGATCTTCGCGCACATCATCGGCGTCAGCGTCAGCGAGACGACTGCGGAAACCAGAATCGTGACCGCCAGCGTAATGGCAAACTCGCGAAAGAGCCGCCCCACCACATCGCCCATAAAGAGCAGCGGAATCAGCACGGCAATCAGCGATACTGTCAGTGAAACGATGGTAAAGCCAATCTGCTCCGAGCCTTTAAGCGCAGCCTCCAGCGGCGAGTCGCCTTCTTCCAGAAAGCGGCTGATGTTCTCAATCATCACAATGGCATCGTCTACAACGAAGCCAGTCGAGATGGTCAACGCCATCAGCGTGAGGTTGTTCAGGCTATAGCCCAGCAGATACATCACGCCAAAGGTACCTACCAGCGAAAGCGGGACCGCAACGCTGGGAATGATGGTGGCCGAAAGGTTCCGCAGAAAAAGAAAGATGACCATCACCACCAGTGCAATGGTCAGCATCAGCTCAAACTGTACATCCGCAACCGAGGAGCGGATGGTCACCGTGCGGTCCGTCAGCGTGACGACATCAATCGAAGCAGGCAGGCTCGCCTTCAGTTGCGGCAGCAGCTTCTCAATGCGGTCCACCACGCCGATAATATTTGCCCCCGGCTGCCGCTGAATGTTCACGATGACCGCGGGAACTTCGTTCATCCACGAAGCGCGCAGCGAATTTTCCGCTCCATTCACCACCGTGGCCACGTCCTGCAGCCGCACCGGAGCGCCATTGCGATAAGCAACGACGACCGGATTATAAGAAGCCGAGGTCAGCAGCTGGTCGTTCGCGTCAATGGTGTAGGTCTGGCGCGTGCCATTCAGGCTGCCCTTGGCCTGATTCACATTGTTCGCGGCCACTTGCGTGCGAATGTCCTCCAGGCTCAACCCATACGCTGCAAGCTGCGAAGGATTCGCCTGGATGCGCACTGCGGGTTTCTGCCCACCGGCAATGGCCACAAGGCCCACGCCGGAAACCTGCGAAATCTTCTGCGCAAGGTTGGTGTCCGCCAGGTCCTCCACCTCGGGCAGCGGCATTGTTTTTGAGGTGAGCGCCAAAGTCAGAATCGGCTGGTCCGCGGGATTGACTTTGCTGTAGACCGGCGGGTTCGGCAGATCATTCGGCAGAAAACTCTGCGCCGCATTGATGCCGGCCTGCACTTCCTGCTCGGCAACATCAATGTCTTCAGAAAGTGCAAACTGCAGCGTTATGACTGACCCACCCTGCGAGCTGGTCGAAGTCATCTGGTTCAACCCCGGCATCTGCCCAAACTGGCGCTCCAGCGGCGCGGTCACCGACGACGCCATCACATCCGGGCTTGCACCGGGATAAAACGTCACTACCTGAATCGTGGGGTAATCCACCTCTGGCAGTGCCGAAACAGGAAGCTGGCGATATGCGACAAAGCCGGCCAGCAGGATCGCCGCCATCAGCAGCGACGTCGCCACAGGCCGAAGAATAAATGGCCGGGAAGGACTCATGGCCGCCTACTGCCCCATCATTCCATTACTGCTGCCGCTTTGCTGCGCGGAACGGTTGCGCGTCATGGGGCGCGGGTCCACCCTGGTACCTTCGCGCAGCTTGTCGGCGCCATCGGTCACCACCATGTCGCCGGGTTTAAGACCGCTCGAAAAAATCGCCGTTATGCCTTCCGTTACGTCCACCTTCACCTGTTGAATGGCAACCGTCTTGTCCGGCTTCACAATCCAGACAAAGTCGCCATTGGTGCCATGCTGCACTGCGGACGTGGGAGCGGTAATCGCATCCGTACGGTTCTCCAGCACCAGGTGTACATTCACAAACTGGTTGGGGAAGAGCTGCTCGTCCTTGTTCGGGAAGACGGCCTTGAGCTTGCCGGTGCCCGTAGTGGTGTCAATCTGGTTGTCAGCTGTGAGCAGTTGTCCGTTGGCAATATGGATCGTGTCGGAGCGGTCAAATGCCTCCGCCTGGAGCGTCTTCGACCTGCTCATCTTACTGAACACGCGCGGCAACTGGTCTTCCGGAAGAGTAAAAAGGACTGCGATGGGCTGGAATTGATTGATGACGATCAGATTGGTGGTGTTTGCCGTTACAACGTTTCCGGGATCTACAAGACGGAGGCCGACTCTTCCAGTAATAGGCGATGTGATGTGACAGTACTGCACATTGAGTGCATCGGCATCAATCGCAGCCTGGTCGGCCTTGATAGTACCTTCATAATTTCCAAAGTTCGCCGCCTGCGCATCAAGGGATTCTTTTGAAACCACTCCCTGATCGTAAAGAGCTTTATAGCGGTTGTATTCCGCCTGCGCATTTTTGAGCTGTGCCTGGTCCTTGGCAAGCTGCCCTTTGGCCTGGTCCAGCAATGCCTGATAGGGACGCGGATCAATCGTCATCAGCTCATCGCCCTGATGCACGTCCTGCCCTTCCTTAAAGTTCACGCGCAGCAGCTCACCTGTCACCCGCGGCTTTACGGTGACAGAGTAGTACGGAGTCACCGTCCCCAGCGCAGTAATGTAGACCGGCATGCCCTTCTGTTGTACGCTGGCCACCTGCACCGGAATGGCACGGTTGGCCATGGCCGCCAGTTGCGCCGCAGCCTGCTTGTTGGCCTTGTCATTCGCAGTCACAATGCGCCAGATGATGAATCCCACTACGCCAAGCACCAGCAGAAAAATGATGGTTGTGCGAACACGATGGTGCTGTGGCGGAGGAGGAACGGCGGGCGCAGTCCCGGTGGCAGGCTGCGTGGTTTGCGTGGACGACATAAATTCTTCCGATGACTTCCCCGGTCTTAATTTAAATTGCCGGCCCCTGATGCATTTTCTGCCGTTCCTCTCATGCAAAACTCCCTCCGGAAAGGACGCGATGAAAATGCCGTAACGTGGCCCACAAACGGTACTTATAGCGACGAGTCAACGCCCGGAAAGGTTTCCTTCGTTCCCGCATTCTTACCGGGGCCGGAACGCCAGTTCTATATTCTATGCAAGACCGGTTCCATCGTCATTTTCCCTGAAAATTGCATCCCATGGCCCAGCAATTAGAGTTAAAGAAGAGTGCAGTCGCTTGAGAAAAACGAGACCGCTGGAGATCTGCGGCCCTTATGCGTGGACCTGGATGGCACGCTCATCAAGAGCGATACGCTGGCGGACTTGTTTTTTGCCCTCCTTCGGACACACCCGCTTCAGGCCTGGAAGGCATTCTTCTGGTTCCTCAAGGGCAAGGCCGTTCTCAAGTCCCGCATCAGCAGCCTGGTCTCACTCGATGCGGCACATCTTCCTTATAACCGGCCCCTTCTGGGCTTTCTGGCACAGGAGCACAGCCGCGGGCGCCGCCTCCTGCTGGCTACTGGCGCGGATGGGCGTGTGGCAGAGCAAATCGCGGCGCATCTGGGCATGTTTGACGGCATCCTGGCCAGCGACGGGCAGACCAATGTGACCGGAAACCATAAGCTCGCTGGTCTCCGGGCCCGCTTTGCGGAAAGCGGCTTTGATTACATCGGTAATGCGCGCGCTGACTTGCCTCTTCTGCAGCATGCCGTCGAGCCTATGCTGGCCAACCCGCGCGCGGCCCTGCTGGCACAGGCCAGGTCAAAGAACATCCCCATCACCCGCACTTTTATGGACCGGGCTCCCCGGCGGACCGCCTTTGTGCGGGCAGTCCGGCCGTACCAGTGGGCCAAAAATGTGCTCGTGTTTGTTCCGCTGCTGCTGGCACACACGCTCAGGCTGCCTCTCATCCTCAATACGCTGCTCGCCTTTGCCTGCTTCAGCCTGTGCGCGTCCGCCAGCTACATCATCAACGACATGCTGGACATGGAGTCAGACCGGCGCCATCCCACCAAACGCCTCCGCCCCTTCGCTGCCGGAGATTTGCAGGCATCCACTGGCACCGCCATCAGCGCGCTCTTTCTTGTGCTTGCCTTTGCGGCGGCAGGGCTGTGGCTGCCTGTCGCATTCAGCGGATGGCTCGCGATCTACCTTGTCACCACGCTCGCCTATTCGCTGGCGCTCAAGAAAAAGGCACTCGTGGATGTGATTGTCCTCTCCGGCCTTTACACGCTCCGTCTGCTGGCAGGCGGAGCCGCGGCCCAGACGACGGTGTCCGCCTGGCTGGCGGCGTTTTCCGCTTTCTTTTTCTTCAGCCTTGCCATGGTCAAGCGCTTCAGCGAGCTTGAAAACCTGCGGACGCAAGGGCGCGTGGCCGCTCCCGGACGCGGCTATCGCGTCTCCGATGCCTCGCAGTTGCGCAGCTTCGGGACCGCCAGCGCCTTTGCCGCCGTCGTGGTATTTGCGCTTTACATCAACGGCGGCAAGGCCATCGCCTTATACCGCCATCCGGAACGCATGTGGCTCATCGTGCCTCTGCTCCTCTTCTGGATCAGCCGCATCTGGCTTCTCGCGGCGCGGCAGGAAATGAATGAAGATCCCGTCATCTTTGCCGTGACCGACCGCACCAGTCTGCTCATCGGTCTGGCCGTTGCACTTATCGCTGTTTTCGCTGCTTTTTAAGGCTGGCCCCGGATCGGGTGCGAGGGCCAGGAACTTCGGCTTTTTCACCTTCACAGCCGTCTACTCTAAAATGGAAGTTCGTTCGATTTCTGCAATGTCATTTTGTCCGGCAGGGTCTACGGAGAAAACTGGGGCCTGTCTGCTTTCTTCTGGTTTGTAACCAATAGCCACCCGTTCAGGTCGCGCGCTCGCGCCGGCCGCAGGAGAGATTGACGAGCCATGTGGATTGTTCGCCTCGCGCTGCGACGGCCCTACACGTTTGCTGTTTTTGCTCTGCTTTTGATGATCCTTGGTCCGGTGGCCATTCTGCGCACGCCTACGGACATCTTCCCCAATATTGATATTCCTGTGGTGGCCATTGTCTGGAACTATACCGGCCTTTCTCCGGAGCAGATGGCGCAGCGCATCGTCTACCAGAGCGAGCGCTCGCTGACCACCACCGTCAACGACATTGAGCACATCGAGTCGCAGTCGCTCAATGGCATGGGCATCATCAAGATATTCTTCCAGCCCAAAGTCAATATCGCCATGGCCGTCGCCCAGGTCACCTCCATCGTACAGACGCAGTTGCACCAGTTGCCCCAGGGCACACAGCCGCCCCTTGTTCTGCAATACAGCGCATCGAGCGTCCCGATCCTTCAGCTTGGGCTTTCCGGCGAGGGCCTGTCAGAACAGCAGCTCAACGACTACGCGCTCAACTTCGTCCGCATCCAGTTGGTCACCATCAATGGCGTTGGCATTCCCTACCCTTACGGCGGAAAACAGCGCCAGATCCAGGTGGACCTGGACCTTCCCGCGCTGCAGTCCAAAGGTCTTTCGCCCGCCGACGTCACCAGCACCATCGCCAACCAGAACCTGATCCTGCCGTCCGGCACCACGAAGATCGGCCAGTTCGAGTATCAGATCGAAACCAACAGCGCCCCGGAGAGCATCCAGGAGCTGAACAACCTCCCCATTCGCGCCGTAAACGGCAGCATGGTCTACATCCGCGACGTGGCCCATGTGCGTGATGGCTTCCCGCCGCAGACAAACGTCGTACGCGTAGACGGCCAGCGCGCTTCCCTGCTGAGCATCATTAAGACAGGCGATGCCTCAACGCTGGACATCGTGAAAGGTGTCCGGGAAAAGCTTCCCGTCCTCAAATCGCAGCTTCCGCCACAACTGCGCATCGTTCCTCTCGCGGACCAGTCCATCTTTGTGCGCGCCGCCATTACTGGCGTCGTCCGCGAGGCGCTGATTGCCGCCTGCCTCACGGCCATCATGATCCTCATTTTTCTGGGGAGCTGGCGCAGTACAGTCATCATCGCCGTCTCCATTCCGCTCTCCATTCTCACCTCGATCCTTGTTCTCAGCGCCCTCGGTGAAACGATCAACATCATGACGCTCGGAGGCCTGGCGCTTGCGGTCGGCATCCTTGTAGATGACGCCACCGTCGAAATCGAGAACATCAACCGCAATCTCGAACAGGGCAAGGCCATCGAACAGGCCATCCTTGACGGCGCAGCGCAGATTGCCGTGCCCGCCTTTGTCGCCACCATCTCCATCTGCATCGTCTTTGTGCCCATGTTCTTCCTCACCGGCGTGGCCCGCTATCTCTTTGTGCCGCTCGCGGAAGCCGTGGTCTTCGCCATGCTCGCCTCCTACCTGCTCTCGCGCACCGTCGTGCCGACCATGGCGAAATATCTTCTCCAGGAGCACAGTGACGAGGATGCCGAGCGCAGGCAGCAGAGCCGCAATCCTCTGGTACGCTTCCAGCTTGCCTTTGAGCGCGGATTTGAACGTGTCCGCCGCTTCTACTTCGGACTGCTGCAGATGTGCATGGCGCACGCGGCAGTCTTTATGGTGCTCTTTATCGTTTTCTGTCTCGGTTCCGCGGCCCTGCTCTTTCCCTTTCTCGGCGAAGACTTCTTCCCGCCCGTGGATGCTGGCCAGTTCAAGATGCACCTCCGCGCGCATACCGGCACGCGCATTGAAGAGACCGCGCGGCTCTGTGACGAAGTAGACAGCACCATCCGCGAAGTCATTCCCAAAAGCGAGCTGGTCACCATCATTGACAACATCGGCCTGCCCTACAGCGGCATCAACACCACCTACAGCAATTCAGCCGTCATCGGCCCTGCCGACGCCGACATTCAGGTCTCGCTCACCGAGCACCATCACCCCACCGCAGACTACGTGCAGAAGCTGCGCTCCGTACTGGCACAGCGCTTTCCCGGCGTCACTTTCTATGAGCTGCCCACCGATATGGTCACGCAGATTCTCAACTTCGGCCTGCCCGCGCCCATTGATATTCAAATCGTCGGCCATGACCTTCAGGGAAATCGCGCCTTCGCTGAGCGATTGCTGAACCGTGTCAAGTACGTTGCCGGCACGGCCGACATGCGCATCCAGCAGCCTTTTAACAACCCGCGCCTCACCATTGATGTGGACCGCACCAGGGCCGAACAGATGGGCCTCGTGCAGCAAAATGTCGCGCAAAGCCTGCTGATCTCCACCAGCGGCAGCTTCCAGACCTCGCCCAATTTCTGGCTCAATCCCCGGACCGGCGTGAGCTACAGCATCGCTGTTCAGGCACCGCAATACTCGCTGGACACGATGCAGGACCTCGAGAACATTCCCGTCACACCTAGCGGATCAGCCGCCACAACTGCCGCTGCGGCAGCCAGCAATGGAGCAGGCGGGCCGCAATTGGCCTCCGGCATGCCCATGGGCGGCAAGCCTGTACAGATATTAGGGAATCTCGCATCCATTGCCCCCGGCTCTGAGATGGGCACCGAATCGCATTATGACATCGCGCCTGTCATTGATATCTATGGCAACGTGGTCAACAGTGACCTCGCCAGCGTCAACAAGCAGATCGAGCAGATCATCGGGCAGATGAAAGGCCAGCTTCCGCGCGGATCGCAGATCGTCGTCCGCGGCCAGATACAGACCATGCGCACTTCCTTCATCGGTTTGCTCGGCGGACTCATCTTTTCCGTCGTGCTGGTTTACCTGCTCATCGTCGTCAACTTCCAGTCGTGGATAGACCCCTTCATCGTCATCTCCGCCCTGCCTGCCGCCCTATGCGGGATCATCTGGTTCCTGTTTCTTACCCATACGCACATCAGCGTTCCCGCGCTCACAGGCGCCATCATGTGCATGGGCGTGGCCACATCAAACTCCATTCTGGTCATCAGTTTTGCGCGTGAGCGCCTGGAAGAAAACGTAGGCGATGCTCCTGCTGCAGCCCTGTCTGCCGGATTCACCCGCTTCCGCCCTGTGCTCATGACGGCCCTTGCCATGATCATCGGCATGGCACCCATGGCCCTCGGGCTCGGCGAAGGCGGTGAGCAGAATGCGCCTCTGGGACGCGCTGTTATCGGCGGCCTCTTGTTTGCCACCGTCTCTACACTGTTCTTTGTCCCCACCTTCTTCAGCGTGCTGCATGGATGGCTGGAGCGCAGGCGCAGGCACAAGCAGCACGCATCAGGAGAACCAGCGGAAGGATTAAGCCATGAGTAACGAACCACAACCCCAGCAGACACCACCCCCTCTTTCGCGCGGGACCGTGATCGTCCTTCTCATTGTGTTTCTGGTTGCCGCCGTCATCGCGGCCATCGCCGGCATCCTTCCCCGCCTGCACGCACGCAGGCAACTGCAGGAGGAGACCAACCAGCTCGCCGCCCCGGACGTGCAGGTGGCCGCACCACAACTCGGCGCACCGGCAGAGGAAGTCATCCTGCCCGGCAACATCTTTGCATACGTGGATGCGCCCATTTACGCCCGCACCAACGGCTATCTCAAAAAGTGGTACTTCGACATTGGCGCGCACGTGAAAAAGGGCCAGCTTCTGGCCGAGATTGAAAGCCCCGAAGTAGACCAGCAACTGGCCCAGGCAAAGGCCGACCTGCTCACTGCGGAAGCCAATGCAAAATACGCGCAGGCGACCGCCTCCCGCTATCAGGACCTGGTAAAAAGCAACGCCGTCTCGCGCCAGGACACTGAGAACTTCACCACTCAGGCATCCGCGTCCAATACGCAGGTAAAGTCCGCGATGGCCAACGTGCAGCGCCTTCAGCAACTCGTCTCATTTGAGAAAGTGTATGCGCCCTTTGACGGCGTGGTGACCGCCCGCGGTGTAGACATCGGCCAGCTCATTGATGCCGGGGCCAACAGAGAGCTCTTCCACCTCGCAGATGAACACATCCTGCGCGTCTATGTGAATGTGCCGCAGGTCTACTCGCTTGCCTGCAAGCCCGGAGTCACCGCGGACCTCACTTTTGTGGAATATCCGGGACGCACCTTTCAGGGAAAGATCGTGCGCACCGCCAAAGCGATTGATCCAACCTCGCGCACACTGCTTGTAGAAGTAGATGTAGACAACCGGAAAGGTGAACTGGTGCCCGGGGCCTATGTCCAGGTCCGCTTCAGGCTGCAAAGCCCGGTGCGCTCGCTCATCGTTCCCGTGCCCGCCTTGCTCTTCCGCTCAGAGGGCCTGCGCATTGCCATCATCGAAGGCAACAAAGCAAAGCTCGTGCCCATCACCATTGGCCGCGACGACGGTCGCGTGGTCGAAGTCACCGCCGGCCTGCATCCTGAAGACCAGGTCATCCAGAACCCGCCCGACTCCATCATTGACGGTGAAGTGGTGCATGTGGTGCAGCCCCGCCAGCAGAATCCGCAGGCGCGGCAGAGCGGAGGCGAGTAGGCGATGCGCTTTCGTTCGTCTTATCGCTCGGCCCAATACAGGAGTGCCCCACGTCGCGACTTGGAGATGTGGGCCTCAGGACGACCATGGCGCCCCATCTTTTTGCGAAGCGGAAGGATGGGAGTCCACTGTCATCCCAGGTCGGCCAGTCTTGTTCTAGCGGCCCTCTGTATTGTTCTCGCCGGATGCACCGTCGGCCCAAACTACAAACGCCCCTCTCCTCTTACGCCACCTCCGCCCGCTTTCAAAGAGGGTGCACCGCCGCCGCAGATTCCCAACGGCGGATGGAAGCAGGCCCAGCCCAATGACCAGTCTCTGCGCGGGAAGTGGTGGGAAATCTACAACGATCCGCAACTCAACGCGCTCGAAGAAAAAGTGTCCGTCTCAAACCAGACCCTGCGCGCTGCCATGGAACAGTACTTCGCTGCGCGCGCCGCCGTGCAGACCTACCGCGCCAACTACTTCCCCACTCTGGGCGCAGGCCCTGCGCTTTCGCGGCAGCATCTTTCTCAGAACCGCCCTACCACCGTGTCCGGATCACGATACCAGTACAACGACTTCGCCCTTACCGGTCAGGCCAGCTGGGAGCCGGACCTCTGGGGACAGGTGCGCCGCAGCGTCGAAGCCGCCCGCGCAACCGCACAGGCCTCCGCCGCCGACCTCGCAAATGTGGAACTCAGCGTCCGCTCCGAGCTGGCGCTCGATTACTTTGAGCTGCGCGGACTCGACCTGCAAAAACAACTGCTCGACAACACCGTCGCTTCTTATGCCGACTATCTCAAGCTCACCCAAGTCCGATTCAAGGGGGGCTTGGCGACCGATTCCGACGTGGCCCTGGCCCAGACCCAGCTTGAAAGCACCCGCGCGCAGGACATTGACGTGGGCGTGGCCCGGGCACAATACGAGCACGCCATTGCGACCCTGACCGGCCAGGTAGCGTCTGCCTTCAGCCTGCCGTCAGCACCCCTGCAGCTTCCTTTGCCGCAGGTCCCCGTAGGAGTGCCTTCTGAACTGCTTGAGCGCCGGCCCGATATCGCCGGAGCGGAACGCCGCGCCAATGCCGCCAATGCGCAGATTGGCATCGCCATCGCCGCCTACTATCCCACCATCACCCTCTCTGGCGCAGGAGGTTTCGAGAGCCGCAGCCCCGGCACGTGGCTCCAGGGACCCAGCGCGTTGTGGTCACTGGGAGCGTCGGCCTCCGAGCTTCTCTTCGACGCAGGCCGCCGCCACGCCCTCACAGAAGAAGCGCGCGCCAACTACGAAGTGACCGTCGCCAACTACCGCCAGAGCGTTCTGAATGCTTTTCAGGAAGTGGAGGACAATCTCGCCGCGCTGCGCATTCTCAATCAGGAAGCAGCCACCCAGGCTGCCGCCGTTGCCGCCGCCCAGCATTCACTCGAGATCAGTACCCGCCGCTACAAACAGGGCCTGGTGGACTATCTCGAAGTGCTCACCGCGCAGACCGCGCTGTTGACCAACCAGCGCACGCAGGCCGACATTACAACCCGGCAATTCGTCGCCAGCACACAGCTTATCAAGGCCCTCGGCGGCGGCTGGACCACCAACCAACTTCCAACTCCATAGGGGACAGAGGACGCTGGAGAACAGAAAAATCAGAGTAGAAGCAAAACCCGCATGCCCCATCCTTTGCGAACCGGGTTCCCGGAACACGTGGCTTTCGCGTTCTGGAGTAGGGCCTTCGCAGGATGCAGGCACCACGAAAATTTGGTCATCCTGTGCACAGCGCGGCGAAGCCGAAGGACCCTGCACACCGAGTGGTGCGCCGATCGCCTGCGCCAGCAAGGCCCTTCGCACAGGGATGTATATCCAATCGGCGCAACGGCACGAGACTTCCTGTGGAAAAAATGGATGTCAAGCCCCTCACCACCCTCACTTCGAATCAAACCCACACAAACAAAACAACTTATGCCCAAAAGAAAGAGGGCCGGGAATTTCCACCCAATTTGTTATCCTGAATTTAACCGCAAAGATTTCCGAAAATACGCAGCATCGAACGGCAGACCCCTCGTAAGTGATTGAAAACACTAGATCGAACTTAACCAAAGTAGAATCAATAGGATAGCGGGGGATGATCCCCCGCTAAGTTATTGAAAAATAAGGAAGCTACTCGGACGGGAGGGAGGGGATACCCCTTCAGAGACATCAACCCTCGAACTTCGCAAACGCTGTCCGCGCCTTCATAACCACGCTCTCTGGCGTTTCCTCAAGCGTGTAATGGATCTCCAGTACTCCCGCCGGGGTCTGCGGAGCGGACTTCAGCTCTCGGACCGTCTCGTCCCACGGGATCGTCCCCTCTTCCGGCCACAGGTGCTCATCCCGATTGCCATGATTGTCGTGCAGATGCGAAGAGCGGATGTGCTGGCGCAGCTCTCCCAGCACGGTTGTTACCCCATCGCCCAGGTGGGCATGGCCCACATCGAGGCAGACTCCGATATCACCGAAATGACCGACGTTCAGGATCTCCAGAATATTGCGCGGCTGCGTGACCTCATTCTGAATGTTCTCAACCAGCAGCTTCACCCCGAGTGGATTGGCAAAGGCGCGGAGATGTTCCAGCGCTGTGAGTGAATTTTCGAGCGAACGCGGGCCCCATGTGTCCTCACGCTCTCCAAGATGCAGCACAAGATAGCGGAAAGGGACCTGCTCTGCCACTTCCAGCGCACGCTTGATCTCATCCATTGCATCCACGCGGCGCGCCTTTTCCGGATGGATGACGTTGACGGCCGGCGCTCCGCCACGACCCATTTCAGGATCAGGAAACATGGGAGCGTGCATTGAAAACGCCTCCAGCTGGCTGGACCGGAACCACTCCGCCAGCTCGCGGACATGCGCGCGGCTGGTGTAATCAAAGTGCTGTCGCGCGGCGAACAGCTCCACCCCCTGCGCTCCAGCATGTGCAAACACATCAAGATGACCAGGGTGCAGACGGCTGCGCAGGAACACGTGTGTAGAGATGACTTTCAACATAGATGAATGCAAAAAACTTGTCTTTATCTTCTCATGCGAAAGCGGCTCACGAATCCGCCCTCTGCCGGCCCTTGCAGCCGCACGATCTGCGCACCACCAGCTCAACCGGAAGAACAACATGGTTCCCTTCTTCAGGAAACTCATTGCGCCGGATGCGCTCGAAAAGCAAATTCGCCGCAACCCGGCCCAGTTCTGAAGCAGGCTGGCGTACCACCGTCAGCGTGGGATGCAGAATGTCTGCCAGCTCAAAGTCATCAAAACCCACCAGCGCCACCTCATCCGGGACCTTGACCCCGCGATCCAGCAAGGCCCGCAGGACATAACGCGTGGTCAGGTTATTGGCGGTAAAGAGCGCCGTCGGAGGAGTCCGCTCCTCGAGCATCCCGGCGACGATCCCCTCGGTCGCCTCTTCCGAGGAGCATTCAAATGTGGACTCCAGCTTCAGGCCCGCTTCCACCATCGCGCGACGGTAGCCATCAAACCGCGCGCGCACTGTGTAAAGGTTCCGGTTATATCCAAGAAAGGCAATGCGCTTGTGCCCATGCTGCTCAATAAGGTGCTGCACCGCGCGCTTTGCCCCGCTCTGGTTCTGCACCTGCACAGAATCCACGCGGTCATCATGCACGGGCCGGTCCATGGTGACAATGTGCACGCCGCTGAACTCCGCCTGGCGGATGCGCGACTTGCGAATATCGGCAGGAATAATGACCAGGCCTTCCACGTGCCGCTGCACCATGGACTGCGCCTCGTTGTGTTCCGCCACCGCGTCATTATTGGAAGTAGTAAGCATGACAGAGTAGCCGTGGTCCCGCGCCACTGTATTCACCGCATGAGCACAGGTGGCAAAAAACGGGTCGTAGAGATAAGGAACGATCAGCCCGATGGTGCGCGACTTCAGGCTGCGCAAGGCGCGCGCCATTTCATTGGGGCGATAGCCGAGCTTCTCAATCGCGCGATAGACGCGTTTTGCCGTCGCTTCCGTGACGTTGGCCGAGCCGTTCAGCACGCGCGAAACTGTCATGGTGCCAACGCCTGCAACCCGCGCTACGTCGTTCATCGTAGGCTTGCGTTCCATAAACTATGACCATCGCATTTCGTCTCACGTGCGTCAACCGCATGCAAAATGCCATACACTTTTCTGGAAGGAATGCGCAGACTCACTTGCATGGCCGTCCTGCTGCTCTGCCTGCCTCTGGCAGCGCAGGACTCTCTTTACGCAAAAGGCCGCGCCGCCTTCGATACGCAACAGTGGAGTGATGCAGCCACGCTGATGGCGCAGGCCGAGGCCGCCTCGCCGGGAACATCCGACGCGCTGCTCTTCGAAGGCAAGGCCCTTCTGCGCATCGGCCGGCTTGCTGACGCAGAAAAGGCGCTGCATGGATATCTCACCCGCCACCCCGATTCGCCCGACGCACTCTACACACTCGGTCTTGTCCAGCAGCGCGAAAACCATCCGCGCGATTCGCTCATGACTATGACGCACGCGGCCCAGGTGCGCACACCGTCCTCAGAAGACCTGCGTATCGTGGGCCTTGATTACGTTCTGCTGAACGACTATCCCGACGCCATCCACTGGCTTGAAAAGGCCGTTCAGTTCGACAGCAACAATGCCGAAGCCTGGTATGCTCTCGGGCGCGCCGACTATACGCAAAGCAGCTTTCGCGAGGCCGAGCATGCATTCAAGCAGACGCTTCTGCTTGATCCTGAAAATATCAAGGCCACGGAGAATCTGGCACTCGTCTACAGCCAGGAAAACCGCCCCGCAGACGCCGATGAAACCTTTCGCAAAGCGGTTGCGCTCGCCGCGAAAAATGGCCACACCGACGAATGGCCCTATCTGAACTACGGCAGCTTCCTCCTTGACCAGGGACGTGCAGCCGAGGCCATTCCGCAACTGGAACGGGCCATTGCCATCAATCCGAAGTGCGCCTCGTGCGAAGAAAAACTGGGCCGCTCCCTCAGCTCGTCCGGAAAACCGCAGGAAGGTGCCGAGCACCTGGAAAAAGCTGTAGCGCTTGACCCGAATGACGCGCACCTGCACTATGAGCTTGGCCTGGCCCTCCGCAAAGCCGGCATGAATGACCGCGCACGAGCCGAGCTCGCCATCGCGCAGAAGCAATACGGCAGCAAAACAGCCGGCGCTCCGAAATAAATCTGTCCCGCTTCAGAACACATCTCTTCATCCATTACGCGGTTTCCATTCACGCACGCTGACTCGCCACTACACCCGTAAAGCCCTTTCCTGCGCACGCCGATAACAAGGCTGTCGGTCGCGCCTTTCTCTTTGGAGCGCTGGCCTCAATGACGCGAAGAGGAAGTACCGGAAATGGCCACCCATCTGCGTGTATGTCAGGAAAAACCAGGTATCCCGGCTTTGCCCAGCAGTATTGCGCTCTGCTTTCTGGGCCCGCTCCTTCTTGCCATCGGATGCGGAACATCCAGTATGACCTCCCTTCAGGCAGGACAGTCAGCACAAGCAGTCAGCACGCCCGGCAGTGGAAATGGTCCAGTCATCACCAGCGCATCCAGTTCGCGGATCAGCCTGGGCGTGCCTTTTACCTATCAGATCACCGCCACCAACAACCCGGTCCGTTATACAGCCCAGGGGCTGCCTGCTGGACTGAGTGTGGATGCTGCGACAGGTCTTATCTCAGGAACACCGCAGCAGGTAGGCGAATATGATGTGGTGCTCGGGGCGTCCAACGCGGACGGTGAAGGCCAGATGCATCTCTTTCTCGGCAGCGGCAACCAGTCCGGAAATTGCAAGGCTTCCATCGCGCCACCTGCTCCTGCGGCATCCTCTGGCTTTACTTCGCTGTCGTTCTGTGATGACTTCAACTCACTCGATACGATTGACGCAAACTCTACCGGGAGGCCTGGATACAACTGGTACACAAACTTGTCGAAATGGTCTGCGGAAAGTACGCTGCCCCCTGCCTACTCCATCACAGAATCCGTACTCTCTCTCACCAGCACCGGCTGGACATCGAATTACGGGCTTTCCACCCGCGATCCGCTGACGGGCAACGGTCACGCCTGGATCTATGGATGCTTTGAAGCCCGCATCAGCTTCGACCCGTCACTCGCAACACAGTCTGAAGGATGGCCTTCCGTATGGCTCTTCTCCGCGCTGCATGCACAAAGCGGTAACTCTGCCATCTGGCCCGAGTTGGACATCTTTGAGGCCCTCACCGGAGGCCATTCCTCTTATTCCGGAGATTATTATGGAACGCTGCATCAATGGCAGGACAGCGCGACCATCCACTACCAGAACAGCAACAATCATCAGGTCGTTCATGTGGACTGGACACAGTGGCACACAGTCGCCGTTCTGTGGGTCCAGGGACAAGTGACGTGGTATCTCGATGGAAAACCGCTGATGACCCAGCAGTATTCGGCAACTGCCCCTCCCAATCCGCTTGCGACCACAAAGACTGGCATCACGCCGACACCCGCCGGGGTCTTCGATGTCCTCGATACACAATCACCTGGCATGGAATTGATTCTGGGCAGCGCACCAGGCTGGCCTATTCAGGTGGACTGGGTCAAGGTCTGGCAACCGTAAGTTCGCGAACTCGAGAACGAAGAATAAGCACAATAGCACAGTTCATGATTACCAATGCTCCATCCGTGGCTACGCTGGACCATGCCGCTCCGCGCCACCCATGGACTGGAATAAGCCATAAGTTTAATCCCAAATTCATGAGTGCTGCCATGAATTGGGTCAGTGTGCGATATCTCTGAAGCCCGGAACTTGTCAGCGCAGAGCCCATGATTTGATGTACACATCGAAATACCGGGATCAGGAAAAGTAGCCGCAGTGCCAACACAACGTCACTAAATCCGTTACCCACTATGCGGGGAATGGATGGAGAGGCAAGAAAGAGTAGGAATGATATAGCCAAACTCAAAGGAAGTGCTTTCTTGAGCAATCTTTGAGACATATCGCTTGTATGGCCCAACCCATAGCGTCCTAGCCGGAAGAGTCTCGGCAGAGCAGCATCCTTTAGAGCAATGATAGGCACCGTCGTTATGTCCAGAATGCGGTAAGCCATTGTGTATACACCATTGGCCTTGTTCATCCCATAATGCCCCAATATGGTCTTGTCCAGGTCGTTGTAAACGGCACTAGTAGACGATGCAAAGGAATATCCAAACCCTTCCCATCCTCGCTGGAGAAGCAAATTAGTGTCGGATCTTGGTTGTCCCAAAGCTACGCTCGCCCACACGGCAGCCAGGATAGCCCCAAATAACGAAATCAGCATGGAGGCTACAGACCACTGCAAGGCCGTCGCTCGATGACATACAAAGAACATCAAGCCCACCGTTGATGTGCGGACAAAAGATGTTGATAAATTCACAATAGCCATCGCCCGCATTTTTTCGAACGCCTGGAAAACGCGGCTTGTTTCGACTACCAATGGAGCACAGATGCAATTTGCTATCGCTGCAGGAACTACCAGGGCTGCGCTCTGATGATTGAGCAGATGGATCGCGATAAAATGCAGAACAACCGTAAACATCGCGCCCATTCCAATCGTTGTAATAAGGACATTTCCCCAGTACGATTGAAATCCTCTCGCGTCCGCAGAGACATACCGCAAGAGAACCGTACCTGTTCCTAACGCGCTGTATTGCCCAAGCAAACTGGTGAGTGCGAATGCGCCGGCAAATATTCCGTATTCGGTGACGCCTAACAGCCGGGCAAGCACAAGAAAATATACAGCCTGAAACAGTAGACCTGCCCCCTGTCCGGCCATGACCCACCCGGCATTGCGAGCCAGAGGACTCCTGCATATCTTCCACCAGGAACCAAAATATGCGTCTATAGGCTTCTTCACAGGACGATCTGGTTTTCAGCCTGGTTCAGTTTGCGATACCAACTCCAGCCACACCATGCGATCATCGCAACAAAAACCACTCGAACACCCAATGCGGCCAGAGTTTGGGTACTCACGTTTTTCCAGGCAATCAATAAGCACAGTTCTGGCGCTAGCAGCACCACCACGGTATAGCGTATAACCCCGATTGCTTTGCGAACCTCACCGCCTATACCTCGCGTGAGAAGCATGTAAACAAGAGATTGAGCGACTACACCACATTGCAAAGCAAGCGCTGTCCCAAGGTCGTGAAAATGTGGAATGAGGTACAGAGCAGATCCAACAGTTACAATAGCTGCCACAGCGTCAGCTCGGAAGGCCCACCATGCTTTGCTGTGCATCTGTAATGCCATGCTTCCAAAATTATTTCCTGACACAATCACAGCATAAGCCATGACCGAAGCAAGCAAAAAAGGATTGCCTTGGAAACCTTTGCCAAAGAGTCCTAACAGGAATGGTGAAAATGAAACGATACATACAGCTAAAGCAGTCAGGCCAAGCATCATCGCGCCAAGCATCTTATAGTAAACGCGCCCGGCACTTTCATAGTTTCCTAGCCCAATCATTTCGCTGATAAGCGGTCCAGCAGTAAGTTGGATGGCCATGGGAAGATACTGGATAACCAGGCGGTATTGGAATGCAGCAAAAAAACGTCCGGCACCAACTGCCCCGTTCGGCACACGGCTCAAAAGTGCATATGTAGTGTATTGTGCTCCTACAATAAGAATGGTCTGGAACATGACTGCGAGCGAGTAATCTCCAAAGACCTTTCGCTCTTTAAGGGCATGGCGGAAATCTAATTGCAGATTATGCTTACGCAACGCCCGAATTCCTATCCAGGCCACCATCACCATCACCAGGCCAAGCGAAATATCGTAGGCAAGTACAGCCCCCCACACACCCGCCCAGCGCATAAGCGCTATACACGCACCGAACCAGACGATAGTCTGGATAAATCGCGCAATAGCCTCGATACGAAACAGATGAAATCCAAACAAAACCCCCGTCCAGGCACCTCCTACACATACAGCCATCAGAGCAAAACTGCTCAGGCGCAGGAGCGGTTCCATTTCTGGCTGGTGCAAAATGCGGGTGGCGATCGGCGCGGCAAAGAAGCCAAATAATACGCTGCCCAGCATTGACCCCAGCGTGACGTTACCGATCGCAAATGCCAAAATGCGCCTTACCCTAAGTGGCTGCGTATTGCGAAGCTCAGAAAGATATTTTGTACAGGTATTGCCTGCAGCAGCCCCGACAAAAAGCGACAGAAACTGAAGGGTCGTTTGAATGAGCGAAAGCTGTCCATATCCGACTACGCCCAGATAGCGCCCTTGTAGAATATTCAGGAAAAAAGTGAAGACACGTCCAGACAGCGTAAGACCAAGCTGCCAACTAGCGCCGGAAAGCAGCCTTTTACGTACACTCTTTGCAGGGGACTCTAATTTAGGTTCACTCATTTAATTGTGTGCCTGTAGCCGATAAGTCAAATATTTCGACTATGTGCAAGAAATTACAAACGCATGAATGCTGAGAAGAGTTTGCGCTTTCTTTCTCTGCCGTAAGCATAGGGTTTGACGTGAATACCCAACAGGGCCGCAAAAACTCCGAAGGCAAGACATAATTTTATGCCGCATTTCAGCCATGATCTTCTAACAAAAGGGGCCTGCAAAAGTACAAACCCTGCTTCAAAAAGGAGGAACAATGCGCGTCCCATTCGAAGTGGCACCGCTTTCCACCATCCGAGAATGCGCTTTTCGACTATCAACTGGGTGCCACCGGAGCGGAACGCCCTTTTGAGGAGAAATGAGACTCGTGCCTTGCTGGACGGAACATGATCCTTCACTTGGGCATATCTGGCAAAGCGAATTTTTTCTCCTTTGGCACGCAATTGAGCAAAAAATAAAACATCCTCACCTCCCGTTAGAGAAAACTTTGGATCGAATTCGACCTGATGTCGGCGGAGGACATCGCAGGCTATGAGTGTATTACCGCTATTGCCTGATTTAAGTTCAATCAAATCGGGCTTTAATTCTCTGGCAAAAAATCCGCCTTCTACAATCCACCTCGGACAACCTTCTGCGTATATGGGCACCAAACTCCCACATAAAATCCCGCAGGAAGACTTGCGATACGCTTCCATAAATGACTCGAACCAAAATTCAGTCGCTTCCTCGTCATCATCCACAAAAATGAGAATATCTGCCGTCTTTTTTGCTAACCGAAGCGCCCGGTTGCGCACCTCGACGACCCCAGGCTCCAGCACCACTTGGTAGTCAGCTGGGATTTTCTTAAATTCCGTAACAACTTGGCGCGCGGATTCTTCAGGATCGTTATCAAAAACCGCAATGCTTATCTCAAATTCCCGCGGATTCAACCTTGCAAAAGACTGTCGACCAATGGAATCTAACAAGACGCGCAGTAGCTCTGTGCGTTTATAGGTGGGAATGCAGATAAGCACCTTAGTGCTCGGCACAATTCAATCTCCTGAAATAGTTCTAAACCGATGAGGCTTACACGGTACTTAAGATTGCTCGACTGGAACAATTTCGCCACGGGCCAACTTACGCAGGCCTGCGCAGGAAAGGACAAGCAGCACGGTCATCAATGACAGGTAATTCATGAATAATGACTCATCTGAACCTGCAATACACATGGCAAGAAGAGTTCCGGCATACCATAACGCTGCGCTGGAACGATATCGAAAGAAAGCGATAAACGCATTTCTGAAGGCCATAATAATGGCAAAAACCAGAATGGCCGTTCCTATAATCCCGAGTTGAAGTGCCAGGTTTAAAATTGCATTGTGCGCATGATATGTATGCTCCTGGCCTGAAATAATCGAAGCTATCTGGACAATAACGGCGTTTGATTCTGACGTCATACCACCCCAGAATCCTGCATAGCCATAGCCAAATAACATGTGCTTCTTAAGAGCCCAGAGAGACAGCATCCATATATCGGTTCGGCCTGTCAGAGTTGTATCTTTCCCCATGATGGACGTAAAGAACGATAGATTGGCAAAAATCACCCAAACAACCAGCCCTACAAGACTAATCACTACAAAGAAGCCTGCTAATGCATCTTTGGGTTTCAGCCTCTTAAGCAAAGACGCAACCATCAAATAGCCTGCAAGGAAAAGACATACGACCCACCCTGTTCTCGCTTCTGACTTGTAGATCGCGATAAGAGCAAGTACCACCCAGCCCCAATTCGCTATTTTCAGCAAAGACATTCTCGATCGCAAAAAAAAGAAGGGCAAGACATACAGGGCCGTGTAAATACCAAGGTTATTTTTATGGCCAAAGATGCCGTTCCATTGGCTCCCGGCCCCAGGTTCGATGCCTCTGCCAGGGACAAATGCAACGACTAAATAACTTGCAATAATCGCTAAACAACCAGTAGCGAAAATTAATCTCATTTGCTCTTCTGGAGAATATTTTTCCAGAAGAAAATAACTGAACAAAACAAGAATGGTTAAAAAAACGACCTTGCGCAGTGAATCAAGCGGGTCTGGAGACCACGACGCTGAAATAATGGCGTAAACCGTGAAAAGAGTAATTTCCCAATTTGTTATTGCTGCCTTCACAGTTGCCCTGAAAGAAGAAGCTATGTGAAGTACCGCAATCACCCAAAACAGCAATCCAATCGCAACCTGAGTAGCAGAAAGCCCTGATGTGCTTATCTGCTCACGGTTCATTGAGACCATCTGGCCGTCCGTGGCGAAATAAAAGAGTGGCAACAGGAGCCACCAGGTCCGCAGCCGTTGCCAGAGAGGAACGGCATCAGGAACACTCGCCTGCCTGCCGCCCATCGATTCGGCTGGTTTCGCTATGTGGCCAAGAGCAGTCGACACTTACGCAGATTCCTTGTCCTTGCCAGATATCAAGCCCATGCAACTACCTCGCCAGATAAATAGACGATCCTGCGGCTGCGCTGACGATGCCGCCGAGTGACAATGCCATGTTCCTTCCGTAGCTGAAGGGTACGTAGATAATGTCATTTGCCTGCAACTGGACGTCCGGCTTTTTGCCTTTCTGCATCTCGCTCAACGGCAGCGAAATTTCCACATACGTCCCGTCAGCCTGCTTGCGCACCATCCGCGTATGCGAAGGAACAGCATGGGGCAGCGTGCCTCCGGCCATGGAGATGGCCTCAAGCACCGACAATCTGGAATCATTCGTATTCATCACGATTCCGCCTGGACGCCCGACATCACCGAGCACATACACGACATCGGCCTTCGGCACCATCACAATGTCACCGGGATAGACCTTTACATTATCATCCAGTGCCGTCCTGGACTGGTTGGAAAGGAAGTAGGTGATCTTCTCTCCGCTCGCCCGCCGTTCAATCGTAATCTTGCGATCTGCGACTTCGTTCAGGCCTCCGGCCATGCTCAGCACGTCCACGATCGTCCGCGGCGTTCCAATGGGATAAGCACCCGGAGAATGCACCTCACCCAGCACGCTCACATTCTGTGTCGCATATTGGTCAATGGTCACAGTCACGTGCGGGTGAAGAACAAACCCTCCATTCTTAAGCACCATCTCAATCGCTCTGGCTGCTTCAGCAGGCGTCAGTCCGGCCACCTTTACATTTCCGCCCAGAATCAGCGGAATCTCGCCGGAATCCGTGACTCGCGCCGCCTGCTCCAGTTCACTGGCTTCCAGCACCTTCACGTGGACGGTATCTCCGGGGCCGATCTTCAGGCTTTCATCATCCGCGCCACGGGCGTTTGAGGTACTGAACACGAGTATGCAGGCCAGCAGGGCAAACATTGTCCTAAGCATCTTTTTCATGTTCAGTCCTCTTTCTGGCCGTACTCGTACTTTTTGCTGCCGTAGTAGCCGTAATAGCCGTAGTAACTGGCCGACCGTAAAGAGACAGCATTCAGCACCACGCCCAAAGAGGCAGCATTGGGGTTTTTCGCGTGCGGAGCCAGCAGATCGTATGCGCGCCTCAACGACACACGGGTGGTCTCGCCAGGCCGCGCAATCAGAATGGCAGTATCGGCAAACTCCATCAGCAGCCGCGCATCTGTCACCGGAAGTACCGGCGGGCAGTCAAGAATGATGAAGTCATATTCCTGCTCCCACTGCGCAATCATAGACCGCATCATGGCAGAGCTGATCAGTTCCGCAGGGTAAGGAGGCACCGGACCTGCGGGCAGCAGGTGCAGGTTAGGATACCCATCAAACGTGGCCGTGCTGATCTGCTCAGTATGACCAGAAAGTGCCGTACTGATGCCTTCCGTGCCCGGCAGCCTTAAGCGCGAGCGCAGGGTCGGGCGGCGAAAGTCTACTTCCACCAGCAGCACCTTCTTTTCCAGCTGGGCCATGCAGAAGGCCATGTTCAACGATGTCGTAGACTTACCTTCACCCGGGCTGGCACTGGTTACAAGAAGCGTTTTCGGCGGTGCGCCGCTGCGGGACAGCAGAATAGTTGAGCGAAGACTCCGCATGGTTTCCAGGTATGCTGAATCCTGCACCACAGGAAAAATGGGTACGCCCTGCCCTTCTGTATTCTTAATACGAGGCAGAATCCCAAGCACTGTCAGCCCTACTTCTTCAATGTCCTCGATGCCATGGATCTTGTTATCAATCGCATCCACGGTCAAGGAAAGTCCCGCCCCCGCGAACAAACCCACTCCAAGACCGAGACCCAGAATCAGCGGTACCCGCGGCGTGCTGGGGGCAGCCGGAGGACGGGCGGGATCAATGATGGTCAGGTTGGAGGAACGCAGACCCGCCAGAATGCCTGCTTCCTTCAGGTGTCGCAGCAGGTCCTGGTAAAGGCTCTGGCTCTCGTCAGCTTCCTTGCTCAGCAGGGTGTATTCAATTGCCTTATCATTCAGCTTCTGCGCAGACTCCACATCGCGTTGGTATGCCTGGCGCGCTCCTTCTTCTGATTTCTGCGCAATCTCAAAGTCATTTCTCGCGCGGTCCGCAATACGCTTGACTTCCTCGTTCAGCGACTGCTCCGTACTGGCAAGATTTGCACGTTCCTGAATCAGCCTCGGAAAATTAGGGCCGAACTGGGACGCATCCTGCGCCACCTGCGCTTTCAGGGTGCTCTCCTGGGTCCGCAGATTCTGGATCAGGTTCAGAGAATTTGCCACGCCCTGGCTGGTGTTTCCCGCCAGCGAGGTTCCGCCCAACTGCGAAATCAGCTCTGCATTGCCCGTCTTTGCGACTTCATAGACTGACTGCTTCAGGATACGGTTCAGCTGCGCCTGTTCCAGCTGAGCAGCTGACTGCTGCAGGCGATCGAGCGCCGGACTGTAGATCACGGGCTTACCCTGCAGATCGGAACCACCCACGCCGAAGAGCCCCGTTTCTTTCTGCATGGAGACCACCTTCTGCTGGAGGTCCTCGCTGCTCTGACGCAGAGAATCCAGTTGGCCGGCAAGCCAATTCGAAACCTGGGTCATCGCGGCATATTTCCCCTGGAAGGTGAAATCAATCAACGCCTGCATCAGATGGTTCACCACCGCAGCGGACACCTTGGGATCGGGATTGCTATACGAAATTGTGATCAACCGCGTCCCCGGCGTTACCTTCACCTTCAGGTGACTGGCAAAGGTCATCAGCACGCGACGACGGCGCCCCGGCGAGTCCTCGAGGCTGGCGCCTGCAGGGTCCGGAACCCCTTTGGGCGAAAACAACCCCATCACCGCACCAACAGGATTGAAGTGGCCTTTGAAATCCGAGTTCTGTTCCAGATTCAGTTCCTTCGCCACTCGTAAAAGGAGCGAGTCTGACTGAAGAATCTCTGTCTGGGTCTGCAAATCCAGATTGACGGACAGTGCATCGGAGGCGCTGTTGGCTTCGCTGCCCATCATACTTTCCAGATCCAGGCCGCCCGCTTCAGACTTCTGCAACTCGACCGTGCCGGTGGTCTCATACCTGCGGGTCATAAAAATGCAGGCAAGCACAGCAAGGCCAAAAATCGCTACCGCTGTTCCCAGAAAAATATACCGTCGGCGGTCGAAGATCCTGAGCAAGTCCCTTAATGTGAGTTCCTTTTGCGGAACAGTATTCAAGTGCTTACACTCCAAGATATAGAGATATATTTCAGCCTTCTTTTAGAAGGCTACGTATTCGACCCCGGCAGAAAGTAACTTAGTTCGGATGGCAAATGTTTGCCTGAGTATAGGAACCCCTTGGCGAGAAAACCTCTCTCACCCTTACAGTGCTGAGATAGCGACAGAATTTCTTCTTTTTAGTGTACCGCACTGCCTGTTATAACCGGAACACCTTACTTTTCGCTCTGATGTTTCCCTTATCTGGGGAGTAACACTGCTCTAAAAAATTTGCACCCCGATATGAATGTAAATTGTTTAACAGTTTGTGTTATGAACCACATATAAAAACATTAACTACGAAGGTCCACTCCATGGAACGACCCACCGGTTGATCATGAGGTCTGGCGCCGAAGCTCGCTTGTGCCACATTAGCAAATCATCACCGGATACTTGACCTTTTCCGGCTTTTTGGCCACCTTCAACCGATACAAATCGTGCCAGTATTGTTGCAGTGACTCTCTGCCGAACTCCTTCACCACCAGTTTGCGTGCATTTCTCCCCATCAGCTCCCGAAGCTCTGGCTGTTCGCAGATTTCCACCAGAACACGCGACATCGCTTCAGCCGTATCTACGACAAGAGCGTGGATACCGTTCAGGACAGGAATTCCTTCAAACGCAATCGGCGTTCCTACCACTGGCCGGCGCGCCGCCATCGCCTGAATCACTCGATTCTTGATCCCTGTCCCAACCAGATCAGGAACAATGACGAAATCGCTGTCAGCAAATGCCGCATGCAGGTCTTCCACCCACGACAGGAACCGGACAGGCAGACCCAAGCAGGCCTTTTCCAGTTCCGGATCGCCGCTTGTCCGCCCGAGGACCACCAAATCAAATGGATAGTTCTCGTCAAATGGCTGGTTCTCGGCGAACATCGGCCGGTAAACGCTCTGGATAAACCACAGGAAGGAACTCCGCAAATGGGGCTGGCGAAGATCCATAAAAACCATGCCAGTCGGACGTTCGCTGTCCCGCCGTCCTTCAGGCGCGCCTGCATCCGTTGTTTCCTGGCTCATCGGTACCACCACCGGAATGGATTGCACATGCGTGTCCTTCCTCCGCTCTTTCAGATATTTCGCATCTTCATGCGATACAACATGCACACGTGTACCGGGAAGGGCCACAGCACCCTCAAGCAGATTGTGCAGACAAACAGCCAGTAGTGATTTCGCCTTTAGCTTGAAACCGCGGTACGCCTTGAACATCCGTCGCCAACGCAGTGTGCCAGGATCAATCAACCCAATCACCGAGCGGTTTGCCAAATGCGGACGTACCAGACCGCAGGCTGCGATATTTTCAAAATGAATCACGTCGTAGCCCGATAAAATTTCGCGCTTCAGCTCCCTGACCGCCCGTCCCCTCATAAATCCAGGAACAAACCGATTCACGAGACCAAGCACCACGTCCGGAAGATTTGATGGAATCGGCGGTAGATAAAACGAAAGCCCTGTCTCCTCCTGCATCCGTTGCAAATCTAATTTCCGCATGTCCCGGCAAAAGCCCATCAGATGGACTTGTTCGCCGTGGTCCAGATGCATCTGCGCAGTCAACAACGTCTGCTGGTGCAGGCCCTCCTCGGGAGGATACGTAAGGTTCGAGACGACGAACGCAATCTTCATCCTTCACGCTCCTGCCAGGGCCTGCATCAGGCCTTGTGCCATTCGTTCCACGGAATAACGGCGGGCGCAGTCCGATGCAATCTCCGAACCCCGTTTCCGCCACGTATCAGCATCGCGGACGAAAGCAAGCAGCGCCTTCGCCAGCGACTCAGAGTTATCAGTCTCAAAAAATTCGCTGTTAAAACCTTCTTTCGCGCACTCTATCTCAGGAGAATGGTTTTCATTTCTCGAGATGAGCATTGGCACACCAAAAGCCAGACTCTGAGTAATAGAGAGCCCTACATACCCCGGCGAAACGCTGACAATAGACTCGGCGTAAATCGGCCGCAACTTCTCAAATTCGGAGATATAACCAGCCATCTCAATACGGTCCTGAAACGGTGACCTGGCAATCCTCTCCTCAAGGCTCTGGCGTTCCGGCCCATCTCCTACAAACGTAAGCACAATTCCCGGGGCGGATTCCGCCATCTTTTCAAACGCATCAATCAGAATGCCCGGCTTCTTGTCCGCCACCAGCCTGCCGACATACAGAATCCGGAAGCGGCGGCCCTCTGTTTGAAACGCCATCTCACGGCTCGAATAGAGCGCATTGGGAGCAGCCACCACGAATTTACCCGGATGACGGGCACGCAGCCCCTCGGCCTGGCTCTCCGTGTAGGCAACCAGGCCGGTGGCCAGTTTGCGAAGCCATCCCCGCACCCGGTCGGACTTTGCTCCCGGCCCGCCCCGGGGCCAGGCATGACCCCACAGCATCGTAGGCCGGCCCAGCATACGCCGAATCCCCGCAATAAGCCAGACATGCGGCACTCGCGGATTCAGATCCAAAATCAGGCAATCAGCTCTCAGCAATGCGATGAGAGGTACGCGCTGGAGAAGGATATTCGACCCGACGTACCGGTTCTCCAGCGGCACGATTCCCTCCGCCTCATAGTTCATCAGGCGAATAGATGTGTCATACGGCGGCGCACCCGCATAAATCGTTAATGAGCGACCGAGGCTGGATCGCAGTTCGCGAACCACACGGGCGCGATAATCGCCAAGTGAGGCAACCGCAACCACGAATTTTCCATCCCGACATGCAGGTATCCTGGTCGTATCCATTCACTTCCCAGAAGCGCGTTTAATGGCTAAGTTATTGATTTACCTTGATCGAACAAACGAGACGTTCAGAGACGGAAACAACCTTGAGAACCAGACCGTCAAAAGATATTTAAACCCATTTCAAGCTATCTTAAGATAGCCTATCTCTGCAACTCTTTTTTTAGATCTAAGAACAAGCAAATTTATTGCTTTAAATTCTGATTGCCGTTCTTCTGCCAAACATTTACAGCTTTTACCGTCATGGGCTGCCCATTACCGGTTCCAAGAATCAATATCAAATGCTGGCGATCCAGAACACCAAATACCCACGGGGTATTTGGGGATGAGGTCCGCAACATCATCGGTTTGTGTTTCTGTTCATCGTACTGGCTCCAGGTCACCTTATCACTCGTGGGTTTCCCGTCAAAATAATATTGCAGATAACCCACGCTGTTCTTTGTGGCTGGCACCCACAGCAGACCAAACCTGTGATACTGCCTGAAATCTGTTCCCGGCGGTGTCGTGATCAGATTGTTGGCAAACTGCGTCGTTGCATTGTTCTCGTTTGAGGCATGGCAAAATGCCTTGCCCGGGCACGTCGCATTATGGATTCCATACCACTCATGCACTGTTCCAGCGTAAACATTTGGCGAATGGTTTTTCCACTGGTTGTATTCAAAAATGTCCACTTCCGTAAAGTGTTCAAATCCAGCCGATTGCCCATTCCATTGCGACCCACCCGACTTTTTCAAGTGCTCCAGAGGCTCCAGCCACCACGCCGGAAATCCGACAGCCCCTGGCTTCATCACAAAGGACGGATCAAACTTGAATTCGGCCTCAAAATAGCCGCCCCCTCCAAAAGCTGTACCCACCCAGTCATTCGGCGCTGGTTTTCCGGTATCAGCAGCGCTGTTGATGGCATCATTGGAGGCGTCGCCCCCTGAAGTCAGCGTCAGGCTGCCATCGCTGTTGAAATGCAGAGTAGACGGGTTAGTAGGATGTGCACCAAAAAATTTGGATAAATACCAGTTGTACCCGGAAGAGCGCGTGTTATTGATATCAACGTCCTTGTTAAACGTGCTGCTGAACGTATTGGTGGTATAACCCACCGCGGCCGCCTGTGGAGGCGCGTTGCTTGCAAAAACCGTCTGACCCATTGCAAAAACAGAAAGCAATGCCAGGGAAACACAGTGAAATGCTCCTCGTTTCATTCCAAAGACCCCTAAAAGTAGTGTATGCAAGACGGACACATCAGAAGGCATTCCCTTCTGATGAATGACTTCCACTTTTATAAGAACAATCTCTTGTTGAGAATGTTGCGGACAAAAATCCGCCTGAACGCACCCAAACGCAAACTTCCAGCATCCCTTATCATGGAAAACGGAAACAGACCTTGACCCCAACCATCTGAAGGAGGAATGCTTTGGCACACGAAGTCCCACCCCTACCATATGACTACGCCGCCCTCGAACCACACATTGATGAAGCGACCATGAAGCTCCACCATGACAAGCATCATCAGGCCTATGTCACCAACCTGAATGCTGCCATCGAAAAGCACCCTGACCTGGCGAAGCATTCGGCCGAAGACCTGCTTCGCAACCTGAATAATGTTCCAGAAGATGTCCGCACCGCGGTCCGCAACAACGGCGGCGGCCACGTCAACCACACCATGTTCTGGCAGATTATGAAGCCGAAGGGCGGAGGTGAACCCACCGGCAAAATCGGCGAGCAGATCAAGAAGGACTTCGGCGATTTCGAGTCCTTTAAGAAGCAGTTCAACGAAACCACGGCAAAGCAGTTCGGCTCCGGATGGGGCTGGCTCATTTGGGACGGCGGCAAGCTGAAGATCGTCACCACCCCCAACCAGGATTCCCCGCTCTCGCAGGGACACTACCCCATCCTCGGCAACGATGTCTGGGAGCACGCCTATTACCTGAAATACCAGAACCGCCGTCCGGAATATCTCGCCGCATGGTGGAACGTCGTCAACTGGGACGAAGTCAACAAACGCTTCGAACAGGCCCGGAAGTAGGCACAAGTGAGCCAGCCTTTGTCTCAGGCGAAGGCTGGAACCGTGCCACATCCTGGATCTCGGTCCGGAACGTCTTTCCCAGATCACCCTCAGCCAGCCGGTAGCGCACCCGAATCCGACGCGCGAAGCGCCCACGGCGAGTCCCGCATCATTCCTCCGCAAGTGGTGTCTAATCATGCAGGATGACTTTCGCGAAACTCCTTCTCTGCGCCGCAATCTTTACATCCATGGCACTCGCGCAGACACTCACACCCGGCAGTGCCAGCTACAAAATCGAGCAAAACGGCAAAAGTCTCGGCAGTGCCAGCTACTCCATCCAGAACACTCCAAAGACGTACATCATCACCTCCAGTGGCAAAATGGTGCTCGGCAAGTTCAGCTACGCCTTTTCCAACTCGCAGAAGCTCGACACCTCTTTGAACCTCATCACCGACCTGCTCAGTGGCGTCGTAAACGGCAAGGCCGTCAGCTTCAGCGCTGCCTCTGACACCACCGGACGCCAGTTCCAGCTCGACATCTCCGCCAATGGCCAGCGGCAGCAGAACAAGGTAGACCGTGATGCCAACACCGTCCTGCTCACCGACCTCGACCCCGCGGCCTACATGCTTCTTACCCAGGTGGCCTTCCGCAATCCGAAAGATGCCTGGGCGCTCATTCCCAAAGAAAACGGTTTTCTGGTCCCGGTAAAATTCACCGCTCTTGAGGACACAAAGGCCGACTACAACCACCAGAGCATCATGGTCCACCACACCAGCGCGGCCGTCAGCACTGAGAACGCCATCACCGTTGAGCTTTTCTACTCCGGCGATGGCCAACTGCTCGAAGCCGATCTGCCCGAGCAGAACTTCGATGTCATCCGTGAGGGCTTCCGCCTCCTTCATCGTCCAAAACCACCCGCACCCCCGCACGGAGGACCTCCGCCCAAGCCCCAGAATCAATAACTACTTAACTACTTCATTCAGAACTACTTCAGCGAGCTTGGCGCCCAGGCAGCGATTGGCCGTTTATTCGATCCGCTGCGAGAGAAATGCCGCTCTTACGTCTTCGGCTCTGAACAAACTTCCATCTCCGCCTGCCATCTAATACACTGGTTTCTCCATAGGGGACGAAAAGATATGAAAAAACCTTCTGCAACCCTGCCGCTGATCGCCGCTCTTGCCGTCTGCGTATCGCTCTCCGGCTCTTTTTCTTCCGCACGTGCGCAAACCAGGATCAATGACAAAGACGTCGAACACCTAATGAGCAATCTGCATCAGGACGTGAAGTCCTTCCGCCCGGCTTTTGATGCCGCACTCAAAAAGAGCTCCATCCGCAGAACCAGCCATGAAAAAGATGCCCGGCAACTCGCAAAGCAGTTTGAAGCACAGACAGGCGCAATGCTGAGCACCTTCAAAGAACACAAGAAGGCCGACAGCGCATTCCAGACCGTAGTCGGAACCGCGCAGCAGCTCGACGGCGTCGTTCGCCAGCTCGGGTCCCAGTCTTCCGCAGTACCAGCATGGGACCGCGTGCAGAGCGACCTCAACGCACTCTATCCGGCCTTTGGATTGACGCCACCCACCGCCAGTACTACACAAGCATCCAGCAATGTCTCCTGCGCTCAGGCCGTCGGAACGCAACGGGCAAACACTCTGGTCCAGCAGTGCCTCCAGGTCTCGACCGCAACGCACCCGCCCTGCAACGCACAGAACACCTGCAAGCTCATCACCGATGAAATTCGCCGCGGCTGCTCGCTCATCGGCAACAACGCTCCATCCTTCTGCGCCGAATATAACTAGGCCCTGTCGCAGTGAATTTGCTACTTCTGCAGTAAAGAAAAGATGAGTGCCTTACGTCTCGATTTTTGAAACGTGGGTTTACAGCACACTTCCCGATAACGCATGTCCACCAGGGCTGCTAACGACCAGGACAGACCTCGGGCCAGCTTATTTGCTCTCGCCCCCGTAAGCCGCAGGATCACCCAGACTTCCCTTCGGCGGAAGATGCCGGATATACAGGACCATCTTCCACATATCTTCATCTGAAAACATCCCCTGCGCCGGAGGCATGCCGGAAGGCCACAGGCCGTTCTTAATGATCCACTTCAATTGTCCGTCCGAGTAAGCCTGCACCTGAGCAGAAGTAAGCGATGGCACCGGAGGAGCAATCGTATTCGCAAACGGAACACCCGTGTTCTGGCCGTCATTCCCATGGCACACCGAGCAGTACTGCGTAAACGCCTCTTTGCCCTCGTCAATGTTCTCCGGTGTTGCGGTAAAGGGATTCGTATCATGCTTTCCACCCACCGTGACGTGGTGCTTTACCCAGTACACGGTCTTCACCTCCACCGTGCTGGGCTTTGAAGCCCTGCATCCATATAGCCCTGTCGCAACAAATGCGCAAACAGCCAGTTTTGTAAGATTCACTCTGCCTCCGGATCATCGGCAAATGGCCTTGTTTCATCTTGCACCGTAACCCCATGCTTTGCGATAGCATCTACAAGGTATCCATGCAGGAAGCACGCAGGCTTTCACAAAATCGAAGAGCTTTCCGCAAAAGAACTCCACGCCCGCTACTTCGCCGACCGCAAAGACAGTCTCGGACTTCGCGGAGAAACAGCGCGCCTGCTCCCTGCCTGGGTCTAAGCATCGCCAGCCGAAGGAGCCGCGTGAACGTCAGATCATGTGCCATCTGCCCCTTGCGTACGCAAGCTCCCGCCGCGTGTGTCAGCCAAGTATCTCAAATCTGTGAAAACGCAGTCGGCGTGAGGATCAGATTATCAATGTTACTTACGATAGGCTCAAACGCATAACGCGGCGAGCCCGACAACTTCTTCCAGTCCGGATCGTTGCTGAATGCGGCCCACTTTGCATTCATCTCGCTGATATCCCCAAAACTGAGCATGTAGGTAAGCTTCGGTAGCCGCGGCCCTATCAGCACGTCACCGAAAAAGACCTGAGCAAAACCAGCTTTTCGAAAGATTTCAAACTCGCCATTGTGGAACATCTCCACCTTGCGAACATGATCTCCATGGGTCGGGCTTTCGTAGGTGCGGAGTTGGAAGACACGCTTGGCATGCTGCGCCGCGGTGGGCGGCGGCGTTAGTTTTGGCCAGCCCTCAAAGGCAATCATCAGCTGACTCTCAATACGCACAAAAGGCGGCTCCTTTGCGGGAGCAGTCCAGAAAGGCGCAGCAGCATCAAGAAACTGTTTGTCCCGCGCAAGCTTCAGGTCGGCGGTCACCAGGGCTTCGAGCGAGCCGCTCGGGATCAGCACGTAGAGCACCGGCGTCTCCAGTCCAAGCGTCAGATTAAAGGCCCCGATCGGCGACATACCCATCCGGTTCAGCGCCGGAATCAGCGCGTCCGACACGTAGCTTTCAGTGAGCTTCGTCTGCGGTCCTGACTGCATGTGATACTGGCGCAACTCGTAATATTCACGAGACGTACTGTTCGACTCCTGCGCGACAACTTTTCTCGTAAGCGCTGCGGCCGATGCAGCAAGTGAAGAAGCAAGAAACCTGCGACGTTCCAATGATCCTCCTGATTCCACTTGGATTGTATCGGAGAAAATGCGCGTACTTCCGGACTCTTCAATACAGAGTCGCTTTCCGTAGAGCGTGAGCACAACTGCACTATATCCGGATTGTCCTAGCTTCTGATTTGCGAGAAACCCCCAGAAACGCAAAAAGCCCGCTCGAAAGAGCGGGCTTTTTTAAGAATTATGCCGGCGATCACCTAATCTCCCACACAGTTTCCCGTGCAGTACCATCGGCCCAGCGAGGCT
>Ga0209581_1000395_pt1 | contig 99652 bp, 94 predicted proteins | sample Coa_R2_FD_187160 | JGI IMG/M metagenome (GOLD analysis project Ga0209581, IMG submission 187160) | Surface soil microbial communities from Centralia Pennsylvania, which are recovering from an underground coalmine fire - Coalmine... | ecosystem: Environmental > Terrestrial > Soil > Unclassified ...
CCCCCTTGACCCATCGTAGGAGCAGGCGATGAAGCGCGTCACCGGCATCGGCGGCATATTCTTCAAATCGGCGGACCCCAAACGCCTCGGCGCCTGGTATCGGGATCACCTCGGCCTGGAGGTGAGCGACTGGGGCGGAGCCATCTTCGAGTGGGGCGGCCCGGACAGCCCGCCGGGCATGACCCTCTGGACGCCGTTCGCTCAGGACACGAAGAAAATGGAGCCGAGCTCCGCGCCGTTCATGATCAACTTCCGCGTGGCGGATCTGGACGCGCTGCTCGCCGCGTTGCGCAGCGAAGGGTGCCACGTCATCGACCGGACCGAGCGCTCGAAATTCGGCAAGTTCGGCTGGGTGATCGACCCCGAGGGCAACAAGGTGGAGTTGTGGGAACCGCCGCCGGGTGAGTAGCACCAAGCAACGTCTGATGCCCCCCCACGTTCCTGTCTGTGGCATGATTCCGCCTCGCGCGTCGAGCCAAACGGAGACGAAGCATGCTCTACCAAGGAAGCTGTCATTGCGGCCGCATCGCGTTCCAGGTCGAAGGCACGCTCGCCGGCGCGATGTCGTGCAATTGCTCGCTTTGCCAGCGCAAGGGCGCTCTGCTGTGGTTCGTTCCGCGCGAACACGTGCGGTTCCTCACGCCCGAGCACGAGGCGAGCACCTACACGTTCAACAAGCACGTCATCAAGCATCGGTTTTGTCCCGAGTGCGGCATCCACCCGTACAGCGAGGGCACGGACCGCAACGGCAATGCCATGATCGCCATCAACATCCGTTGTCTCGAAGGTATCGAACCGGAGACGATTCCGGTCTCGAAATTCGACGGCCGCTCGCTCTGAAGACGGCCATGCCCGGCTCGCCATCGAGCGGACGCCTCCCGGCGGTTCGCGCACGGCGCCGCGGCGTGACGAGACACGATTTGCGGCGAGGCATCCGCAAGCATCAAGCCCGCCCCGCCGGCAGGATCAGCATCGCATCGCCGTAGGAGAAGAAGCGATAACGCTGCGCCACCGCGTGCCGGTAGGCGGCGAGCATCAGCTCGCGCCCGGCGAAGGCCGAGACCAGCATCAGCAGCGTCGATTCGGGCAGGTGGAAATTCGTGATCAGCGCATCGATGCTGGCGATGCGGTAGCCGGGGAAGATGAAGATCTGGGTCTCGCCCGCGAACGGCCGCACCTCGCCGTCCTGCAACGCCGACTCGAGCGCGCGCACGACGGTGGTGCCGACTGCGACGACCCGTCCGCCGCGCGCACGGGCGGCGCGGATCTTCTCGACCAGTTCGGCGCCGACATTCAGCCACTCGCGGTGCATGACGTGGTCTTCCACACGCTCGCTGCGCAGCGGCTGGAACGTGCCGGCGCCGACGTGCAGGGTGACATAGCCGAACTCGATGCCCCGCGCGCGCAGCGCTTCCAGCAGCGGCGCGTCGAAGTGCAGTCCGGCGGTCGGCGCCGCCACCGCGCCGGGCGCGCGTGCGTAGATCGTCTGGTAACGCTCCGCATCGGCCACCTCGGCCGGGCGCGTGATGTAGGGCGGCAGCGGCATGTGGCCGAGGCGCAGCAGCAGCTTCTCCAGCGGCTCCGGGCCGTCGTACTGCAAAGTATAAAATTCCCCTTCGCGCCCGGTGACGCGGAGTGCGCTGCCGTCCTCCAGGCGGATCGCGCTGCCCGGCTTCGGCGGCTTGCTCACGCCGAGCTGCGCGCGTGCGGTGTGCGTGCCGGTCAGGCGTTCGATCAGGATCTCGACCGCGCCGCCGGTTTGCTTGCGCCCGTAGAGCCGCGCCGGCAGGACGCGCGTGTCGTTGAACACGAGCAAGTCGCCCGGCCGCAGGTAGTCGCCGAGATCGCGGAACCAGCGATCGACGAACGTCTGCGCCGGCACGTCGACGACCAGCAGCCGGCTCGCCGAACGTTCGGGCAGCGGTTCCTGCGCGATCAGCTCGGGCGGCAGGTCGTAGTGGAAGTCGGATTTTTTCAAAGACGGTGAGCGGTGAGCGGTGAGCGGTGAGCGTAAGCTGGTCGCGCACGCTGTCAAGCGCTTTCCGCTCACCGCGCGCGCCAGCCCGTTCACGCTTGGCCGTCGCTCACAACCATCCCTTCTGCCGCGCGAGTCGATACGCCTCGATGCGGTTGCCGACGCCGAGTTTGCCGATCGCCTCGGACAGATAGTTGCGCACGGTGCCCTGCGACAGGTGCAGGCGCTCGGCGATTTCCGCGGCGGACAGGCCCTCGCCCGCCAGGCGCAGCACCTGACGCTCGCGGTCGTTGAGCGGATCGTCGCCGGACCAGGCTTCGAGCGCGAGCTCGGGATCGATCGCGCGTCCGCCGCGATGCACCTTGCGCAGCGCCTCGGCGAGCTGCTCGGCCGGCGCATCCTTGAGCAGATAGCCGCTCACCCCGGCATCGAGCGCGCGGCGCAGGAAGCCGGGACGCGCGAACGTGGTCAGGATCACCACCTTGCACGGCGCGCCGCGTTCGCGCACACGCTGCGCGAGTTCGAGACCGGTCATGCGCGGCATCTCGATGTCGGTGACGACCACGTCCGGCCGCTCGCGCTCGATCAGGGTCCACGCCTCCTCGCCGTCGGCGGCGGTGCCGATCACGTCGAGATCGGATTCGAGCCGGAGCAGCGCCGACAACGCGCCGCGCACCATCGCCTGGTCTTCGGCGAGCAGGACGCGGATCATGCAGCGCGGCGGGCGCGGACGGTCATGCTCCGAGCGTGCGGTGCGCGTCGGCCGATGTCAACCGACGCCGCTCGGCACCCGGTTCAACGCGAGCGTCTGCGCCGGCATCGGCGGCAACGGCAGGGTGACGCGCAAGCGCGTGCCGCGGCCGCGCTCGGACTCGATCCGAAGCTCCGCGCCGATCGCGGCGAGCCGCTCGCGCATGCCGGTCAAGCCGTTGCCCGGCACGATCGCGCCGCCGCGGCCGTCGTCCTCGACGCGCAGCACGAGCTGGCCGTCGGCGGCGTCCAGGCGCACGATTACGCGGTGCGCTGCGGCGTGACGCTGCGCGTTGGTGGCGGCTTCGCGCAGCGTCATCGCCAGCGCGGTCTCCACCTCGACCGGCAACGCCACGTCGGCCAGCGCGTACTGGAACGCCACGCCGTGCGATTCGAGCAGCAGTTTCGCGGCGGCAAGCTCGGCGGCGAGGCCGGCTGCGCGGATGCCGGTGACCGCGCGCCGCACCTGGGCGAGCGCCTCGCGCGCCACGCGCTCGACTTCGGCGATCTCGCGCTTGGCCGCGGCCGGATCGCGCTCGAACAGCTTGTGCGCGAGCTCGGACTTGAGCGTGATCAGCGACAGCGTGTGGCCGAGCAGATCGTGCAGATCGCGACCGATGCGTTCGCGTTCGGCGAGCGCGGCGAGGCGCCGCACCTCGTCGTGGCTGAGCTTGAGCTCGGCGTCGCGCTCCCACTTGCGCAGGAAATTGAGATTCATCACCGCGATCGCGAGACTGATCACGACCACGTCGATCAGGTACACGGCGGGAAAGCCGAGCGCCAGCCATTCGGCCGTGTACAGGCCGAGCAACAGGGCGACGTTGCGCAGCACCTGGCGCGTGCCGCCGAGAAAGGCGAGGAACGACGAGGCGTAGACCAGATAGTTCTGCGCGCCGCCGTTGAACGGCGTCAACGCGAACCCGAGCGCGGCGATGCCGAGCACGCTCCAGACGATCTGCCGGCGATCGCGGTAGTAGGCGCGGAAGTACAACCACAGGAACACCGGATAGCTTGCCAGGGTCGGCCACAGCCAGTGCGGAAACGCGCCGGCGGCGTCGTACAGCGGCACCGCGAACAGGAAAAACGTCCACACCAGCATCAGCGCCGGATACCAGTTCATTTCGCGCCGCCCGCCGCCGCGTGTGTCGCGCACGGCGATCAGCGAATTGTCCGAGGCGGTGAAGAAATGACGCAACACGGCGGGCTCGGCGGCGCGGAAATTCAGGGAGCGGCACCAAAAGCATAGCCGGTTCGCGCGACCGATGCCGGCGCGTGACCGCCGGCGAGCGCGACCAGCGCCAGCCACGATGCCAACAGCACGGCGCGAAAATACACGCTGCGCAGGGATGCCATGGCCCTCACTCCGCCCGCGCCAGCCGGCGCCGCGCGATCGCGAAGCACGCGGCGGTGAAGGCGACGAGCGCCAGGATGTGCCACGGAACGCTGCCGGACGACGACCCCTGTCCGATCACGCCCAGGGCGAGCTCGGCGAGATGATACGCCGGCCACAGCGGCGCGATCTGCGACAGCACGCCGGGCAGCATCGACAGCGGTATCCACAAGCCGGACAGGAAGGCCATCGGCAGATAGATGAAATTGACGATCGCCGGCGCCGCCGCGGCGTTCGCGCGACTGCCGATGACAAGACCGAGCGCGCAGAACGGCAAAACGCCGAACGCCGCGATCGCACCGAGCAGCAGCCACTGCGCGAGCGCCAGGCGCACGCCGCCGAGCGCCGCCGCCATCGCGGCGAGCGCCGCATAAATGATGCCCGCAAACAGCGCCGCCATGGCCATCTTCGCCAACAGGTAGGCGCCGGGCGGCATCGGCGCCACGCGCTTGAGCGACAACCAGCCGCGCTCGCGTTCGACGGCCACGCCGACGCCGAAGCCGAACAGTCCCGGCGCCATCACGCCGAACACGCTGTAGGTGGCGAACAGATACTGCGCGGCATCGTGGTTGCCGCGATTGAGCAGCAGGCCGAACAGCAGATAGAACATCGGCGGGAACAACAGCGTCGGCACGGCGAACGCGGGCGTGCGCAGCACGCGCAGAAATTCGAAGTGGGCCTCGAGCAGATAGCTGGCGAGGACGGCGCCATTGGAAAACGGCTTCTCGGACGATGCGGCGATGGTGTTCATCAGGCGGCCTCACGGGTGATTTCGACAAACGCCTCGGCGAGGCCGGCGCGGCGCACCTCGAGCTCGCCGAGCCCGGCGTCCTCGGCGAGCAGCCGGCGCACGACGGCCTCCGCGGCGTCGGTGACGATCTCGAGTCGCCCACCTTCGCACGCGACGCTGCGCACCTCGGGCCAGGCGGCGATCGCCTCGCGCGCCAGGCGCGACACGCAGCCGATGCGCCGCTGCGCCACGCGCGCGCGGATCTGCGCCACGCTGCCCTCCGCCACGATGCGGCCGCGCATCAGCACGTTGACGCGATCGGCGAGCGCCTCGGCCTCCTCGAGATAGTGCGTGGTGAGCACGATCGCGCAACCTTCGCCGACCAGGGCTCGTATCGTTTTCCACAATGCCGCGCGCCCCTCGACGTCGAGGCCGGTGGTCGGCTCGTCGAGGAACAGGATCTCGGCACGGCCGGCGAGCGCGAGCGCGAACTGCACGCGCCGCTGCTGACCGCCGGAGAGCCTGCCGTAGCGGCACCGGAGCAGATCGCCCACGCCGGCCAGTTCTACCGTATCGGCGACGGTGCGCGGCCACGGATAGTAGCTGCGGAACAGCGTGATGAGTTCGCCGACGGTCAGCGTCTCCGGCACGCCCGCGGTTTGCAGCATCGCGCCGATGCGGCGACGCGCCGCGAGCGCGTTCGGCGCCTCGCCGAACAGGGTCGCACGACCGGCATCGGGCTGCAGCAGACCGAGCAGGAGGGAAATCGCGGTCGTCTTGCCCGCGCCGTTCGGCCCCAACACCGCCAGCACCTCGCCGCGACGGACCTCGAGATCCACCCGATCCAGCGCCTGCACCTGACCGTAGCGCTTGCCCGCCTGCTCCAGCCTCGCCACCACTTCGCTCGTCATTGCCTGCACCTCCTCGATGTTGCGCAGACTAGCCGCGCCGGGCGGCGTGGCGCAGTCGCGCCCATCACGACTTCGGCATGACATCCGTCAGGCAAGGTCCGATCGGGCCCCCAGGTTCCCGGCTTCGGCTGCGGCGACGCTCCCGCAATCCAAGTGGCCCCATCGGCCGCCCGTCCAAGTGGCCCCTTCGGCGGGCCAAATCGGCGTGATAAAATTCGTGCCAATTCCATTGCAACTCGGCGACGCGCGCCGCCGCGGCGGGCGTCGCGTTCTCGCGGAGGGTTTCCCATGTCGCTCGTCGCCAAACTCGAGGAATTGCGCCGCTGCGGCGGCAAACGCCGCACCACCGGTCTCGCCGACGCCGTCATCGAACGCCTGGCGCCGCAGTTTCCCGAACTCGGCGAGGCGGTCGACGCCGCGGTCGCGGCGCACCGTCGGTTGCGCACCGAATTCGCCGACCTCGTCGCCCTCGACGAAGCCGAGCAGATCGCCCGCATGCAGGCGGACTTCGTCAACTTCTACCCCGAGGATGCGGTCAATCCCTACGTCGCGCTCGCCGCGCGCGGTCCCTGGGTAATCACCCTCAACGGCGCGGTGGTGCACGATTCCGGCGGCTACGGCATGCTCGGCTTCGGCCACACGCCCGCACCGGTGCTGGAAGCGCTGGCGCGGCCGCAGGTGATGGCCAACGTGATGACGCCGAGCGTGAGCCACCTGCGCTTCGCGCGCGCGCTCAAACGCAACATCGGCCGCGCCCGTGGCGCCTGCCCGTTCAGCCGGTTCCTGTGCCTGAACTCGGGCTCGGAAGCGGTGTCGCTCGCCTGCCGCATCGTCGATGTCAACGCCAAGCTGATGACCGACCCGGGCGCGCGCCACGCCGGCCGCACGATCAAGCGCGTCGCCGTCAAGGGCGCGTTCCACGGCCGTACCGAGCGGCCGGCGGTGTATTCGGATTCCTCGCGCAAGGCCTACGTCCAGCATCTCGCCAGTTTCCGCGACGAGCAGAGCCTGATCACGGTGGAGCCGTACCAGATCGAATCCCTGCATCAAGTGTTCGCCGATGCGGAACGCAACGGCTGGTTCATCGAGGCACTGTTCCTCGAGCCGGTCATGGGCGAAGGCGATCCGGGCCGCGCGGTGACGCCCGAGTTCTACGCCGCCGCGCGCGAACTCACCCGCGCCCACGGCAGCCTGCTCCTGGTCGATTCGATCCAGGCCGGACTGCGTGCGCACGGTGTGCTGTCGATCGTCGATTATCCGGGCTTCGAGCAGCTCGACGCGCCGGACATGGAAACCTATTCCAAGGCGCTCAACGCCGGGCAGTATCCGCTGTCCGTGCTGGCGGTGACCGAGCGCGCCGCGGCGCTGTACAAGAAGGGCATCTACGGCAACACCATGACCGCCAATCCGCGCGCGATGGATGTGGCCGTCGCCGTGCTCGAGATGCTCACCCCCGAAGTGCGCGCCAACATCCGCGCGCGCGGCAGGGAATTCCTCGACAAGCTCGGCAGGCTCAAGCACGAGCTGCCCGGCCTGATCACCCGCGTGCAGGGCACCGGGCTCCTGTTCTCCTGCGAACTCGCGCCGCAATTCAAGTGCTACGGCGCCGGCAGCATCGAGGAATGGCTGCGCGAGCGCGGCATCGGCGTGATCCACGGCGGCGTCAACTCGCTGCGCTTCACGCCGCATTTCCGCATCACCGAGACGGAAGTCGATCTGGTGGTCGACGGCGTGCGCCAGGCGCTGCTGCACGGACCGCGTCTGAGCGCGGATCAACAGGCCGCGGCGGCGGCCTGAGCCGAGCGCAAAACCCGCGCTGAACGGACACGCGCGGTCGGCGAATTCCTACAGACGCGATTCAGCGCCTGGGCATCATTGTGCATCGCGCCTACTGCCGGCAATCCCGCCGACGTAGACTTTCGCGTGATCCGCACAACCCAAGGAGATATCGATGAAGTTCGCCACCCCCATCGCCCTCGCGCTCATGCTCGCGCTCGGCGGCGCGTCCGCTCTCGCCGCCGACGCCGCCCAGCCCAAGCCGCTCACGCCGCAGCAGCAACGCACCGGCGACTGCGCCAAGCAGGCCCATGCCAAGGGCCTGAAAGGCGACGAGTACAAGGCCTTCATGAGCAGTTGCATGAAGGGCGAGAGCACCACGCCGACCACGACGTCGAGCACGACACCGGCCGAGCCCGCCGAGCCCGCCAAGCCGATGACGCAGCAGGAAAAGATGAAGGCCTGCAACGCCGACGCCACCGCCAAGGGACTCAAGGGCGACGAGCGCAAGAAGTTCATGAGTTCCTGCCTCAAGGGCGGCGGCGGCGACGCCGCACCGGCACACTGAACGCCTCGCTCCGCGCAAAAACGAAACCGGGCCGCAAGGCCCGGTTTTGTTTTGTGGCATCCGCCCTCGCCGCGGCTCAGTACTTCTGACAGGTGTACACCGCATCCGGACCGTCGCCGGATTTCACGCAGGCCCAGCCATGGATCCCGCCACTGCCACCGCCACCGCCGGTGCTGAGGATCTGAACGCCCAGCCGGCCGATCTGATTCACGAAATTCTGCTGATCCATCGGACTTCCGGTGCTTGGGTTGAAATCGTGCTCGCCGCCGAGATTGTGAATCTGCCCATCCGCGCCGAGATACGGCACGGAATTATTGTGCGAATCCCGCGCGGTATCGGTTTGCAGCTTCAGCTTGCTGGTATCCCGATCAAAGACAAAGTCCACACGACTCCCATCCTTGAAGGTCGCGGTGACTGTCAGGTTCGGGGCGGCGTACAGGTCAACCAGATGCAGGGACGCCAGGATCTGCACGGTGCGACCGAGCAGCATGGCCAAGTCAGCATTGGCGTTCCGCCAGCTCGCATTGAACCCATCAGCGAAATCGTTTTGAACACGCCCCGCGTTGATGATGTTGTAGACGCTGCCATCCCGCACACTCTCGTTGAAGTGCTTCTGCCAACCGACGGGAGGCGTGTTGTAGTACCGGATCGCATCGCTCAGACCATTCACGATGACCGGATCCGGTGCGATCTGGTCCGCCACCAGCACTGGCCGCGGCGGCTGCTTGCTGTCGTCGGTTTCGGTATGGACGTTATAGGCGACAACGGTACGGTTGATGGCATCGGCGACGTACACCGTTCCCCGCCCGGCGCGCATCGCCGCTTGATTCTGCTGTTGCGCCGAACAGCCTTGACACCAGACGAGATCGGGAATGGCGAATGCCTGACTTGTGAAACCCAGCGTAACGGAAAATACGACCCCTGCAATCAGCGATTTCATGTCCATGCTCCTTGTGTAATCCAGACTACACTCCCCTGCATCAGGGATCGTCATTCCCCCCTCGGCGTCCGTCAACACCACGGAGTCATCGGGCGAATCGATCGGTCGCCGCGATCAGCTCGTGGGTGATGCCGGGCTCGAACGCCGAGTGGCCGGCATCCGGGACGATGCGCAGTTCCGCCTCCGGCCAGGCACGGTGCAGATCCCAGGCGCTGCGCAGCGGACAGACCACGTCGTAGCGGCCCTGCACGATGACCGCGGGTATATTTTTCAACTTGTGCGCATCGCGCAGGAGCTGATCGTCGGTGGCGAAGAAGCCGCGATGGACGAAGTAGTGGCATTCGATGCGCGCGAACGCGAGCGCGAACTCGTCGGCGCCGGTCGCCGAGATGTATTCCTCGTTCGGCAGCAGGTAGCTCGTGCGCCCTTCCCACACCGACCAGGCTTTCGCCGCCGCCAGGCGCACCGTCGGGTCCGCGCTGGTCAGGCGGCGATAGTAGGCGCCGACCAAATCGCCGCGCTCGGCTTGCGGGATCGCGCCGACATAGTCTTCCCAGGCGTCCGGAAAGATCGTGTCGCAGCCCTGTTGATAGAACCAGTCGATTTCGGAGCGCCGCAACAGGAAGATGCCGCGCAGCACGAGCTCGGTCACGCGCTCGGGATGCGTTTCGGCGTAGGCCAGCGCCAGCGTGGAGCCCCACGAGCCGCCGAACACCTGCCAGCGGGCGATGCCGAGATGCTCGCGCAGCCGCTCGATGTCGGCGACCAAGTCCCAGGTGGTGTTCTCGCGCAGCTCGGCATTCGGCGTGGATCGTCCGCTGCCGCGCTGATCGAACAGCACGATGCGATAGCGCGCCGGATCGAAGAAACGCCGGCTCCTGGCGTTGCAGCCGGCGCCCGGACCGCCGTGCAGGAACACCACCGGCTTGCCGTTCGGATTGCCGCACTGTTCGTAGTACAGCGTGTGCAGCGGCGACACCTTGAGCATGCCGCTGGCGTAGGGTTCGATTTCGGGGTAGAGGGTAGAGAGCGATCCCGGCATCGGCGCCTCCAAGATGCGTCCGGCGCCACCTGGGCGCCGGAGAATGTCGCGTTCCGCGATTGGTCGGGGCGGCGGGATTCGAACCCACGACCCCCTGCCCCCCAGGCAGATGCGCTACCAGGCTGCGCTACGCCCCGACCGGTACTCGTGCGATCGTCCGTGATCGCAAAAGCAAGTCAAAAAGCGGTCGTCCTGACCGCACTTTTCATTCGTCTTTGCGATCGTCCGTGATCGCAAAAGCAAGTCAAGAAGCGGCCATCCATGGGCCGCATTTTTTATGGAACGCGATTCTAACAGACGCTTGGATTCAGCGCCGCAGGATCTGCAGGACTTCTTCCAGTTCCATGCGCACCTGGCGCACGATCTGATTGGTGATGCTCACTTCCATGCGCGCCTGCTGGCCGTCCAGGCGCTGGCGCGCGCCGGTGATGGTGAAGCCCTGGTCGTACAGCAGTGAGCGGATCTGCCGGATCATCAATACGTCGTGGCGCTGGTAATAGCGGCGGTTGCCGCGCCGCTTGACCGGCTTCAGATTGGGGAACTCCTGCTCCCAGTAGCGCAGGACATGCGGCTTGACGCCGCACAGTTCGCTCACTTCCCCGATGGTGAAATAGCGTTTCGCCGGAATGACCGGCAATTCGCTATTGCTGCCCTGATCCAGCATAGGATTCGACCCGGACTTTCAGCTTCTGTCCCGGACGGAACGTCACCACCCGGCGCGCGGAAATCGGAATCTCCTCGCCGGTCTTGGGGTTGCGTCCCGGACGCTGGTTCTTCTGGCGCAGATCGAAATTGCCGAAGCCCGAAAGCTTGACCTGCTCCCCCTTTTCGAGCGCGTCGCGAATGGCGTCGAAGAACGCATCGACGAACTCCTTGGCCTCACGCTTGTTCAGGCCGACGTCGGTGAACAACCGTTCGGCCATCTCCGCCTTCGTCAAAGCCATGTCATCCCCTTAACTTCGCGTGGCATTCGTGTTCCAAGGCGGCGACCGCCCGAGCGACGCATCGATCTGCGTCCTCGTCCGTAAGAGTGCGGGAATCGTCCTGCAAAATCAAGCCTATAGCGAGACTTTTTGCATCCGCGCCGAGATTGGGGCCGCGGTACTCGTCGAAAACCCGCAATTCCGCCAACGAGTTGCCCAGGCTCGCCCGCACGATACGCTCGACCTCGGCGTAGGCAACATCGTGGGAAACCACCACGGCGATGTCGCGGCGCACCGAAGGAAAGCGCGACAGGGCGCGGGCCCGCGGCAGCCGACCGGCGGTGACCGCGGCGAGATCGAGCTCGAACACCTGCACGTCCTCGTCCAGGTCGAGCGCCTTGAGCAGGCGCGGATGCAGGCCGCCGACCACCCCCACCGGCTCGCCGTCGATGCGGACCTGCGCGCTGCGGCCGGGGTGCAGCCACGCCTGTCCGGCCCGCACGAACTCGACTCTGCGCTCACCGCCGCCGAGCGCGAGCAGGCGTTCCACGTCGGCCTTGAGATCGTAGAAATCGACGCCGCGCTTGTCGCCTGCCCAGGACTCCGGTGCGGCGCGCCCGCAGGCGACCGCGGCCAGACGCGGAATCTGACGCAGCTCGCCGCCGCCGAGAAACACCAGTCCGCTCTCGAACAGACGCACGCGCTCCTGCTGGCGATTGCGATTGCGCTTGAGCGCCTCGACCAGGCCCGGCAGCAGCGAGGTGCGCATCACCGCCAGATCGGCGCTGAGCGGATTGGCCAGCGGCACCGCGCCTTCGGCGAGCGACCAGCGCGCGAGCAGATCCGGCGCGACGAAGCTGTAGCAGATCGCCTCGCGATAACCGCGCGCCGCGAGCTGGGCCCGCACGCGCGCCAGCGGCACGTCCGCCTCCGGCAACGGCGGCAGGCGCAGCTCGCCGCTCGGCGGATGGGTCGGCACTTGGTCGTAGCCGTGGATGCGCGCGACCTCCTCGATCAGGTCTTCCTCGATGGCGATGTCGAAGCGGCGCGACGGCGGCGTGGCGCGCCAGCCGTCCGCGGTGCGTTCGATCCGCATCTCGAGCGCGCCGAGGATGCGTTCGACCTCGGCGTCCGGCACGCCGATGCCGAGCACCCGCGCGAGCCGGGCGCGGCGCAGCGGCACCGCATCGCGCCGCGGCAGCCATTCCGGCCGCACCGATTCGCTCACCGGTCCGGCCTGCCCGCCGGCGAGTTCGAGGATCAGCGCCGTCGCGCGCTCGATCGCGCGGCGCGGCGTTTCCGGATCGACGCCGCGCTCGAAGCGGTGCGCGGCGTCGGTGTGCAGACCGAGCCGACGGGCGCGGCCCATGATCGCCGGCGGCGCAAAATGGGCGGCTTCGAGGAACACGTCGCGCGTGGCCTCGGTCACACGCGATTCGTGCCCGCCCATGATGCCGGCGAGCCCGTGCAACCCGCGCGCATCGGCGATCACCAGGAATTCCTCGTCCAGCGCGTATTCGTTGCCGTCGAGCAGTTTCACCCGCTCACCGGCGCGCGCGTGGCGCACGCGGATCGCGCCTTCGAGCCGGGCGAAATCGTAGGCATGCATCGGCTGACCGAGCTCCAGCATGACGTATTGGGTGACGTCGACCAGCAGATTCACCGGACGGATGCCGCAGCGGCGCAGGCGCTCGGTCATCCACAACGGCGTCGGCGCGCGTGCATCGATGTTCTCGATCACCCGGCCGCAGTAGCGCGGGCAGGCGGCGCCGGCGTCGAGTTCCGCGGCGAACGTGCGCGCGACGGCGGGTGCCACCGGCGCCACCGCCGGCAGCCTCGCGGCCACACCGAAGGCGGCGGCGACGTCGATCGCGAGACCGGCGAGCGACAGGCAATCGGCACGGTTCGGCGTGAGCCCGAGCTCGAACACGCGATCCGGCAGGCCGAGATACTCGGCGAGCGGCGTGCCGACCGGCGCGTCGGCCGGCAGTTCGAGCAGACCGGCGGCGTCGGCGTCCAGACCGAGTTCCCGTGCCGAACACAGCATGCCGTGCGATTCGACGCCGCGCAGTGCCGCCTTCTGGATTTGTATACCGTTGCCGAGGATCGTGCCGACCGTCGCCAACGGCGCCTTCAGCCCGGCGCGCGCGTTCGGCGCGCCACACACGACCGACAGCGGCTGCGCGCCGCCGCCCGCCACCCGGCACACCTGCAGCCGGTCCGCGTGCGGATGCTTCTCACAGGCGAGGATCTCGGCGACCACCACGCCGGCGAGCCCCGCGCCGAGCGCGGCGACGCTCTCGACCTCGTGGCCGATCATGTTCAGGCGATGTTCCAGCGCCGCACCGTCGGCCGGCAGGGCCACGAATTCGCGCAACCAGTTTTCGCTGAATTTCATGTGTGCAATGGATCCTTGATGCGAAGCGCGCGATGATGCGACGAAGCCGCGCAGCCCTCAGCCCTCAACCCTCCGCCCCGCCCCTCATCCAAACTGCCTCAAGAACCGCACATCGTTCTCGAAGAACGCGCGCAGGTCGTTGACGCCGTAGCGCAGCATGGCCAGACGCTCGACACCCATGCCGAACGCGAAGCCGGTATACTTTTCCGCATCGATGCCGCAATGGCGCAGCACCGCCGGGTGCACCATGCCGCAGCCGAGCACTTCCAGCCAGCGCGTGCCGCCGTCCGGCAATTGCCAGCGGATGACCACGTCGGCCCCCGGCTCGACGAACGGGAAGTAGGTCGGCTTGAACAGCATCTCGAGGTCGCGCTCGAAGAACGTGCGCAGGAACTCCGCCAGCGTGCCCTTGAGGTCGGCGAAGCTCGAGGTCTCGTCGACCAGCAAGCCTTCGACCTGATGGAACATCGGACTGTGGGTCTGGTCGGAGTCGCTGCGATAGACCCGTCCCGGTGCGATGATGCGCAGCGGCGGCGTGGCGTTGCGCATGGCGCGGATCTGCACCGGCGAAGTGTGGGTGCGCAGCAGCCGGCCGTCCGGAAAATAGAACGTGTCGTGCATCGCCCGCGCCGGATGGTGCGGCGGAAAATTGAGCGCCTCGAAATTGTGGTAGTCGTCCTCGATCTCCGGACCGTCCGCCTGCGCATAGCCCAGACGCGAGAAGATCTCGACGATGCGCTCGAGCGCACGCGTGATCGGATGGACGCTGCCGGGATCGACGTCGCGCCCCGGCAGGGTGATGTCGATGCGCTCGGCGGCAAGACGCCGGTCGAAGGCGGCGTCCTCGAGCGCGGCCTTGCGCGCGGCGATGGCGTCCTGCAGCCGTTCCTTGATGCGGTTGACGCGCTCGCCCTGCGCCTTGCGCTCTCCCGGCGGCAGCTTGCCGAGCGCCTTCAACTGCTCGGTGACGAGGCCCGACTTGCCGAGCAGCGCCACGCGCAAGGATTCGAGCGCCTCGAGCGACGCCGCGCCGTCGATGTCCGCCAGCGCCTGCGCGATTTGTGATTCCAGCGATTGCGTCATTTTCCGGCTCTGCAAGAAAACGAAGGGGAGCGCGGCGTTGGCCGGCTCCCCGAGTATCAATCGGCGAAAATGCGAATCGTGCGGCCACGGCGGACCGCAGCGCGATTCCCGCCAGCCAGGACGCTGGCGACAACGACTACGCGAGGCCGGCTTTCGCCTTCTCCGCGATCGCGCCGAACGCCTTGAGGTCGTGCACGGCGAGATCCGCGAGCACCTTGCGGTCGACGGCGATGCCGGCCTTCTTCAAGCCGTTCATCAGCCGGCTGTAGGACAGGCCGAACTGGCGCGCCGCGGCGTTGATGCGCACGATCCACAACGCGCGGAACTGGCGCTTCTTCTGCTTGCGGCCGATGTAGGCGTACTGCATCGCCTTGATGACCGCCTGCTTGGCGACGCGGAACACCTTGCGTCGGGCGTTGTAGTAGCCCTTCGCGCGGCTGAGGATCTTCTTGTGCCGACGGCGCGCGACGACACCACGTTTGACTCGTGCCATGGTTCGTCTCCGTCAGATGTAGGGCAGCATGCGGGCGATGCGGCCGGAATCTTCCTTCCGCACGATGTTCGGACCGCGAAGATTGCGTTTGCGCTTGGTGCTCTTCTTGGTCAGGATGTGGCTCTTGAACGCATGGCCGGCCTTGAACTTGCCGGATGCGGTCTTGCGGAACCGCTTGGCGGCGGCCCGATTGGTCTTGATCTTGGGCATGACCCAACTCCTTTCAGTTGACTACGTGACTCGCTCAAGCGGCGGACCTTGAAGTCCACACTTTCCGTCCTGCTTGAACCGAAGCTTGTAAGCCGGCCAAACCACCGGCGGGTTCCTGCTTGTTTTTGCGTTCCTCCCTGAACGCGAGAATCACAAAACGGGCATCCTGCCCGCACATTCCAACATCATCATTCCTTCTCCCGCCGGGAGAAGGTGGCGCGAAGCGCCGGATGAGGGTTCGGTCTGGGCATGACGCCCCCGCTTGCCGGACCCTTACCCCAACCCCTCCCCCGAGGAAGCGGGGCCGGAGTTCATTTCTTTTTCGGCGCCAGCATCATCACCATCTGGCGACCTTCGAAGCGCGGGAAGCTCTCGATCACCGCCTCCTCGGCGATGTCCGCCTGGATGCGCTTGACCATCGCCTCGCCGAGCTCGGTGTGGGCAAGTTCGCGCCCCTTGAACCGCACCGTCACCTTGACCTTGTCGCCCTCATCCAGGAACCGCCGCAGATTGCGCATCTTCACCTGATAGTCGCCGTCTTCGGTGGTCGGGCGGAACTTCAGCTCCTTGATCTCCACCTGCTTCTGCTTGCGCTTGGCGGCGTGCGCCTTCTTCTGCTGTTCGAACTTGAACTTGCCGAAGTCCATCACCCGGCAGACCGGCGGGTCGGCCATCGGTTGGATCTCGACCAGGTCGAGGCCGGCCTCCTCGGCCAGCTTGAGCGCTTCGTCGCGGGACAGCACACCCACTTGTTCTCCGTCCGCGCCGATCACGCGCACCCGCGGCACACGGATCTCCGTGTTCTTGCGGTTGATCTTTTCGGTGGCGATAACTCAGTCTCCTGTGCTTGTAGCCAGCATCCCTGCTGGCGAGAATCAAAAAGCAGACGTCCTGTCTGCACTGTTCATCGACTTGGCCAGCATCCCTGCTGGCGAAGATCAAAAAGCAGACGTCCTGCCTGCGCGGTTCGATCAATGGGTACGCAGCCGCTCCACGAAGTCGGCCACCGGCATCTGACCCAAATCTTCCCCGGATCGCGCTCGCACGGCAACTAGCCCGTGTTCCTTCTCGCGGTCGCCGACCACCAGAAGGTACGGGACTTTCTGCAGCGTGTGTTCACGGATTTTATAGCCAATCTTCTCGTTACGCAAATCCGCCTGCACGCGGAATCCTTGTTTTACAAGGGCTTGCGCGACATGATCGGCGTAGCCCGCCTGCGCGTCAGTGATGTTCAGCACCACCGCCTGCACCGGCGCGAGCCAGACCGGAAAGGCGCCGGCGTGGTGCTCGATCAGAATGCCGATGAAGCGCTCCATCGAGCCGACGATCGCACGATGCAGCATCACCGGATGCCGGCGTTGACTGTGCTCGTCGACATATTCGGCGCCGAGCCGCTCGGGCATCATGAAGTCCACCTGCATCGTGCCGAGCTGCCAGGTGCGGCCGATGGCGTCGTTGAGATGGTATTCGATCTTCGGCCCGTAGAAGGCGCCTTCGCCGGGCAACTCCTCCCAGTCCACGCCGCAACGGCGCAGCGCCGCGCGCAGGGCGTTCTCGGCCTTGTCCCACACCGCATCGCTACCGAGGCGTTTCTCCGGCCGCAGCGCGATCTTGATGCGGATGTCGCGGAAGCCGAAGTCGGCGTAGACCTTGAGCGCCTGGCCGTGGAACGCCGTCACCTCGGCCTCGATCTGATCCTCGGTGCAGAAGATGTGGCCGTCGTCCTGGGTGAAGCCGCGCACGCGCAGGATGCCGTGCAGCGCGCCGGAAGGCTCGTTGCGGTGACAGGCGCCGAACTCGCCGTAACGGATCGGCAGATCGCGATAGCTGTGCAGGCCGTGGTTGTAGATCTGCACGTGGCCGGGGCAATTCATCGGCTTGAGCGCATAGGTGCGCTTTTCCGACTCGGTGAAGAACATGTTCTCCTTGTAGTTGTCCCAGTGGCCGGAGCGCTGCCACAGCGAGACGTCGAGCACCTGCGGACAGCGCACTTCCTGGTAGCCGCTGTCGCGGTACACGCCGCGCATGTATTGCTCCACCACCTGCCAGATCGACCAACCCTTCGGGTGCCAGAACACCAGCCCCGGCCCCTCTTCCTGCACGTGGAACAGGTCGAGCTGCTTGCCGAGCTTGCGGTGATCGCGCTTCTCGGCCTCCTCGAGCTGGGTCAGATACGCCTTGAGGTCCTTCTCGTTCAGCCACGCCGTGCCGTACACGCGCTGCAACATTTCGTTGTTGGCATCCCCGCGCCAGTAGGCGCCGGCCACTTTCATCAGCTTGAACGCGCGCAGTTTGCTCGTGTTCGGCACGTGCGGGCCGCGGCACAGATCCACCCACTCGCCCTGACCGTACAGCGAGATCTCCTCGCCCGGCGGGATGATCTCGTCGATGATCTCGGCCTTGTAGGTTTCACCCTTGTCCCGGAAAAACCGGATGGCCTCGTCCTTGGCCATGACGCGGCGTTCGACCGGCAAGGCCTCGGCCACGATCTTGCGCATTTCCGCCTCGATCTTCTCGAGATCCTCCGGCGTGAACGGCGTCTTGCGCGCGAAGTCGTAGTAGAAGCCGTTCTCGATCACCGGCCCGATCGTCACCTGGGTATCGGGAAACAGGCGCTGGGTGGCCTGTGCCAGCAGATGCGCGGTGGAGTGGCGCAGGAGGTCGAGCGCCTCGGGACTTTTCTCGGTGACGATTTCCACGCGCGCATCGCGCGCGAGGCGATAGCTCAAGTCCACGAGCTTGCCATCCACCTTGCCGGCCAGCGCGGCCTTGGCGAGACCGGCGCCGATCGACGCGGCGACCTCGCCGACCGTCACCGGCGCATCGAAGGATTTCTGACTGCCGTCGGGGAGCGTGATTCGGATCATGGCGAACTCATCCGGATTGCGGGCAACAAAAAAGGCGCCAGGCGCCTTCTCGAAAGAGCGGCCCGGCGGAACGAATCAGGTTCGGAAAGTTCGCGTCGACATGTCGCACACTCGACCGGCGGTCACCCGCGGGCCACCTTGCCTTTTGCCGCCCGGATTCTCGCATGACGGCCGGGCGCATTCAATCGATCGCGCCAGCCGGCACCATGACCATCCGCCGATGACGCCCAGCCGCGCGCCGGGTATGCTCGCCGGCCTTGCGTCAGGGGAAGTCCGATCATGCCATCGTTCGCCGCCACGCTGTTGAGCCTCCTCGCCATGCTGTCGCCGTCCGCGTCCGGCGCGACCGCGCCCGAATACGCGCGCGATCCGGCGCAACCGGTGGACGAGGCCTACACGCGCAAGATCGCCGAGTACACCACCGACCCTTCGTTCAACTCGCCGCTCACCGACTACCTGCCGGCCTCGGCCACGGTGCCGACGCCGGCGCAAGTGCTGGGCGACATTGCCGGTGCGCCGAACCTCCTGCCCTACACGGCCGAGGTCCATCGCTACTTCGATCTGCTGGCGCAGGCGAGCCCGCGCGTGCGGGTGTACCGCATCGGCAAGAGCGAGGAAGGCCGCGACCTGATCGCCGTCGCCATCGCCGACGAGGCGCGGCTCGCCGACCTCGCCGCCAACGACGCGCGCCTGGCGAAACTCGCCGATCCGCGCACACTGGCGCTCGACGACACCCAGGCCGAACCGCTGATCGCGCAATCGACGCCGGTGTATTACATCACCGGCACGATCCATTCGCCGGAAACCGGCGCGCCGACCGCGCTGATGGAGCTGGCGTACCGGCTCGCCGTCGACGAGGCGCCGTACATCCGCAAGATCCGCCACCGCGTCATCACCCTGATCACGCCGGTGGTGGAGGCCGACGGTCGCGACCGCATGGTGGACCTGTACCGCTGGCATCGCGCCAATCCCGGCAAGACCCCGCCGCCGCTGCTGTACTGGGGCCACTACGTCGCGCACGACAACAACCGCGACGCGATGGCCTTGACCCTGAACCTGTCGCGCAGCGTGCTCGATACCTATCTGCGCTGGCACGCGCAGGTGCTGCACGATCTGCACGAATCGGTGCCGTTCCTGTACGACAACACCGTCGGCGACGGACCGTACAACGCCTGGGTCGATCCGATCCTGGTGCACGAATGGCAGCAGCTTGGCTGGGACAACGTGCAGGCGCTGACCAGGCTCGGCATGCCGGGCGTGTTCACCCACGGCGATTTCGACACCTGGAGTCCGGGCTATCTGATGTTCATGGCGGCGATGCACAACGGCATCAGCCGGCTGTACGAAACCTTCGGCAATGCCGGCGCCGACACCGAGGAGCGCATCCTCGAACCGGCGGAGTACGCGCGCACCTGGTACCGGCCCAATCCGCCGCTGCCGAAGGTGCGCTGGTCGCAGCGCGACAACAACAACTACGAACAGACCGGCCTGCTCGCCGCGCTCAACTACTTCGCCGACCACGCCGAGCCGTTCCTGCGCAATTTCTGGCTGAAGAGCAAGCGCGCGATCGAGAAGCCGGCGCTGGCCGGGCCGGCCGCCTACGTGTTCCCGGCCGACGACGCGCACGGCGAGGCGCAGGCGCGGCTGCTGCACGTGCTCGAATTGCAGCACGCCGAGATCAGCCGTCTGAGCGCACCGGCGACCGTGCAGGTGCCGGCGCCGCCCGCGCCGGCGAAAGACGCCGAGCACGCGGACGAATCGGCGCCGGCGAAACCGAAGACGGTCGCGCGCACGTTCCCCGCGGGCAGTTATCTCGTGCGCATGGACCAACCCTATTCGCGCATCGCCGACACCCTGCTCGACCGCCAGTACTGGTCGCCGGACGATCCGCAGAAGCATCCGTACGACGACACCGGCTGGTCGTTCGGCGATCTGTTCGGCACCGAGGTGGTGCGCGTGACCGATCGCGCCATCCTCGCGGCACCGATGGAAACCCTGCGCGAGCCGGTGCGGCGCACAGGCGGCGTGCACGGCGGCGGCACGGTGTATCTCATCGACTACCACGCCGAGCCGTCCGTCATCAGCCTGCGCTACGCCCTCAGGGATGCCGACATCGCCGTCGCCGAACGGGCCTTCGACGCCGCCGGCCGGCAGTTCGGCGCCGGCAGCCTGATCGTGCAAAAAGTGAACAATGCGGCATTTTCCAAAAAGCTCGAGGAACTCGGCCTCGACGCCTGGGCCGTCGCCGCCGCGCCCGCCGTGCCGACCCACCGGCTCGCCGCGCCGCGCATCGCCCTGATGCACACCTGGATCGACACCCAGACCGAAGGCTGGTGGCGCATGGCGCTGGATCGCCTCGGGGTGCCGTACCGCTACATCAGCACGCAGACCGTGGCGCGCGAGGACGAGCTGCGCAAGCAGTACGACGTGATCCTGTTCGCGCCGCTGCACGCCGGCGCCTCGGCCTTGATCCTCAACGGCGTGCCGCTCGAAGGCAATCCGGTGCCGTGGAAGCGCACCGCGCTGACGCCGAATCTCGGCATCGACGAAACCGACGACACCCGCCCGGAGCTCGGCGCCGCCGGGCTGGCGCACCTGCAACGCTTCGTGCGCGACGGCGGTCTGCTGCTCGCCGCGGGCGAGGCGGCGCGCTTCGCCATCGAGCTCGGCTTCGCCCCCGGCGTCGAGGTGGCGCCGACCAAGGACCTGCGCGTGGTCGGCAGCGTGCTCAACGCCACCGTCGCCGATGCCGGCAGTCCGGTGAGCTACGGCTATGGCGCGCGATTCGCCGTATACAGCGAGGATGGTCTCGCCTTCCGGTTGAGCAATCTCCTGCTCGGCGGCGAGCACCTGCCCAACCGCAAGGACTACAAACGCCCGACCGGGCGCGGCGGACCGAACGACGAAGACACGCCGGAAGGCCGTCCGCCAGCGGAAGCACCCGCCCTGCCGGAGCCGAAACCGTGGGAAGCGCTGCCGCTCAACGCCGAGCAGTCGCGCTACAGCGTCTTCTATCCGAATCTGGTGGTGCCGGAAAACCAGCGCCCGCGCACCGTCGTGCGCTTCGCCGACGCCGACGACCTGCTCGTCTCCGGCCTGCTCCAGAACGGCGCCGGCCTCGCCCAGCGTGCCGCCGTGGTGGACGCGCGCTACGGCCGCGGCCACACCCTGCTGTTCGCCATCAACCCGATCTGGCGCGGCGAAACCATCGGCAGCTACGCCCTCGTGTTCAACGCGATCCTCAACTGGGATCGGCTGACGCCGGCGCCTTGACGCGCCGAGCCGCCACGAACAAGGGGCGCTACGCGCGCCCCTTCGGCTGCCAGCGCGATCACGAGCGGCGTCTTGCCGGTGCCGCCGACGCTGAGATTGCCGACCACGATCACCGGCACCGGCAGGCGCACGCGCGGCAGCCAGCCGGCGGCGTACAGGCCGCGGCGCAACGCGCTCAGCGCCGCGAACGCGCCCGCCAGGAGGCGCAACGTCCAGCTCGGCTCCCGCCCGCCGTACCAGATCGACGCAGTCTCGACTTCGCTCAGCACGCGCACGTTCCCTCGCCGCGCTGGCGCGGCGGGCACGCCACCGAGCCATACGAGCAAAACACGCAGCAATCGCCGGGTTTCGGCTGCAGCGAGGCACCACAGTGCGGACAGTCGTAGAAATAAATGCAGGCGTTCTCCGGCATCGTTTCGTCGCTGCGGCCACCGCAGTGCGGGCAGGTCACGGTGCCGGTCAAGACCACCGTCCGCGCCATCGCCGCCTCAGCTGCCGCCGTCACGGAATTGCATTTTATACAATGCCGCATAGTGTCCGCCGCGCGCCAGCAGCTCGGCGTGGCTGCCGCTCTCGACCACGCGGCCGGCATCGAGGACGACGATCTGGTCGGCGTGCTCGACGGTGGACAGGCGGTGGGCGATCACCAGCACCGTGCGATCGCGCATCAGGCCCTTGAGCGCGTCCTGGATCTGCCGCTCGGATTCGCTGTCGAGCGCGCTGGTGGCCTCGTCCAGGATCAGGATCGGTGCATCCTTGAGCAGGGCGCGGGCGATGGCGATGCGCTGGCGCTGGCCGCCGGACAGGAGCGCCCCGCCCTCGCCCGCCTCGCTGTCGAGCCCGTGCGGCAACGCCTCGATGAAGTCGAGCGCGTTGGCCGCGCGTGCGGCGGCGACGACCGCCTCGCGCGGTGCGCCGGCCAGACCGCCGTAGGCGATGTTGCGGCCGATGGTGTCGGCGAACACCACGACTTCCTGACCGACCCAGGCGATCTGCGCGCGCAGACTGGCGAGCGTGTAGTCGGCGAGCGGACGGCCGTCGAGCCGGATCTCGCCGGCGCTCGGTTCGTAGAACCGCGGGATCAGATTCACCAGACTCGACTTGCCGCTGCCGGAGCGGCCGACCAGCGCGGTGACCGTCCCCGGCGCGCAGCGCAACGTCACGCCGTGCAGCGCCGGTTGCGCGCGTCCGGCGTAGCGCAGCGTCACGTCGCGGAGCTCGAGCTCGCCACGGCAGCGCGCGATCGCGTGCTTGCCGCTGTCCGCTTCGCCCGGCGTGTCGAGCACCGCGAACAGGTCCTGCGCCGCCGCCACGCCGCGCTGCATCAGCGCCTGCACCGTGGTCAGGCGCTTGAGCGAGGGCAGCATCAGCAGCATCGCGCTGATCAGCGACATGAAGCTGCCCGGCGTCATCTTGCGCAGCATGCCGGGCTGGGTGGCGAAGAAGATGATCGCGGCGAGCGCCGAGGCGGCGACGAGCTGCACCAGCGAGGTGGACAAGGCGTTGGTCGCGGCGACCTTGAGATTGAGCCGCCGGTTGTGCTCGTTGGCGGCAGCGAAGCGCTCGCGCTCGGAGGTCTCGCCGCTGTAGACCTTGACCTCGCGCTGCGCGTTCGCCACCTCGCCGACGATGCCGACCACCGTGCCGACGGAATCCTGGATGCGCCGATTGATGCGCCGGTAGCGCCGCCCCACCGTCCACACCACGATCGCGATCAACGGCGCGCTGATCGCGAGCAGCGCGGTCAGCTCGGCACTGTTGTACAGCATCACCGCGAACAGGAAGAACGCGGTCAGACTGTCGAGCACGAGCACCTTCACCGCGTCGGTGGTGGCCTGCGCCACCTGCTCGACGGTGTAGGCCAGGCGCGCGACGGTCTGGCCGGAGGGCTCGCGGTCGAACCAGGCGGTCGGCAGGGTCAGATAGCGCGCGAACACCTCGTCGCGCAGTTGCCGCACCACGCCGCGGCCGATGCGCGCCATGCCGAAGTCGCTGGCGAAGGTGGCCAGGCCGCGCACGAAGAACAGCACGACGATGACGATCGGCATCCAGAACGTCATCACCGGATCGCGCTTGATGAACAGATCGTCCAGCATCGGCTGGATCAGGCGCGTGAACGCGCCGGCCACGCCGGCGTCGAACACCATGCCGACCAGCGCGACCAGCGCCACCGGCCAGTGCCCCGCGGCATAGCCGAGCAGGCGGCGGTAGGTGGCGAAGGCGGAAAGCCGGGTCGGCGCCGTCGCACTCATGCGCCCGCGCTCACGGCTTGGCCGGCTCCTTGCTGCGCACCGTGGCGATCGACAGGTGGCTGAAGCCGAGCTGGCCGAGTGCGTCCATCGCCGTGACCACGGCCTGGTGTGGCGTCATCGCGTCGGCACGCAGGATGACGTGGCGCTCGCGGTCGTCGCCGGCCACGCGCGCGATCGCCTCCTTGAGCGAATCGAGGTTCGGATTGAGCACCTCGTTGTTGTCCACGTAGTAGCGGCTGTCCGCGCCGATCATCACGATCAGCGGTTCGCGCGGCGCTTCCTCGGCGGTTTCCGACGCCTGCGGCAGGGTCACCTTCATCGCCGCGTGCTGCACGAAGGTCGTGGTCATGACGAAGAACATGAGCAGCGTCAACATGACGTCGATCAGCGAGATCACGTTGATCTCGAACTCGTCCGGACGCGCGCTGCCGATGCGCATCTCAGCGCGCTCCGCGGACGCTGCGCGGCGCTGGTGCTGGCGCGGCCGGCGCCAGCGGCTCGCCGGCGTGGGCGGACAGCTCGTCGATCAGCAGGATCGCCTGCTGTTCCATGTCGACGACGAGATCGGCGACGCGGCCGCGGAAATAGCGATGGAAGAAGTACGCCGGAATCGCCACGCACAGGCCGGTCGCGGTGCACACCAGCGCCTGGCCGATGCCGCCGGCCATCTTCAGCGGATCGCCGACCCCGCTCACCATCACCGCGAAGAACATCTCGATCAGGCCGAACACGGTGCCGAGCAGGCCGAGCAGCGGCGAGATCAGCGCGATCGTGCCGAGCGTGTTGAGGAACCGCTCGAGCCGGTGCACGACGTGGCGACCGGTGTCCTCGACGCGCTCCTTGATGATCTCGCGCGAGCGCATGCGAACGCTGAGCGCGGCGGCGAGCAGCTCGCCGAGCGGCGAGGTCCTGCGCAGCGCCTCGATGTGTTCCGGATCAAGCTTGCGCGTGCGCGCCCACTGCCGAACCTCGTCGCCGAGATTCGGCGGGATCACCGCCTTGCGCCGCAACGACCAGAAGCGTTCCAGAATGATGGCCAGCGCCACCGCCGAGCAGAGCAGGATCGGCACCATCGCCCAGCCGCCGGCAATCAGGATTTCCAGCACTCGTGGTCTCCATCGGACGGAATGCCGCGAATGATAGCGCGTTCCGCGCCGCTGCGGCTGACGCCGGCGCGCGGACCTCCGCGCCAACCGCGACACGGCTCACGCCCGGCGTGCACCGCCTCAGCGCAGGCGCTCGCGCAAGCCGCCGTGGCGGCGCACGCGATGCGCCGTCGCCGCGCGCAGTGCTGCGCGAGTGCCCCAGAGCTCCGCGCCATGCCGCGCGCGCGACACCGCCGTGTAGAGCAGCTCCCGGCTCAGCAGCGGATGATCGACCGCCGGCGGCAGCACCACGGCGACGCGGTCGTATTCCGAACCCTGGCTGCGATGGATGGTGATGGCGAATGCGGTCTCGTGCGCCGGCAGCGCACGCGGCGAGAAACTGCGCAGGTTCGCGCCGCCGTCCTCGAACCACACGCGCAGACCCTGCGGCCCGTCCAGCGCCACGCCCAGGTCGCCGTTGTACAGACCGCGGGCGTAGTCGTTGCGGGTGACGATGACCGGGCGGCCGTGATGCCACTCGTCGCGCGGGTCGAAGCCGCCGCGTCGCGCCAGCGCCTCGGTCACCGCGCGGTTGATGCCCGCCGCGCCGAACGGCCCGTCGCGCAACGCGCACAGCACCTGCGCCGCGTGCAGTCGGGCGAGCGTGGCGCGCGGATCGGCACGGCGGTCGAGCAACGCATCGAACAGCTCGTGCTCGGCCGTCACCCAGGCCTGGGCGTGCGCGCGCACGGCGGCGGCATCGCCGCAATCGCGCCAGCGCAGCGCGGCATCGGCGCCATCCAGCAGCGCCTCGAACCCGGCCGTCTCGCCCCGCCGCAGCGCATCGAGCGCATCGCGCAGGCCGCCGCCCGCGCGCCAGACGTGGCGCAGCGTGAGGACCTGTCCGGCGAGCGGCGCGGCGTCGCTCGGCGCGTCGACGACGGCATCGGTGACGGCGCGCAGACGCCGCGCCAATTCCGCCGGCAGCGCGTTCTCGCCGCAGGCGGCGACGATGTCGCCGAGCACGGATCCGGCTTCGACCGAATACAACTGGCCCGGATCGCCGACCAGCAGCAACACCGCCTGCGGGCGCAGCGACTCGACCATTTGCCGCATCAGGGCGAGATCGACCATCGAGGCTTCGTCGACCACGACGACGTCGGCCGGCAGCGGCGCCGCCGCGCCGAAGGTGTGGCGATGCTCGCGCGGATCAAAGCCGAGCAGACGGTGCAGGGTCTGCGCCTGTGTCGGGATGTGTCCGAGCAATTCGCACCACGCCGCGCCGGGCGGCAGCGATGCGCGCAACGCCGCGGTGCCGAGCGCCAGGCTGCGTGCCAGCCGCTGCGCCGCCTTGCCGGTGGGCGCGGCCAGCGCGACCTGCGGTTGCGCCGGCAGACCGCAGGCCGCGGCGTGGCGCAGCAGCATCAGCAGCATGCGCAGCACGGTGGTGGTCTTGCCGGTGCCGGGGCCGCCGGTGAGCACGAACAGGCGCGCTCCCGGCACGGCGGCGACGGCGGCGCGCTGCCACGCCGTGGCGGTCGCCTCGCTGCCGGCGAACAGCTCGCCGACGTCCGCGGCGAGCGTGGCCGCAGCGAGCGGCAGCGTGCGCGCCAGCGCGCGCTCGCGCAGCAGTTCGGCAAGTCGCGTTTCGTGGCGGAAGTTGCGCCAGGTATAAAAATTCCTCCACTCGTCGAGCACGAACGGCGTAAAGTGCGCGCCCTCGCCCACCCACGGATGCGCGCGCAGCGCGGCGAGATCGGCGGCGTCGAACGTCGGGTCCTCGCCGAGCGCGGCGCAGGCATGGCCCTGCCCTTCGCCCCGGCTCGCCGCGAACGCGGCACGCGCGAGCAGCAGCGAGCCGCTGCGCCGAGCGACCCAGTGCGCCAACGCGCGATCGAGCTCGCGCTCGCCGAACCGGGCCGCGTTCATGCAGCCTCCCGCGCGCCGGCGAAGGCGTCGTCGAGCGCCTCGAGCAGCGCCACCGGCCAGCGACGCCGCCACACGCCGAGGCCGGGCGCGAGCCCCGCCGCGCGCACGAACACGTACCAGCTCTCGCCGAGATCTCGCTCCGGCGCGTAGCCCGGCAGCCGCGCACGCAGATGGCGGTGCAGGGCGAACACGTACAACAACGCCTGCAGCGGATAGTGGTGCGCCGTCATCGCCTGCGCGAGCGCGGCATCGGCATAATCGCCAAGGCGCGTGCCGAGGCGGTTGCTCTTGTAGTCGAGCACGTGATAGCGCCCTTCGTGGCAGAACACGAGATCGGCGAAACCGGCGACCAGGCCGTTGAGCTCGATCGCGCCCCACGGCGACGGCACGACATCGGCGCAAGCGTGCGCCGCGCAGATCGTCCGGAGGCGCTCGAGCGGCAGCGATGCGACCGGGAACAGGAACTCGAATTCCGCCACGCGCGCCTCGCGCGCGAGCCGATCGAGACGCAGCCCGGCGCCGAGATCCGCCGCGCGCACCCGATCGAGCATGCGACCGACGGCGGCGAGCGCGGCGTCCGCCTCGCCGGCCTGCGGCCGCGCCGCCTGGCGCGCGAGTTCGGCGGCGACGAGTTCGCGCTGATCGGGCCAGATGCGTTGCGGCGCCGCGATCTCGAGCAGGCGATGCACGGCATTGCCGAACCGCCGCCCGCGCCAGGGCTCGAGCGCGAGCAATTCGGAATCCTCCGGCTCGACCGGTCGCTCCGCATCGGTCGCGCTCGCGGCGGCGGCCTCCGCTTCCGCCGACGGCCACGGCGCGGCTTCCTCCGTCTCGGCCTCATCCGCTGCGGCGGACTCGCTCTCGGGCGGCGCACTGCGTGCCAGCGCGCTGAAGCTGTGCAGCCAAACCGGACGCCGCGGCTCGGGCAGCGGCTCGCGCGCGGCGCGGATCGCCGGTTTCGCCTGCGCCGGCGTGTAGCACGGACGCGGCCCCTGGTATGGCCCGACGATGCGCACGCCGGACAGACGCCTGGCCAGCTTCGGCAGCGCCGTCGCGTCGCCCGGCAGGCCGAGCCCCGCGAGCGCCCGACCGAGCAACCGCTCGAGCGCCGAAGTCTTCCAGGTTTCCTTGCCGCCATCGAACGATTCGTCCTCGCCCCAGTAGACGTGCAGCGCGTGCTGCGCGCGGGTCAGGGCGACGTACAGCAGCCGCAGGCGTTCCTCCAGTTGCTCGCGATGATGCGCCGCGCGATGTTCATCGAAGCGCGCCGAGCCGATGTCGAAGCACAGCCGCCCGTTCGCGTCGTGGAAGCGCAGCACCGACGGTTCGGCGCTGCGCGACCCCAGATTCACGCGCCACAACAGCGGCAGGAACACGATCGGGAATTCCAGACCCTTGGCGGCGTGCAGGGTCATCAGTTGCACGCGCGCGGCGTCGCTCTCGAGGCGCAGGCGGCGCGCCTCGGCCGCTTCGCTGTCGGCATCCTCCTCGCGTCGCAGCGTGGCCAGGCGCGCGCACAGCGCATCCAGACCGTGGCGACTGGCTTCCTCCTCGGCCAGGAGTTCGCCCAGATGGCGCAGGTCCGTGACCACGCGCTCGCCGTCCGGCAGCGCGAGCAGCGCCGCGGCGCGCTCCGCCAGCAGCGCCTGCACCCAGGCGAGCACGCCGCGCGTCTCGACCAGGGCGCGCCAGTCGACGAAACGATCGCGCTGCCGTTCGAATGCCGCGCTGTCGTCCAGCCAGCGCCGCAGCGCGGAGAAATCGGCGCCGCACAGGCGCGTGGCGAGCGCCGCGCGCAGGGCGCGATCGTCGTTCGGATCGCGCAGGGCGCTGAGGATCAGCAGCAGTTCGCGTGCACTGTCGCCGGCGAACACGCTGGCGCGGCCGCCGCCGACGCACGGCACGCCACGCTCCGCGAGCAGACGGCGCAGCGTGGCGACCTGAGCGTTGGTCGGCACCAGCACGGCGATGTCGCCCGGCGCGAGCGCGCGCTCGCCCAGCCGCTGGCGCGGATCGCCGAGCAGTTCGGCGATGCGATTGGCACAATCGACCAGCGCCGCCATCTCGCGCTCGGCGACCTTGTCGCCGGTCGCGGCGAACCGATGCAGCGCGAACGGCGCGGCGACCCGTGCCTTGCCGCAGCGCTGGACGCGCCGATCGGACGGCCCGCGCGCGCGCACCGGACGGTAGCGGATCGCGTCGTTGGCGAAGCCGTCGCCGGCCGCGGCATAGAGCTCGTTGCAGGCCGCGACCAGGGCCGGCGCGGAGCGGAAGTTCTCGGTGAGTGCGCAGCGCTGCGGCGCCGCCGCGCGAGCGCTCAAGTACGCGGCGATGTCGCCGCCGCGAAAACCGTAGATCGCCTGCTTGGGATCGCCGATCATGACGAGCAGGCCGCGCGCGGCGCCGCCGGCATCGCGGTAGATGCGATCGAAGATCGCGAACTGGCGCCGATCGGTGTCCTGGAATTCGTCGATCAACGCGACCGGAAACGCGGCGAACAGCTCATCGGCCAGCTCGGCATCGGCCGCGGCGCCGCACAGGCGACGGTGCACGGCGTCGATCTGCATGGCATAGGTCTGGCCTTCGCGGCGCACGGCGCGACGCGGCACCTCGTCGCGGCAATACTCGAAGGCCGCGCCGAGCACCTCGCCGCGCACGAACTGCGCGCGCCGCACCACGAGCTGCCGCAGCCGCAGCAACCGATCGAGCACGGGAATCGTTCGCGGATCGAGCCCGGGTTTGAGCTGTTTGGCGAGCTCGCCGGCCTCGAACACCTTGCCATTGCTGCCGCACAGCCAGGTATCGATGCCGGCGCCCGCCTCGAGCGCATCGGCGATGGCCGTCAGGCGATTGCGCAGCGCTCGCTTGGACCCATCCAGCACGGCATCGCCGGCGAGCCGCCGCAGCTCGGCGATCCATTCCGGTCGGCGCAGCTCCGCGAGCGCGTCGGCGAGCGCGCGCCGGCCGTCGCAGGGCAGCAGTGCGCCATCGGCCGCGAGCAGCGCCTCGAGATCATGCAGCAGCGCCTCGGGGCCGTGCGGCAGCACCAATTCCGCCTCGTCCGCATCGACCGCGCCGGCGAGATACCGGCGGCGCCAGAAATCCTCGACGCATTCGCGCAGCAGCTCGCGCTCGTCGAGCAACTCCGCGCCGGCGAACGGCGTCTGGCTCGCGAACGGAAAATCGCGCTGGATGCGCTGACACAGCGCGTGGATGGTGGCGATCGGCGCGCGGTCGAAGTCGAGCTCGGCCAGACGCAGCCGGCGCAGCGCCGTGGTCCGGCGCGTCTCGTCGGCCTCGATCCCGGCGAGCCAGGCCTCGAGCGCGGGATCGGCGGACGCCGCATCGGCCGGCGCCTGGCGCGCGAGGCGCCGGGCCGCCGCGCCGATGCGCGAACGCAGGCGCAGGCGCAGCTCCTGCGCCGCGGCCTCGCTGAACGTCGCCACCAGGATCTGCTCGACCGAGCGCTCGCCCTCGAGCAGCAGGCGCAGATACAAGAGCCCGAGGGTGTGGGTCTTGCCGGTGCCGGCGCTGGCCTCGATCAGCACCCGACCGGCGAGCGGCAGGCGCGGCCAGTCGAGCGGCGTCATCGCGTCGTCGGCGAGGGTCGCGTTCACGCGCTGTCCGTCTCCTCGCGCGCATCGGGTTTGAGCACGCGCCGTTCCGGATCGAGCACATCGGCGACGAGTTCGCAGGCCGCGGCGAAGCGCGCGGTGGCTTCCCGGTCCTCGCCGAACAGGTCGCGCCCGCGCATGAGCAACGCCGCGTAGCCCGGCGCGCGGTCGCGCTCGCCAGCCTGGAATCCGCCGAGCCAAACATTGCGCGCGCTCACCAGGCGCTTCGCCTCGGGTGCGCGCAGCCAGGCCCAGGCGGTGTCCGGAAAATACAGCAGCGGCTGGCCGGACGCATCGCGCGCGGCGGCGAGCAGGCGCGTGAGTCCGGCGCGCAGGCGCGCTGGATCCTGCTCGCGCATCGCCGCGATCAGCGGGGGAATGCGCATTGTGGAATTCGACGCTTTTTCCACAAAGCAGACATTCGCCTTCGGCTCGGTCAGGCGCAACGCCGCCCAGTCGAGATAGAACGGCACCAGGTCGCGCAGGCCGGCCGTACCGTGCGGCTTCGCGCCGATCAGCCAGATGCGTCCGTCCGCGGCGCGGAACACGCCCTCGACCACGCCGGCGAGATGCAAGCCGCAGTCGAGATCGAGGGCCACCACCACGTCCGCGCGCCTCGCCGCACCGCCGAGCTGCGCGCGCAATGCCGTGAGCGCAGCCTGCGCCAGTTCGCGCTCTGCCGCATACAAGCGCTCGAGCGCCGCGCCGGCCGGCAGTGCGCCGGACAGGCGCAGTTCGTCCGGCGGCGTCGCCGGCAGTTCGTCGTGGCCTTCCCGCAGCGCCTCGAACAGCAGCCGCTCGGCCACGCGCTCGCGCCGCTCGGCGCGCGCGGCCAGCGGCTCGCAGTCGGGCGGCGCATCGTCGGCGAGCGCATCGAGCGCGATGCCCTCGCCGTCGCGCAGCGTGGCGCGCGCCGGATCGCGCCAGAAACGTTTGAGCGAACGCAGCGACCACTCGACGGGCGCCGCACCGCCCGCGTCCGGCGCGAGAAACGGCGGCTCCGGCGCGGCCGGCTGCGCCGGCACCGCGACATAGGCGCGCTCGAAGGAGAACAGTCGCGGATCGCCTCGGTCGCTCGCGTCGTCCGGCACACGCTCGTAGTAGCGGGCGGCATAGGGCTGCAACGCATGTCGCACCAGCCACGGCCGCGCATCGTCGCCGGCGAGACCGTGCTGTTCGTCGAGGAAGCGCAGCAGCTCGGCGAGCGGCGCGGCCGGGTCGCGCGGGTGGCCATCGTGTGCGTCCTCGCCGCAGTAGCTCACATGCAGCCGGTCGCGCGCGGCCATCAGCGCCTCGAGGAACAGATAGCGATCCTCGCGGCGCGCGTCGCGGTCGCCGCGGCGCAGTCGCTGCACCATGCGATTCAATCCGGCATCCGCGGCGGCGCGCGGAAACTCGCCTTCGTTCATGCCGAGCAGGCAGACCACGCGGAACGGGATCGCGCGTTGCGGCACCAGCCCGCAGAAGGTGATGCCGCCGAGCAGGAACGGCTGCCGCTCCGCCACCGCGGCGAGCGCATCGCGCAACGCCTCGCGCAACGCGCTCCAGGCGACCGGCGAGGCGCCGCTCGCCGCCGCGGGTTCGGCCAGCGTCGCCAACGCCCGATGCAGCGCCTCGAGCGCCTCCGCCTCACGCGCATCGGCCGGATCGGCGGCGAGGAACGTGTCCACCGCCGCGTGCAGGCGCTCGCACCACTCGGCGAGCAGTCGCGGCCGGGCGAGTTCGCCGCGCAGCTCGCGCAGCGCAGTGAGCAGGCGATCGAGCCGACCGATCGCCTCGGTCTCGGTGCCGGCGACCCCAGGCAGCGGCAACACGCCGTCGACCAGCGGCGGCGGCAACTCGTCGCCGACGAGCAGGCCGGCGTAGAGCCGGTCGAAGCCGAACTGCCAGGAATTCGCATCGAGCGCGGCACCACCGACCGCCGCCTTCATTTCCGCGTCGAGTCCCCAGGCGACGTGCGCGCGCGCCAGCCAGCGCGCCAGCATCGCGCGCGCGTCGGCGTCGATGCCGAACCGCCGCGCCACCGCCGGCAGGTCGAGAAAATCCAGTATCTCGCTCAGGCGGAAGCGGCCTTCGGCGAGCTCGATCAGACGCGCGAATGCGCCGAACAACGGATGGCTGCGGGCGAGCGCGACATCGGCCAGATGCCATGGCAGCAGCATCGGATCGGCGGCATGGCGCGCCGGTTCGCCGAACACCGCCGGCAGCAGCGGCGCATAGGCGCCGATGTCGGGCGCCATCACCACGATGTCACGCGGGGTGAGTTCCCGATCGTCGGCGAGAAAACCCAGCAGCGCGTCCTTGAGCACCTCGAGCTCGCGCAGGCGCGTGTGGCAGACGTGCACGCGCAGGCTCGCGTCCGCGCGCGCCGCGGCGAGCGCGGATTCGCGCGAGGCGCTCTCCCGCAGTCGTTCCGCCCAGGCCTCGCCCACCCGCTCCGGACGGAGCTCGCGCACGCTCTGCTGCACCCGCGCCAGCAGATGCGACGGCGTTTCCTCGTCCTCCGCCACGTCCGTATCGTGCGCCTCGAGTGCCTCCAGGGCGTGGCAGAAATCCTGGCCAAGCCGGCCGAGCGCGGTGAGCAGCGGATGGCCGATCTCGAGGTACTGCGCGGCGGCGTCGGCGCGCGCGAGCACCTCGCGCCGACTGGCGAGATAGGCCCAGTGCTCACGGCAGGGGTCGGGAAAGTATACATGTATATCCCGATGCCGGGCGAGCGCGGCCAGCGCGCCGATCACGTCCGGCGGCAGATGGCTGACGCCGAACACGTGCAGCGGCGCGGTCTCGCCGTCGCCGCGCCCGGCCAGCGCCGCGACCAGTTCGGCATGGCGCTCGGCCCGGTGCGGCGCGGCGATCGTCGCGCGCAGCCGCCGCCACAGCGTCGCCTGCCAGTCGTGGGCGTACTCGCCCTGCTCCCACGCCGCGATCCAGTCCGGCCGGTAGACGAGATACTGCGCGTACAGGCTGGCGAGATGCGACGCCAAGCGGAATCGCCGCCGCTCGGCATCGTCGCCGGCGAGCACGCGCGCCAGTCGCGGCGTAGCCAGCGACGGCAGCAGATGGAAGATGCGCCAGCGCAGGCGTTCGGCGCGGTAGTCCGCGAAGCCCGCGCCGACTTCGCCGAGCACGCGCACCGCGGTGCGTTCGAGCCACTGCCACGGCAGCGGCGTGTCCAGATTCGCCGCGATGCCGCGCGTGCCGCGGGTGGCGAGAAAGCCGAACAGCCAGCGCCGCAAACCGGGGTGCGCCACCACCACCGTGGGCGCACCGAGCGGGTGCGGCGGCGGCGCCGCGTCGAGCTGCTCGGCGAGCCGACCGGCCAGCGCCTCGGTGCGGCTGGCGCGGTGGACGTACAGGGCGGTTTCCATGCCGGGCATGTGATGCATGATACGTAAGACCCGTCTCAGGAACTGCGACCGCGCATCACGTCACTCGCGCCAGTACGGATGACGATCGATGCGCCCACGCGCGACCACGCGCGGCGGCGCCTCCGGCGTGAAGCGGATTTCCACAAATCCACTTTGCGCGGTATCGAGCAGCGTCGCGCCGGCGGCGCGGTAGCGCGCGACCACGTCCGGGTGCGGATGATGGAAGCGGTTGAGGTAACCGGCCGAGATCAGGGCCAGCGTCGGCCGCACGCCGTCGAGCAAGGCCGCGCTCGAGGAGGTCTTGCTGCCATGGTGCGGCACCTGCAACACCACCACGGAAGGCACCGGCTCGAGCGCGGCGGCGACCGCGGGCTCCACCGCGGCGGTGATGTCGCCCGGCAGGACCAGTGCGCTGTCGCCGCTTAGCACCTCGAGCACGCAGCAGCGGTCGTTGGCGCGCTCCGCCAGCGGCGGCGCCGGATGCACGATGCGGAAATCCACGCCGTCCCAGCTCCACGCCTCGCCCGCCAGGCATTGGCGGGCGGCGATCGGCACGCGCTCCGGCTCGCCGGATTCGACCGGGCTGCCCGGAAACGCCGCGAGCACCGCCGCGGCGCCACCGGCATGATCGTTGTCGCCGTGACTGAGGACGATGCGATCGAGCCGCGTCACACCCAGCGCGTGCAACGCCGGCACCACGGCGGCGTCGCCGAGATCGAACCCCGACGGAAAGCGCGCGCCGGTGTCATAGACCAGCGCGTGTTCGCGCGTGCGCACGATCACGGCGAGGCCCTGGCCGACGTCGAGCAGATCGACCACGAACTCGCCGTCGGCGAGCGCCGCACGCGCCGGCCACAGCAGCGGCAGGAACAGCAGCGCGCCGAGCGCCCGCGCCGGCACGCCACGCGGCAGCAGCAGCCAGAACGCGCCGACGAGCGCGAGCGCCAGCGCCCAGGCATCCGGTTCGGGAAAATAGCGCAGCGCACCGGGCCAGGCCGCCATCCGCTCGAGCAGCCACCACAATGCCTGCATGGCCGCGCCGGCGAGCTCGAGCAGCGGCGTGCCGAGCGCGGGCAAAAGCAGGGCCAGCAAGGCCGCGACCACGGTCAGCGGCAGGATGAACAGGCAGATCGCCGGAACGGCGACCAGATTGGCGAGCGGCCCGACCAGCGAACTCTGGCCGAAGAACCAGATGCCGAGCGGCAGCAGGCCGATGCTCGCCACGCCCTGGGCGACGACCAGTTCGCGCCACCAGCGCCGTCGCTCGCGCGCGCCGCCGAGGCAGAACAGCAGCCAGGCCACGCCGACGAACGACAGCCAGAAGCCGGCGCTCAAGACGCACAGCGGATCCCAGGCGAGCAGCGCGATCACGGCGAGCGCCAGGCCCTGCACCGGCGCGCGCGCCCGGCGCGCGAGATTGGCGACGAGCAGCGCCGCGATCATCACCAGCGCACGCCGCGTCGGCAGGCCGAAACCGGCGATCAGCGCATAGGCCACCGCGCAAGCGAGACTCGCGATCGCCTCGAGCAGCGGCGCCGGCCAGCGCAGCGTCAACCGCGGCGCGAGCTTCCACAGCAGCCGCATCAGACCGACGCCGAAGCTCGCGAACAGCGCGATGTGCAGCCCCGAGATCGCGATCAGATGCGGAATGCCGGTGGCCCGCGCCACCGCCCACTCGTGTTCGTCCATGGCGTGCTGATCGCCGAACGCGAGCGCGCGCAGCAGATGCGCGCTGCTGGTATCGCCGAGCGTGGCGCTGATGGTCTCGCCGATGCGCGCGCGCAAGCGATCGATGCAGAACGCTGCGGCGTCGACCGCATGATTGGCCGCATCGGCACGCACGTAGCCGGTGGCGACGATGCCCTGCTCCAGCGCGTAGCGTTCGAAATCGAACGCGCCCGGATCGATCATGCCGCGCGGCCGTTTCAGGCGCGCGTGCAGCCGCCAGCGCGCGCAGGGTTCGAGCGCAGGCGCGTCGTCGTACCAGCCGAGGCGGACGATGCCGTCGAGAGCGAATTCGCGGCCGTCGCGTTCGGCGCGTTCGACCGCGAGCGCGAAATGCGTGCCGTCCTCGCCGACGCGCGGCAAGCCGTGCACCGCGCCGACCAGCACGACGTCGGCGCCTTCCAGCTCCGGGGCGAGGCGCCGCGACAGGGCGAGGTCCGCCCGCAGCATGGTCCACGCCGCGCCGAGCAGCGCTACGCCGAGCCAGCGCGTGCGGCCATGCGCCAGCGCGAGCGGCAGCGCGGCGACGAGCAGGACCATGCAGACCGCACGCGGCGGCAGCGCCGGCAAGGTCTGCACGGCCAGCGCGCCGGCGAGCAAGGTCAGCGCCGCCGACGGACGGAGCAGCGTGGCGAGGCGCGCGCCGAATCGCGCCACCCATCCATCCGCACCGCGCGTGGAGCTGCCCGATTCCATGCGCGCGGCGACCGATCAGTTATCGGCCGTCGTTCCGGCGTGGCGCAGGCAGCCGTCGTGCAATTCGAGCACGCGATCCATGCGCCGGGCGAGACGCGGATCGTGCGTCACCAGCACCAGACTGGTGCCGATCTCGCGGTTGAGTTCGAGCATCAGCGCGTAGACCTGCGCGGCGTTGCGCTCGTCGAGATTGCCGGTCGGCTCGTCGGCGAGCACGCACGCCGGGCGCGTCACCAGCGCGCGCGCCACCGCACAGCGCTGCCGCTCGCCGCCGGACAGCTCGCCCGGCTTGTGTTCCAGACGCGCACCGAGGCCGACCCGCTCGAGCAGCTCGCGCGCGCGGCGCCGCGCCTCCTCGATCGACGTACCGCGGATCAAGAGCGGCATGGCGACGTTCTCGAGCGCGGTGAACTCCGGCAGCAGATGATGGAACTGGTAGACGAAGCCGAGCGCGCGGTTGCGCACCGCGCCGCGCTCGCGGTCGGACAGCTTCGAGAACACCCGCCCCTCGATCGCGACCTCGCCCGCACTCGGCAGGTCGAGCCCGCCGAGGATGTGCAAAAGTGTACTTTTCCCGGTGCCCGACGCGCCGACGATGGCGAGCGTCTGCCCGCGCTCGAGCGCGAAGCTCACCTCGCGCAGCACCTCGGTGCGCAGATCGCCTTCCTGGTAGGTCTTGGCGATGGCGTCGGCGCGCAGGACGGTGGCGGAATTCGCGGTCATGGTGTGTATCGGGTCAGCGGTCAGCGGAATAAGCTGTGCGGCCCTCGCCCTCAGCCCTCAGCCCTTCAGATTCCCCATTCCCGTCACTCATAGCGCAACGCCGCCGCCGGCTGCGTCCGGGCGGCGCGGCGCGCGGGATAGAGCGTGGCGAACACGCAGAACAGGAACGCCACCAGCGCGATCCAGCCGACGTCGCTCCAGTGCATGTCGGACGGCACTTCGCTGATGTAGTACACCTCGGGCGAGAGGAATTCGACGTGGAACGTGCGCTCGATCCACTTCACCAGCGCCGGCAGGTTCGTCGCCAGCAGCGTGCCACCGGTCACGCCGAGCAGGATGCCGAAGGCGCCGACGATGATGCCCTGGATCATGAACACCGCCATCACGCTGCCCGGCGCGATGCCGAGCGTGCGCAGGATGGCGATGTCGGCCTGCTTGTCGGTGACCAGCATCACCAGCGTCGAGACCAGATTGAACGCCGCCACCGCCACGATCAGCGACAGGATGATGAACATCACCTTCTTCTCCATCGCCACCGCGGTGAAGAAATTGGCGTGACCCTCGCGCCAGTCCTGCACGCGGTAGAACCGGCCGAGCCGCTGCGCCAGCTCGCGGCCGACGTCCCAGGCGCGGAACAGGTCGTCGAGCTTGAGGCGGATGCCGCTCGGTCCGTCGAGCCGGAACAGGCGCTCGGCGTCGTCGAGATGGATCACGGCGAGCCCGTCGTCGTATTCCTGGAAGCCGACCGAGAAGATACCGACGACGTCGAACCGCTTGTAGCGCGGGATCGCGCCGACCGGCGTGGCGCTCACCTCCGGCGTGATCACGGTGACCTTGTCGCCGACGCCGACGCCGAGTTGCATCGCCAGTTCGTTGCCGAGCACGATGCCGAACGCGCCGGGCTTGAGGTCGTCGAGCCGGCCCTTGAGCATCTTGCGGTCGAGTTCCGACACGCGCGGTTCCGCCTCCGGCAGCACGCCGCGGATCACCGCGCCGGTGACGCGCGTGCCCTGCAGCAGCGCCTGGCGCTCGACGAACGGCGCCGCGCCGAGCACGTGCGGACTGGATTCGGCCAACGCGACCACATTGGGCCAATCGCGCACGCTGTCGTCGACGCCGCTGATCGTGGCGTGCGCGAACATGCCGAGGATGCGCGCGGTGAGTTCCTTCTCGAAACCGTTCATCACCGAGATCACCGCGATCAGCGCCATCACGCCGACGGCGAGGCCGAACATCGACACCAGCGAGATGAACGAGATGAAGTGATTGCGGCGCTTGGCGCGCGTGTAGCGCAAGCCGATGAACAGTTCGAGCGGGCGGAACATGGATCGACGAATCCGGGACGGCGGAGTGCCCGACGCCGCGCCTCGCGCGCCGAGCCGCGCGCAGAGTGCCTGAGCGCGCCGGCGACTGCAAGCCGAGCGTCCGCCTGAACGCGCGTACAGCTTCCTGAATCCCGCGTAAACCCGGCAACCTTGCAATGCAACGATCGTCCCCCATATGCAATCCGACAGCACGGTCGTGCTGCGTTTCGCGCGGCCGCGGTGTGCGTTGCGCACGCGCGCTGCCCCTCAAACTCAACCTGGTTGGAGATACAAGATGAAAAAGACCCTGTTGGCACTCGCCGTTTCCGTCGCCGGCCTCGCCGCGCTTCCCGCCGCGAGCCATGCCGCGGACGACAACGGCGGATTCTTCGTCAACGGCGCCATCGGCCGCTCGAGCCTCGACAAGGGCCCCTACAACGACAACGACACCGGTTACAACGTCAACATCGGCTATCGCTGGGCGCTCAATCCGAACGTCGCGCTCGGCATCGAAGGCGGCTACACGGATCTCGGCAACTTCGCGCCGCGCAGCAGCTACGCCGGCTTTCCCAAGGCCGAGGTCAGCGGCTGGACGCTCGGCGTGAACGGCCACTTCAATCTGACGCCGAACTGGTACCTGAGCGCGCGCGGCGGTTTCTTCCGCGGCGACATCAAGGGCCAGTACCTGGTCGGCACCACGCCGATCTATGTCGACGAGACCAGCAACAAGTACTACGCCGGGGCCGGTTTCGGCTACGACTTCAACAACAACCTGAGCGTCGGCGTCAACTACGACTACTACAAGGCCGACAAGAACGGCCTCAAGGCCAATCCGGACATGATCTCGGTCAGCGCCGAGTACCGTTTCGGCTACTGAGCCGCGACCCATCGGTCACCACCAAGCCCCGGCCCGCGCCGGGGCTTTTTTTTCACGGCGCATCGTCCCCGCGCGCCAGACGCACGCGCAGGCGTCGTCGGGTGTCGGCATCGCTGTTGTCCGGAGCGAGAATCACGCGCAGCCGGCGCCCGTCCTGGCGGCGCAGACCGAGCACGATCCAGCCGCCGCGCACCACCGCGCGCGCGAGTTCCGCGGTGTGCTCACCGCCGTCGGCGTCGGCGACGCGCCAATGCCCCGCCGCGTGCCAGGCCAGGCGTCGCGGTGCCTGACGCCGGAACCGGCGCAGCGAATACGTCGCGTAGGCGACGGCCGCCGCCAGCAGCGCCAGGCGCAACGCCAGCGGCAGTCCGCTTTGCAGGATCGCGATCGACGCCGCGAGCGTCACGGCAGCGACCGCCGCGACGAGCCAACGCGACGGCCGGTAGTCAAACGCGATAGCCGGCGCGGATTTCATCGACGATGCGCCGCCAGTGCGGCTGCGGCGGGACGTCGCGGCCGCTCAGCCAGGCCCACAGGTCCGGATCCTGCTGTTCCAGCAATGTGGAAAATGCCGCTTTTTCCACATCGTCCGCGCCGGCGTAGCGCGCGTCCAGGTACCAGCACAGCAGCCGATCCAGCTCGCGCATGCCGCGGCGGCAGCGCCAGCGCAGCCGCGCGGTCGCGGTCATCGCAGCAGACCGACCGCCAGCACCGCCCACAGCGCCCACAACACGATGCCGCCGGCGAGATAGGCGTAGAAGCGATGGATCACGCGGTTGTAGGTGCAATGGATGGCGCTGTGCAGGACCCGCAACAGCACGAAGGCCCAAGCCAGCGCGAGGGTGAGCGCGCTCACCTGCGCCGTGCTCGCGGCGACCACCAGGGCCAGGTAGAACAGCACCGGCAGCTCGAACAGGTTGCGGAAGTTGTCGGCGGCGCGCGTGTCCTTCAGACGCTCGGCCATCTGCGCCGACAGCGCGACCGCCTGCGGATGGATGCGTTCGCGCTTCATCTCGCCGATGCGGCTGAAGTACATGCGCAACCACACCGCGATGGTCAACGCCACCATCGCCACCGCCGGCCACCAGATCGCTTGCATCGGCATCGCCGCCCGCTCCTCGCCCGGAATCACCGCGCCAGCCTGCCAGAATCGCGCGCCGCCGAACAGGTGCGGATCGGACCGCGGCCGGTCGGATTCACACGCCCTGACGTTCGACCATCAGCTTCTTGATCTCGGCGATCGCCTTGGCCGGATTGAGTCCCTTCGGACAGGTCTGGGCGCAATTCATGATGGTGTGGCAGCGGTACAGCTTGAACGGATCCTCGAGCTCGTCGAGGCGCGTGCCGGTGTCCTCGTCGCGCGAATCGGCGATCCAGCGATACGCCTGCAGCAGGATCGCGGGGCCGAGATAGCGGTCGCCGTTCCACCAGTAGCTCGGGCACGACGTGGAACAGCAGGCGCAGAGGATGCATTCGTACAGACCATCCAGTTTGGCGCGGTCCTCCTTGGATTGCAGCCGCTCGGCATCCGGCGGCGGCGCGCTCTGCGTGCGCAGCCACGGCCGGATCGAGGCGTACTGTGCATAGAAGTGGGTCAGATCCGGCACCAGATCCTTCACCACCGGCAGGTGCGGCAACGGGTAGATCCTGAGGTCGCCGCGGCAATCCTCGATCGCCTTGGTACAGGCGAGCGTATTGGTGCCGTCGATGTTCATCGCGCACGAGCCGCAGATGCCCTCGCGACAGGAGCGGCGGAACGTCAGCGTGGGGTCGATCTCGTTCTTGATCTTGATCAGCGCGTCCAGCACCATCGGTCCGCAGGCGGCGAGATCGACCTCGTATTCGTCGATGCGCGGATTGGCGCCCTCGTCCGGACTCCAGCGGTAGACGCGGAACGTGCGCACGTTCCTGGCGCCGGCCTTGGCCGGGAATCGTTTCCCCTCTTGCACCTTGGAATTCTTCGGCAACGTGAATTCGGCCATGGTCTTCTCGCGTGTTGGAGGGCTGCGGGCTCAGCCCTTTGGAACGTACTCTCCGGCCCTCAGCCCTCAGCCCTGCTCTTGCTCAATACGTCCTCGCCTTCGGTGGCACCGGCTCCACCTCGTCGGTCATCGGCTTCAGATGCACCGGACGGTAGTCGAAACGGGTCTTGCCGTTCGCGTCGACGGAAACCAGCGTGTGCTTCAGCCAGTTGACGTCGTCGCGGTCCTTGAAATCCTCGCGCGCGTGCGCGCCGCGGCTCTCGGTGCGCTGCTCGGCCGAATACATCGTCGCCACGGCCTGAGCGAGCAGGTTCTGCAGTTCCAAGGTCTCGATCAGATCGGAATTCCACACCAGCGAGCGGTCGCTGACGCGCACGTCGGCGAAACCGGCGAACGCCTGCGAGATCTTGGCGCAGCCCTCGCGCAGGGTCTCGCCGGTGCGGAACACGGCGGCGTCCTTCTGCATGATGCGCTGCATGGTCAGGCGCAGTTCCGCGGTCGGCGTGCCGCCGTTGGCATTGCGGACGCGGTCGAGATTGGCGAGCGCGGCGTCGCAGGCGGAATCGGGCAGCGCCTTGTGCGGCGCGCCCGGCCGGATCAGCTCGGCCGCGCGCTCGGCCGCGGCGCGGCCGAAAATGACGAGATCGAGCAGCGAATTGGAACCGAGCCGGTTCGCGCCGTGCACCGACACGCACGCCGCCTCGCCCACCGCGAACAGTCCCGGCACCACCGCGTCGGGATCGTCGCCGCGCTTGCGCACGACCTCGCCGTGGTGGTTGGTCGGGATGCCGCCCATGTTGTAGTGCACGGTCGGCAGCACCGGAATCGGCTGCTTGGTGACGTCCACACCGGCGAAGATGCGCGCGGTCTCGGCAATGCCGGGCAGGCGTTCGTGGATCACGTCCGGACCGAGATGCATCAAATTGAGATGGATGTGATCGGCATGCTCGCCGACGCCGCGGCCCTCGCGGATCTCGATGGTCATGGCGCGGCTGACGACGTCGCGCGAGGCAAGGTCCTTCGCGTTCGGCGCGTAGCGTTCCATGAAGCGCTCGCCCTTGGCGTTGGTGAGATAGCCGCCCTCGCCGCGCACGCCTTCGGTGATCAGGCATCCGGCGCCGTAGATGCCGGTCGGATGGAACTGCACGAATTCCATGTCCTGCAGCGGCAAGCCGGCGCGCAGCACCATGCCGCCGCCGTCACCGGTGCAGGTGTGCGCCGAGGTGCAGGAGAAATACGCGCGGCCGTAGCCGCCGGTGGCGAGCACCACGGCATGCGCGCGGAACAGGTGCAGCGTGCCCTCGGCCATGTCGAGCGCGAGCACGCCGCGGCAGACGCCTTCGCCGTCGAAGATCAGATCGAGCGCGAAATACTCGATGAAGAAGCGGGCATCGTGCTTGAGCGCCTGCTGATACAGGGTGTGCAGCATGGCGTGGCCGGTGCGGTCGGCCGCGGCGCAGGTGCGCTGCGCCGTGCCCTTGCCGAAATGCGTGGTCATGCCACCGAACGGACGCTGGTAGATCTTGCCCTCGTCGGTGCGCGAGAACGGCACGCCGTAGTGTTCGAGCTCGATCACCGCCGCCGGCGCGTTCTTGCACATGTACTCGATCGCGTCCTGGTCGCCGAGCCAGTCGGAGCCCTTGACCGTGTCGTAGAAGTGGAAGCGCCAGTCGTCCTCGCCCATGTTGCCGAGCGCGGCGGAGATGCCGCCCTGCGCCGCCACGGTGTGCGAGCGGGTCGGGAACACCTTGGTCAGGCAGGCGGTGGTCAGGCCCTTCTCGGCGAGGCCGAAGGTGGCACGCAGGCCGGCACCGCCGGCGCCGACCACGACGACGTCATACTTGTGCTGCTCGATCTTGTAGGCTTGCATGATTCCGTCACATCGTCAGCCAAGTGCGATCCGCACGATCGCCAGCACGCTCGCCAGCGCGCCCAGCGCACACAGGAACTTCACCGCGAGCTGCAACGTGATTTCCAGCCAGCGCGTGTGCACGTAGTCCTCGATCACCACCTGCACGCCGAGCTGCGCGTGCCAGAACGCGGCGAGCACGAATGCCGTCAGCAGCAGCGCGTGGAGCGGATCGTGCACCAGCGCGCGCGCCTGCACGTAGTCGGCGCGCGCCAGCCGCAGGGCGATCCAGAGCAGCCACAGCGCCAGCGGCACCAGCGCCACGGCGGTCACGCGCTGGAGAATGAAGTGCCGCGTGCCGCTCCGGGCCGAGCCCCAACCGCGCGCGCGCTTGAGCGGCGTCTTGAGTTCGAGCGCGCTCATGCCGCACCTCCGCGGACGAACACGCAGGCCCAGATCGCGAGGGTCAGGAGCAGGCTCGCGCCGATCGCGATCCAGCCGGTCAGCCGTCCGCGCGCGATCTCGAAGCCCCAACCGACGTCCCAGGCCAGATGGCGGATGCCGTTGCACAGGTGATAGCAGAGCGACCAGGTCCAGCCGAGCAGCAGGACCTGCCCGAACGGCGAGGCGCAGCACGCTTGGACCCGCGCATAGGCGGCGGGCCCGGCGGCGAGCGAAAGCAGCAGTGCGACGAGCAGGATCGTGCCGACCGCCAGCGCGATGCCGGTGGCGCGGTGCAGGATCGACAACGTCATCGTCCATTGCCAGCGATAAATGCCGATGTGCGGCGACAACGGACGGGCGAGTTGCGGCATGGCGGACATTCCTGCGGATGAGCTCGTCGGCTTCAGAAGTCGATGCAACGGCCGTTCTTTTCCCAATCGCCGTAGCGCGTGGGATCCGGGCCGGGGCGACCGCCAATCTCGCGCGGCCGCTCGACCGACGGCGCGGCTGGCGCATCGGGCTTGCGGTTCGGGTCGGGCGTGTCGGGCGGTGTCGGCTCAGGCATGGGCGTGCGCATCGTACCCGTCGGCGGTCGCGACTGACAACCGGCGCGCTTGAACGCAACGTCGCGCGCGCCTACATTGCGAGCGCCAAGTATAACGCCCTCGAGCCATGCCGATCACCGTGCCGACGTTGCGCGTCGTCGAGCTCGCCGGCGCCGACGCGCCGGCCTTCGCCCACGCGCAGTTCGCGAGCGACGTGCGCACGCTCGGCGACGGCCGCTGGCAGTGGAGCGCCTGGCTGTCGCCGCAGGGTCGCGTGCGGGCGTTCTTTCATCTGCTGCGCGACGGCGGCGAGCGGCTGCGCCTGCTGCTGCGCGGCGGCGACACGCACGCGCTCTGCGCCGAACTCTCGCGCTACGTGCTGCGCAGTCGGGTGACGTTGCGGGTGTGTGCCGCCACGGCGGTCGCCGGCATCGTCGATGCGGCTGCATGCGCCGCCATCGGCGCCGACCCGCCAGCCGCGGACGAATTGCGCGCGACGCCGCAGGGCACTCTGCTGACACTGCGCGGTGCGCGCCCCCGCTGGCTGCTGGTGCGCGCCGCCGACGCGACGCCGATCGACGAGGATCCGGCCGCGCTGGATCGCTGGCGGCTCGCCGACATCCGCGACGGCCTGCCCGAACTCGACGCCGCACTCGCCGGCGAACTGCTGCCGCCGTGGCTCGGCCTCGACCGGCTCGGGGCGATCAGTACCGGCAAGGGTTGTTATCCGGGCCAGGAAGTCGTGGCGCGACTGCATTTCAAGGGCGGCAACAAACGCCACCTGTATCGCCTGCGCGTGCCCGGCGCGCCGCCGACGCCCGGCACGTCGGTGCACGACGAAAGCTCGCAACAGCCGGTCGGCGTGATCGTGCTCGCGGCACGCGCCGACGCCGAGGGCAGCGAGGCGCTGGCAAGCCTGGTCGATGCCGCCGCGGCCGGGCGGCTGCGTCTGGCCGACACGCCGATGACGGTGACGGTGCTCGAACGCTTCGCGTGAGGCCGGCGTTTTGCGCGCTGCATATCGCCTTCCCCGCCGATTCATGCTAAGACGAAAATGACCACAAGGGGATCCGCCATGCGTATGAGGCTCCGCCCGTTCCGCACACGCCTGCTCGGTCTCGTCCTTGCGTCCCTGCCCGGTGTATACAATGCAGCAAACGCTGCAGAGTACACCGTGCGCATCGAGCCGGCGTATCCGCCCGACCGCGTCCAGGAAATCTATGCGCCGCTGATGAGCTACCTCGACAAGGCCACCGGCCAGACGTTCCGCGTGGCCGCGGTGCGCAACTACCACTTCTACTGGCGCGACGTGCAGAGCGGAGCCAAGACCGACTTCGCCTTCGACGAGGCCCACCTCGCCGACTACCGCATCCAGCACCAGCATTTCGAGCCGCTGGTGCGCACCGCGGAGCCCACCAGCTACACGCTCGTCAGCAACATCGACATCGGCAACAAGGGCGTGAACGGTCTCGTCGGCCACAGCATCGTCACCATGGCGGCGCCGAGTCTCGGCTATGCCCTGCTCGTCGAGTTCTATCCGAACCCGGTGCTGCAACCGGACATCATTTCCACCGCCACCTCGTGGCGCGACGCCGTGGATCGCGTGTTCGCCGGCGAAGCCGACGCGGCGATGATCCCGACCTGGCTCAAGGATCAGTATCCGAACCTGACGCCGGTGAAGACCTCGCGCCGATTCGCCGGCCAATGCCTGAGCGCCGCGCCGGACGTGCCCGACGAGGTCAAGAGCAAGGTGCGCGACGCGCTGCTCAAGCTCGACGCCGATCCGGAGGCATCCAAGCTGCTGTTCGAGCTCGGTGTCACCAAGTTCGTGCCGGCGACGGCCAAGGAATACGAAAACGCCGAGCAGATGCTGAAGTCGTTCGCCAGCTTCAAGTAGCGCGCCGCGCGACGGATTGCCGCATTCTCGCGTATTCCACTTTGCGCGTTCTGCGCCATTTGGGAAACGTATAAAAAGCGCTACTTTACCCAAATTTAACTTGCGCATTCGGGCAACGTTCAGCTTTCCCCGCCGTTTTAGAGTGACAACTCCAGCGGATATGCGATAATCCGCGCCGCGTTGCGCCGGAAACCGGCGCGCCACGCCAGATTTCAGAACCCGAGCGGCGGGCAGCGATCTCCACGATGCCCACCGCCGACCGACGCGGCGCCCGGATCGGGGCGCCTACGCCGCAGCCCACGGGACGTGCGCTCCGGCGCGGGATCGAAACGATCCCGAAACGCCACAACTTCGGCCGCGGCCACGCCGGGCCGGAACCACATCACACGGCGCAGGGGCGCCGTTGCTGCCTCCGACGGGCCGGCGCGCGTTTCGCCGCGACGCCCGCGGCGGCAATGCGGGTTTCTTTGCAATGCGAGTGACAACCATGAAACTGGCTTGGATCCTTTGGCTGGCTTCGTTGTTTCCGCACCCGGTGAGCGACCGCGCGTGCCTGGCGGCGACGATTTACCTGGAGGCGCGCGGCGAGTCCACGCTCGGCCAGATCGCGGTGGCGGAGGTGGCGCAGCGCCGCCGCGAGAGCGGCCAGTGGGGCACCTCGCTGTGTGCGGTGCTGACGGCGCGTGGACAATTTGCTTTGTCCACAACGAACAAAAATTACATTTTCAGCGATGTGGACGCCTGGCGTCAGGCCTGGTTCGTGGCCGGCGTTTCCATGACCGAATGGTCGCTGCTGCCGCGGCGCTGGCGCATCGCGCTGGTGCCCAACGCGGATCACTTCTTCGCCACCGACGCCGCGCAACCGGAATGGGCGAAGGGACCGCCGCTCGCGGTCATCGGCGACCACCGCTTCTACCGCGCCGACTGACGGCGGCTACGACGGCCGCGCCAATGTGAGCGTCCGCAGGCCCGCAGCCAGTGCGGCCGCGGCGCGCTGGGCGAGACTGGCCGGCGCGGACGGCGGCGGCGCCGCGACGGGCGGCGGGGACGTCGGAACCGCATAGGAAACGCGCCGTTCGGCGGCCTCGCGCGCGCAGCGCAACGCATCGAGCGCCAAGCGGTCCCAGCGCAGCGACTGCGCGACCGGCACCCACACCCAACCCGGCGCGGCGCGATCCGCACGCAATGGATCCCAGCCGCGTGCGCCCGGCAAGGCCAGCGCCTGGGCGAGACTGCGCCCGTGCAGGCGAAACGCCATCGCGTCCTGCGCGAACGCGGCGAACGGCACACCGTTCAGCAGCAGGCACGGCTTGCCGTAGAGCAAGCCGCTGCCCACCTCATGCGTGTGCTCGAGATAGCCGGCGATGATGTCGTAGCGCGAACGCGCGTTGGCCATGGCACCCCTCCCGCGCTCATGCTAGCGCGAAGGGTGCCGCCGCGCACGCCGCGCGGCGTCGAAATGGCTCAGCGCCGCAGGTATTCGATGTGATCGCGATACACGAACACGCGATCGCCCGGATGGAAGCCCGGATTGTCGTACTGCGTCACGGTGGCCCAACGGCCGTCGTCGAGCTCCACGCGGAAGCGCCAGGCATAACCGGAGCGCGCCCGGGCGTTGTTTTCCTCGACCGAATTGCCGACCACGGCGCCACCGACCACGCCGGCGGCGGTCGCGGCCGCGCGGCCGCTGCCGCGGCCGAACTGGTTGCCGATCACGCCGCCGATGATCGCGCCGAGCACGGCACCGCCGCCGCTGTTGCCCTGACGGATCTCGACTTGGTCGATCGAGCGGATGGTGCCGCAGGAATGGCAGTAGCGCCCGGAGGAGTATCCACCGCCGTCGCTGTCCTCGTGATAGACCACGCGCTCCCGCGGCGGCGGCGCGGCGCAGGCCGTGATGCTGCTCGCGGTGGCCAACAACAGAACGGTCAGCAGGTGATTGCGTAGCATGACGTCATCCTCGTCGTGGTTGTCTCGGGCACCCCGCGCGAAACCCCGCGCGGGCTGACGAAAGTTTCCCGCAGGGCGGGTGAACGGCAGCGAAACCGGCGCTAAACCCCGCATGACTCGGGTAGCATAGCCGAGCGCACCTCGTTCCGGAGTCCCCATGCCTGCCACGGTTCCTCTCCGCCGCCTGAGCGACCGCATCCGCGAACTCGACTCGCAGGGTGCGATGGAGCGCCTGCAATCGCTTTCGGATGCGGAAATCGCGGCGACGCTGTCCGAACTCGGCCCCGGCCACGCCATCGACATCCTCGAGAAGTTCGCGCCCGAGCGGCGCAGCCGCATCGCCGCGGCGACGCTTTCCGGCGAGGGCGAACAATGGCTGAAGGATTGGCACTACCCCGAAGACAGCGTCGGCCGTCTGGTCGAGACCGCACATGCGGTCTTCCGCCCGGAAACGCCGGTGCCCGACGTGATCGAGGCGATGCGCGAGCTGGTCAAGCGCGAGCTCATCACCTACATCTTCGCCACCGACGCCGAGGAGCGCCTGGTCGGCGTGGTCACGTTCCGCGACCTGCTCTACGCCGATCGCGCGCAGCGACTGAGCGACGTGATGGTGCGCGAGCCGTTCTTCCTGCGCCCGGAGACGAGCCTGGTCGACGCCATGCGCGAGGTGGTCACCCGGCACTATCCGGTGTATCCGGTGTGCGACGCCAACGGTCGCCTGATCGGCAAGGTACGCGGCCAGGTACTGTTCGAGCAGCAGGCATTCGAGATCAGCGCGCAGGCCGGCGCGCTGGTCGGCGTGGAAAAGGAGGAGCGCACCGCGACGCCCTGGCCGCGTGCGCTCAAGTTCCGGCATCCCTGGCTGCAATTGAACCTGCTCACGGCGTTCGTCGCCGCCGCGGTGGTGGGTCTGTTCCAGGACACGATCAACCGGATCGTGCTGCTCGCGGTGTTCCTGCCGGTGCTGTCGGGGCAATGCAGCAACACCGGCTGTCAGGCGCTCGCGGTCACCCTGCGCGGCATGACGCTGAACGAGATCCGCGATGGCCGCGGCGTGAAACTGCTGGGCAAGGAGGCCCTGCTCGGCCTGCTCAACGGCGTGCTGGTCGGCACCGTCGCCGGCCTCGGCATGTTCGCCATCGCCCATCTGCAACACAATCCGCAGGCGCTGCCGCTCGGTCTCATCACGCTCGCCGCGCTGTCGCTCTCGAGCGTCGCCAGCGGTGTGGCCGGCGCCGCGGTACCGCTGGGACTCAAGCGGCTCGGCGCCGATCCGGCGATGGCCTCGAGCATCTTCCTCACTACTGCCACCGACGTCGTCAGCATGGGCCTGTTCCTGGGTCTCGCGCAATGGTGGCTGCTGTAGGAAAGGCCCATCCCCATGTTCCAGTTCTCGGCTGCGGCGACGCACCCGCACCTGCGCAGTGGCTCCCCGGTCCGGCGGCGGCCGTGGAGCTGATCGACAGCCACTGCCACCTCGACGTCGCCGAGTTCGATGCCGACCGCGACGCCGTGCTGGCGCGTGCGCGCGCCGCCGGAGTGACGCGCCAGATCGTGCCGGCGATCGCCGCCGCCGGCTTCGCCAAACTGCGCGCGCTGTGCCGCGCCGAGCCGGGCCTGTTCCCCGCCTACGGCCTGCACCCGATGTATCTCGCCGAGCACCGCACCGAGCACCTCGCCGAGCTGGCCCGCTGGATCGAACGCGAACGTCCGGTGGCGGTCGGCGAATGCGGCCTCGATTTCCACGTGCCCGGACTCGATGCCGACGCGCAGCGCGACTGCTTCCGCCGCCAGCTCGAACTGGCGCGGGATTTCGACCTGCCGGTGATCCTGCACGCGCGGCGCGCACTCGACGCCGTCATCGGCATGCTGCGCGCCGCCGGCGTGGAAGGCGGCGTGGTGCACAGCTTTTCCGGGAGTCTGGAGCAGGCGCGGCAATTGTGGAAAATGGGATTCTGCCTCGGCATCGGCGGGCCGATCACCTATCCGCGCGCGCGACGCCTGCGCGAGATCGTCACAGCGATGCCGCTCGAATTCCTGCTGCTCGAGACCGACGCGCCCGACCAGCCGCTGCACGGATACCAGGGTGCGCGCAACGAACCGGCGCGGCTGGCCGAGGTCTGCGCCGCGGTCGCCGCGCTGCGCGGCGCGGACGCGACCGACATCGCCCGGGCGACGAGCGCGAATTGCGCGCGGCTGTTCGGCCTGCCGCCGGTCTCAGTCGTGCAATAGCCGCTCGATCACGCGCGCGGCCGCCACCATGCCGAACGTGGCGGTGACGTGCATCGCCGCGCCGAGGCCGCCGCTGCAGTCGAGCTTGAGCGCCCCGGCCGGCGACGTCGGTCGCATCCGGCACACGCTGCCGTCCGCTTGCGGATAACGCACGTTCTCGCGCGAGTACACCGCCGGCACGCCGAAATAGCGCTTCGGATTGCGCGTCCAGCCGTATTCGTCGCGCAGTTTCCGGCGCACCAGACCGAGCAGCACGTCGTGCTCGGTGCGCGACAGATCACGCGAGACGATGAGCGTCGGATCGGTGCGCCCGCCGGCCGAACCGGAAACCACCAGCGGCAGCTTGCGCCGGCGGCAGAACGCGATCATGTCCACCTTCACGCGCAGCGCATCGCAGGCGTCGACGACGGCGTCGTAGCCGCGATCCAGCAATTGCGCCAGATTGTTCACCGTGACGAACTCGGCGACCGGTTCGACGCGCAGCGCGGGATGGATCGCGCGCAGGCGCTCCGCCATCACCGCCACCTTGGCGCGGCCGAATGCGCCTTCGAGCGCGTGCGCCTGACGGTTGACGTTGGACACGCAGACATCGTCGGCGTCGATCAGCGTCATCCGGCCGACCCCCGAGCGCGCCAGCGCCTCGGCCGCCCACGAGCCCACGCCGCCCAGGCCGACCACGGCCACGTGCGCGCGCGCAAGTCGCGCCACCGCACCCGTGCCGTACAGCCGGTCGATACCGGCGAATCGAGGATCCATGCTGAACGTCGGAATTCGCGGGCGTATACTCTAGCATTCGTCCGCCCCGCTCCGTCGAACGCCGCGGCCATGCCCGAACCGTTCGCCTCCGGCATCGACCGTCCCGGCAAACCACCCGTCCCGGACCCGATTCGGCTATGCTGCGCGGCCATCATGGAGCGACCATGCGCAGCCTGATCCTGCTTCTGCTCGGTGTCGTCATCGGCGCCATCGGCGCGGCCAGCGTCGTCAACGCCCTGCGCCAGCGCGACGCCTATCCGCGCGGCCTGATGAACGTGCTGCAGCACCACTACGTGAGTCTGCGCGAGGGCGTGCGCGCCAGACGCTGCGACGACGCGCCGGCGCACCTCGCGACGCTGCGGACCTTGGCCGGCGAAATCGAGGCGGCCGTGTATCCCGACGAGGTTGCCGATGCGCCGTTCCGCGAATACCTCACCCATCTGCGCGCAGCGCTGGACGCCGTGCCGGCCACCGCCGACTGCGCCGCGCTGGCGCCGGCGCTGCCCCGCATCGGCAATGTCTGCGAGGATTGCCATCGCCAGTACCGTTGATTCGGCGCTGGCGTGCGTCAGCGTTCCGGCAACGGGATGAATTCGGTCTCACCCGGCACCGGCGGAAAGCGGCCGTCGGCCCAATCGGCCTTGGCGCATTCGATGCGCTCGCGCGAACTGGCCACGAAGTTCCACCATAGAAAGCGCTCGCCATCAAGCGGCGCACCGCCGAACAACACCGCCCGGGCCCGCGCCGTGGCACGGATTTCCCTCGGTACATGTGCCGGCAGAACCGCGAGGCACCCCGCCGGCAACGGCGTACCGTCGATCGCCAGTGGCGCGTCGACGGCATAGACGGCGCGTTCGGCGTGCTCTGCCGCCAGGGTCAGCGTGCCGCCGGCGGCGAAATCCGCGGCGACGTAAAACATCGCCGAGTGCGTGGCCACCGGCGAACGCCGATCGAAGGCGGACCCGACGAGCAGACGCAGGTGGACGTCGCCGCATTCGATCTCGGGCAGGGTCCGCGCCGGATGGTGGTGAAAGCTCGGTTCGGTCGCCTCATCGGCTCGCGGCAACGCCACCCAGATCTGGATGCCGTGCACGTCGTGGCCGGCGGAACGCTCCGCATGCGGCGTCCGTTCCGAATGCACGATGCCGCGCCCGGCCGTCATCCAGTTGATATCTCCCGGTCGAATGGTCTGCACCGAACCCAGGCTGTCGCGGTGTTCCAGCGCGCCGGCGAACAAGTACGTCACGGTGGCGAGCCCGATATGCGGGTGCGGACGCACATCGACACCGCGCCCCGCCTCGAACCGTGCCGGCCCCATGTGATCGAAGAACACGAACGGCCCGACGTGCCGGCAGCGTCGGTGCGGCAAGGCGCGGCGCACGAGGAAGCCGCCGAGATCCTGACTGCCGGGCTCGATCAGCGTGATCATGCGGGCATGGTAGCGCAACGCTCGCCATCTCGCGGGAATGCCGCGCGCGGCCGGATGGCCTTTCGATTGCGCGCGCGTGCCCCCATGTATCGGTCCGACTCGGCCATGGGAGCAAACCCCGGTGAACACGGTGCCCACAAATTCGCATGCCCGCGAGCTCGCGCACGTGGTGCGCGGCCGCCCGACCGCCGACGGCGCCGGCGTCAAGCTGACGCGCATCATCGGCCAGCCGGCGCTGGAGATGCTGGACCCGTTCCTGCTGCTGGACGAATTCCGCTCCGACACCGCGGCGGACTATCTCGCCGGTTTTCCCGAGCATCCGCATCGCGGTTTCGAGACCGTCACCTACCTGCTCGCCGGCCGCATGCGGCATGGCGACAACCAGGGCAACCGGGGCTTGCTCAGCGCGGGCAGCGTGCAGTGGATGACGGCCGGGCGCGGCATCGTGCACTCCGAGATGCCGGAACAAGAAAACGGCTTGCTGTGGGGCTTCCAGCTCTGGGTGAACCTGCCGGCGGCGGACAAGATGACCGCGCCGCGCTATCAGGACATCGCGCCCGAGCGCATTCCGGAAATCGAACTCGGCGCCGACGCGCGCGCGCGCGTGATCGCCGGCACGCTCGGCGACGTCACCGGACCGGTACAAGGAATCGCCACCGAACCGGTCTACCTTGACGTTCGGCTCGACATTGGAGCGACGGTCGCGTTACCGCTGCCGCCCGCGCACAACGCCTTCGTCTACGTCTATCAGGGAAAGGCCCGCATCGGTGCCACGCCGGCGCACGAGTTGGTGCGTGGCGATCTTGGCGTGCTGGGCTTGGGCGAGCGCCTTGCGGTATCCGCACCGACTGCGGCGGCGCGATTGCTCGTGGTGGCCGGCAAGCCGCTCAACGAGCCCGTGGCGAAATACGGCCCGTTCGTGATGAATACGCCCGCGGAGATCACGCAGGCAATCGAGGATTATCGCGCCGGACGCTTCGGAGAATTCGCGGCGCGCGGGGAAAACGCACCGGCGAGATGAGCGCCGGTGCGTGAAAAAAGCGCGAACTTGCGCTCAGGCGGGAGTGACTTCGTCCGCCTGCAGGCCCTTCTGGCCCTGCACGACGCGGAAGCTCACCTTCTGGCCTTCCTGCAGGGTGCGGAAACCCGTCCCCTGAATGGCACGGAAATGCACGAACACATCGGGGCCGTTCTCACGGCTGATGAACCCGAAACCCTTGCTGTCGTTGAACCACTTGACAGTACCAACCTCACGATCCGACATAAAAACTCCACAAGACATGTCACACAAAACCCACCCGAAGGTGGGCCGACTTACTGGGATGCATGGAAACTTGAGGTGACGATGCGGAAACCACTCCGCCCTTGCGGGACGCGCAACGTGCCTGACCGTGCAAACACAGCGCGCGCACTATAACCCAAAATTCACGAAAGTACGAATCGTTCTTTGAGCTCCCGCGCAAGTCACTGATCGGCATGCGAATAATGGCGCCGCGTGGGCGCCGTGGCCAGCCCGGGTGGCGGTCGTCGCGCGATCCGGCTAAGGTTGCGCGGCAAGTCTTCGGAGGTCGCCATGCCCGCTGCCGCTTGTCACCCGCGCGCCCCGCACAGGAAACTGCGCATCCCGGATTGGTACGTATCCAGCCTGATGCTGGACCGCGCGCTCGATGCCATCCTGCGCCGCGTGCGCAAGCTCGATCGCACGCACGACGTCCCCTATCTCGCCGGCTACAGCCAGGACGGCCGCACCATCTACATCGACCGCCACCTGCCCCGCATCATGCGCTACCGCGGCCGCGAGATCGAGGTGGATCGCTACCTCATCCTCCACGAGGAAGTGGAGAAGACGCTGATCGATCAACTCGATCTGCACTACCTGCACGCGCACCAGATCGCCACGCGCGCCGAGGAGGCCGCGGTGCGCGCCGACGGCATTGGCTGGCGCGACTACGATCGCTTCATGCAGAAGTACGTCAAGCGCATCGGCGACGAGCGCTTGCGCAAGGTGCCGGCCGATCTCGACCTCAAGCCGTATCGCGACGAGCACGATTTCGACCTGATCGAGCGCATGCGCAAGGCGCTCACCCGGCGCGGTTTGCGCAAGGACGAGGATACGACGGCGCTGCGCCAGGCGCTGGCGCAATACGCCAAGGCGATGCGCGCGGAGCGGCGCGCGAAACGCGCCGCCAGGACTGGTTGAGGCTGGCCGGCTCCGCGCCGGGAAACGGCCTCAACTCTTTCCGCCAAGCATCGGAAGGGAAAGGAATTGGTGGGCGATAGTGGGATCGAACCACTGACCCCTGCCGTGTGAAAGCAGTGCTCTACCGCTGAGCTAATCGCCCACGCGACGCGACCGAACCGACCGACCCTGGGAGGCGTCGTCGGCGCTGCGCCGTGGCAAATCGTTGGTGCCGGGAAAGGGACTCGAACCCCCGACCCACGCATTACGAATGCGTTGCTCTACCAACTGAGCTACCCCGGCGCCGGGGGCGCAAGTGTAGCGGCTCGCCGGAGCGACGACAAGCGCGCCGGCTCACCAGCAGGAGCCGTTGCTGTTGTTGCCCGTGTAGCCCTTGGTGCCGGTATTGTCCAGCGTCAGGCTGCCGCATTGATCGTTGGTCTGGATACCCTGCGGTGCCGCCGTGAGCGTATACGTCTGGTTCGACGCCCCGAGGTTGCCTACGGCGACCGTGTAGTAGCCGTTGTCGCTGGTGGCCCTCTTGAACGCCAAGCCGCCCGGCGAGGCGCCGGTGACGTTGGCGGTGTATTGGTTGAAAGTAGTGAAGTAGCGTTCTTCCGCGGCGGCGATCTGCTGCAGGAACTGCTGCCCTTCGGAACGACGCGCGCGATACGCGTAACGGGTGTAGTTGACGTAGGCGAGCGACGCCAGAATCGCCATCACGACGACGACGATCATCAGTTCGAGCAACGTGAATCCCTTTGCCATTCTTGACGTCATGCGCGTCTCCTCAATCCCCGGCGATCCGGTTTCCAATGGATAACGACCACGCGTGCCCCTCGCACCCGATTACCCGGCAACCCCGTCAGCCGGCCCGAGCCCGGGGATTCGAGGTTCGCTCGAATCCCCCGGGACACGGAAATGGATATTGCAATCCGCTTCCATTATCACAACTGATTCAACAATTCGCTCCACGAAGTCCGGCGCCAAACTGGCGTCAAGCCGGAGAGCTGGGGCGGCGTATTGCCCGGGCCGGCACCCATGCCCGGCAGGATGATGGTGCCGCCGCCCAGCACGGATATCGCACTGATGCTGCCCGATGCTGGCGGATTCGTGACGATCGAGCCGACGACGGCGGTCGACGCGCTGCCCGTCTTCGGCACGGCGGGACCACCGGTGCTGGCGTTGACGGCCATGAGCGCGCCCGAACGTCCCGGCTGGCAGGGATCCTGATTCTGCCCGGGGATCAGGCTGGTCAACAAGGCCGCCCCCGCACTGAACAGCGGCGTCGCCGTGGTCGCGTCGCGCTCGCCGGCGGCACCGGGAATATTGAGCGGAATCTGCCAGCCGCGCGGATGCGCGACGGTGGAAGTCGGCGCATAGGGCAGCGAGCGGACTCCTTGCGCATCCTGCGTCAACGTGAACGTGTTGAGATCGCTCTCGTGGAACGGATACGAGGAGCCACCGTCGGCCGCGCTGAAGTGCGTGCCGAAATCGCGCACCCCGAAATAATGCTGCGGCGTGTAGACGCTCGAAGTCGTATTGTCGCTCGACCCGAGATATTCGCCCGAGCCGAACACGTAGATCACCCCGCCATGGACCGTGTCGGGAAATGCGACCGGCTGCACGCTGATCGGCTCGCAGCCGATGCCGCTCGTGTTGCTCGACCCGCACGCGCTGTTGTTGGTGTAGGTCTTGAATATCACATCGACGCCGCTCGCCCATTGGGTCGAATCGGGGTTGCTGAGATCGAAACGCCACAGATTGCCGGCCAGGTCTCCGGCGACGACGACATCGTCGAGCTGATCGAGACCGAAGTCGACCACGGCCGGCGTGCTCAAGCCGTAGCTGATCACGCCGCTGGTGGTCGGGATCTTGGCGATCAGGCTGCCGTCCACGGCGTTCAAAACCCAGAGATACGTGGGTCCTGCGTTCTTCGGGGACGTGGCGCCCGCCGCGGTGTCATTCGCCGAGTAGCCGTTGGTGGCGCACGTGGACGAACCCTGCGCGGCCGGCAGGCACTGCGGGAAATAGCCGCTGGTCACGAGCACGACCCAGGTGCCGCCCGTGCCGGAGGTGCCCTTGCACGGCGATTTGTTGCAGCGCAGCCGGGCGATGTTGGTCGTCGCGTAGCTGTAGCCGAGATCGGAATCCTGCTGGCTGGTGAATTCCCACAGGAAGGGATTGCCCGTGGTCTCGCTATTGATCAAGTCGCCGTTGGTGATGTCGAGGGCGAAGATCCCGCGCCCGCCGAAGCGCATCGAATCGACCAGGATCGTGTGCCAGGAATTGTCGGTGGTGAAGAACACGTCCTGGATGATCGGCGTGTCGTCCACGGTGTTCACCAAGGTGCTCGCGGGATTGGTCAACTGATCGAGCTGGCCGTTGTTGTAGAGCAGGTTGGGGACGTAGGCCCAGCGCTCCACCCCGGTGCCGGCATCGAAGGCGTGCAGCATGCCGTCGTTGGCACCCACGTACACCATCGGGTTCGGGTTACGCGCGGCGACCCCTTTCACGAAGGCTTCGTAGGTGTTCCCACTCACACCGGCGGTCTGTTCCGGCGATCCGGCGGGATAGATGTCCTGCCAGCCGGAATTCGGCAGCGCGTGATAGACCACCTGGGAATTGACGATGGCCCCCAGCACCGACGTGCGCGGACGGAAGGTCACCGGATTGGCCGTTGGCGTCGGCGCGGATTCGTACTTGCGCTGGCCACGGATGTACTGCAAGCGATACTGGCCGTTGGCATCCGCCGTGCCGTTGACGATACTGCCGTTGATCAAAAGTCCCGTGGTCGTGTCGGGATGCGTCGTCGTCGGATCCAGGCTCAAGGCCTTGGCTTCGTTGCCGCTCGAAGGCAGATTGGCCCACTCGAACGGCGCACCGGTGAGGGCGCCGGGATTGCCGACCGAGGTGAAAATGACCCGCTGGTCCCAGGTCGGATTGGGCTGCGTCGAAACCGAGCCACCGCCCGTGGATGCGCAAAGACCACCCGTGAGTACGCACGCCGCATCCCAAATGATCGGACCGGTGGGCACGCCGGTATTCGGATCCAGTTTCTGATACTGGAGAAAACCGGCCCATCCGCTGCTGTTGTAACCGCCGGTGTAGGCGGCCGTGGTCGACGTCGCGATCGAACTGTTGGCCGATTGCGCCACCGAACTGCCGACACGCGAGGCGACGTTGCGGAGCACGTTCGTCAACTGACTGATGAGCGACTGTGGATTGGTCGCCACGAAGAACGAACCCCGGGCATTGAGCGCGGCATGCCACAGATCGTCGATATTGGCTGGGATACCACTGCCGCTGCCGTTCGGCTGCGGCCAACCGATCGCTCCGGTCGAATTCTGCTGACCGGTGCGTAATTTGCACAGATCGTCGTTGCCGACGCCGAAACCGCTGTCCAGGTTGCAATCGACGTCGCGGGAGAATTCCAGGTTGCCGAACGCGCCCAGGGTGACGGCGTACTGCACCAAATGCGGCCAGGTCGCCGGATCGTTCAACGGGTTCCAGAACACTTCCGGGGTCGCGCCGGGGTCCTTCGGGTCCACTGCGGCCGCTGCGGCCGTCACGCCGGTGGTCTGATCCGGGAAATAGGACGGTACACTGTCCTTGGGATATTTGGTCTTGAAATCCGAACGGAGATTGTTGATCCAGTAATAAAAGGCGATGTCGGAGTATGAGGATCCGGTGTCAGCGTCCTTGGTCCAGCCCGGATGATTGTACAGCGTCGTCGGTGACTTGCCCGTGCCCGGGGTGTACGTCGTCGGGTCGTTCACCGGTTCCGGCGGATTTCCCGTCAGACTTGCCGAACTCGCGGCATTGCTGCCGTTTCCGCTAACGCTTGCATTTGGCGAGTTGTACAAACCGTCGGTCATCAGGATATGGAAATTCTGGCGGCAGGCCAGTTCCTGAACCGCACCGCTGCCGGAACTGGATTCATTCCACCAGGGATTCTTGGAATTCGCCTGTCCCGACGCGGCGTAGGTGTTGCAATTGCCGTTCAAGCCGTTGCCGCACAGATAATTACCTGCACGTACGGCTGCGCTACGGCTCGGGGTGCTGCCGCTGGCACCGATCTGATACAGCCAGTTGAAAAATGCCTGTCGATATGGCGTGCCGGAACCGTAGGGGTCGGTATTGTTGTCGGTCAGCGTGGCGATCGGCAGTCCATTCAGGCCCGTTAGGGAACCGCCTCCACCGCCATATTTCGTATTGTTCAGGTTCTGCCAGAGCACGCGGATATTGGCGCTGGTCGGCGTGCCGATCACGCCGAACACGCGCGACATCGCCGTGCGCGCCATCAGATTGCGGTAGCGGTAATACGCATACCAGTTGGCGAAATTCTGATATTGGCTGCTCGGCACCGATACCGCTTCCCAATTGCTGGCGTTGTATAGAGCCAGCAGCGCGGAACTCGTGAATCTGCCCGTGGCGGGGTCGGTTGTGAGCTGCGATTCTGCACTCTGCTTGAACCGCCAATAGACCGGGCCGCCATTGGGCTTGGCGCCGGTATCGGGATCGGCCACGGTGCCATCGAACGGGTTCTGCACCGAACGCGCAGCGGTCCAATTGCCATCGGACGTACTGGCCGTGCCGCACTGCCAGCGGTTGTCCGTTGTGCTGCCATAGAACTGGTAGGTCCAATAGCACTTGCCCGAGGTACAAGTCCCTGCAGCTTGTTGGCAGCTATTCGGGACATAGTTGGCGTTGCCGGTAACGTTGCTGGGGCAGGAGGCGGATTTTGCCTGACTGGGCAAGCATCCAGCGGGACTGCTGTTATTCGTGATACAGCTGAGGATGGCCGTCGTTTTCTGCCCCATCAGATTCGTGACAGCGCCACTATTGGAAGAGGCGGCGCCGTCGGGGTTGTCGCTGAAGGCGGGCGCGCCTGCCGATACCGCATTCGCCGGCCGGTTGACGGCGATGCCATCCTGCCAGACCCCTGTCAGCGTGGCGTCCGCGTTGGGGAATTGGGTTCCATCTTCCTTGAGCGGTGGCGCGTAGGTGATATTCGGGTTGTAGTACACGCCGTTCATTGCGCGGGAGAGCGGATTCTTGTTATTCGTCACCCGCGGATCGATCACGTTGGCGCAGCGCCAGGGACCATTCCACGAAGAGTTAATGGTGTCTTTGCCGTCGTACGGACGTCCGTCACCCATGTGCGTCCACGCCATCGAACCGGAATCGTCGAAGGTGAGGATGACGTTCGGGTTCACGATGGTGCCGAGATCGGGCGGCGTGTTGCCGAGATCCGGCGGATCGTTCGGGCCCACCACGGCGGCATGGGCGCGTGCGGCGATCAGCGCCGCCGCGGCGAGCAGGGTGAGACCAGAGGTGTTCACGAATCGACGCTGGCAAGACATGACACGCAGCCTCACAGAGCAGGCGGAAGTGCAACGAAGTAACTATCCACGGCGCGCACCGATCCGGCGTTGCCGCCGGTGGCGCGGGCGGTGATGCGATACGCGTGCAGTTGCTGGCTGGAAACGCTACGCCCGGCGAGACCGTATCGCGCGCCGCCCTCGCCGTTGGCATTGGCGCCCGGCGGCAACACCACCCCGAGATCTTCCATCAGCCACCTCGGCTGGTTGGCCAGCGACGCCGTCGCCTCGGGACCGCTGAGGCCGGTCAGCGTCGCCGTGGCGTAGGCGTTGCCGCCGTCCGAGGTGCCAAGCCAGTTTTTCGCGTTCCGGAACTTGGCGACCACCGAATTCATCGTGACGATGCCCGCCGCGTTCGCATTGTTGGCCTGATAACAGAAACTGGTGCCGCCGGTCGCGCCGCACACGAAGGGATTCGCCGTGTTGGCCGCGTTCCAGATCGACCATTCGACGCCGCGCAACGCCGTTTCCGCACCCATCAACGACAGTTGGTTGTTGCGCAAGCCGCCGGTCATGCGCTCCTGCAGCACCGAGGTGCTGGAGGCGGTGAGCCCGAGCAGCGTGAGCAGCACCAGAAACACCAGGGCGACGAACAGCACGGCGCCGCGCTGCCGGTGGTGCGGTCGATAGTGACGCATCATGAACCTGCCTGACATGGCGGAGCTTCCGGAACTCATGGGTTGTAGTTGCGGATCGACGCGGTGGCGATGAACTCGCGGCGGATCATGCTGCCGGCCGGTATGCCCGTCACCGGCATCGCGACGGTCGCCCCCGGCGGATTGACCATGCCCGAACCGAAATACTGGTACGCGAGTTCCGGCTGCGACAACGAAAAATTGTTGATGCCGTCGACCAGGAGATGCGCCTCGACGCTCTTCGCCGCGCGCCACAGACAAATGCCGGCGCCGGTGGCGTCTTTCTCGTAGGTGCCGGGAATGGCGTTCGTATACTGCTGCGGCGGCGGCGGACAGTTCGCCGCCGTGCTTTGCGCCGCGACGTTGTCGGCCGTGAGGTACTCGACCGAACCGTCGCCCTTCTGGAACTCGTACAGGAAATTCATCTGCTCCACGCCCTGCACGAGTTCGTCGGCGGTCGGTGCCGCACCCGTGTTGTCCGCGCGGGTGCGAACGAGGACGGGGATCAGACGTCCGGCGACGTTGGGATCGGCATCCAACCGGAGCCAGTACGTGACCGTGACGAAATCGCGGCTGAAGTTGAACAACTTCACTTCGCCGCGTCCGGGGCACGGCGCGGAGCCGCCGCTTGGAATGCCGGTGGGGGTGAGCGTGGGGCCGGCCACCTTGACCGCGAAGATGCTCATGTCGCCGCTGCTGCTGGTCAACAGGGCGAGATCGCCGGTGACGAAATTGGACGCCGGGCTGTTGTAGGGCGCGGCCGTCTGCGGCGTCAACGTGATGTTTGTCAGATTCGCGCCGGCACAGGTCGCCACCACTTCCGCCGCCGCCGTGCCGTTGTAGGACGACCAGCCCTGGCTGCTCAGATAGCGCACGGTGAGCACGTCCGCCCCCTTCACCCGGCCATTGGCGGCGGTGCTCATCGCCGGAATGTATGCAGGCAAGGTGTTCGGCGAGCAAGTGGTACTGGTGCAGGCATACCCCTGCATGAAATACGCCGGACTGAGCGGCCAGTTGGTGTAGCCCGGAACCGCGGCCGACCATCCCGCCGGCGGCAAAACGGTGCCGTCGGGGAACGGAATGTTCGCGGCATACACATTGGGCGCCTGGGTCAGGTTCACCATGCCGTTGGCGCCGGGCGTTCCGGTGGTATACCCGGCCATGTTCATCAAGGTGCGATCGGCGAAGCGCAGGTCGTTGCTGATGCGGGTGACGGCGTAGCGGCCGTTCTCCTGCACCTCCGCCATCATTTCCTGCACGTGATTGGTCTTGCTGGTCGCGCCGAACAAGGTGACCAGACCGATGCCGAGCAGAATGCCCAGCGTGATCGCGATCATCAGCTCGATGAGACTGAATCCCCCGGGCCGGATTCGCGACGATGGTTGCCGGGTCACGGAGATCATGGCTGGAATACCCAGTCGAAGGTTTCGAGTTGCGCCACCTTGGCCTGATCCTGGTCCGTGATCGGCAACTGCGTCCATTGCATCAGGATCTCGCAGGTCGTCGAGTACGGCGGCAGCAGCAGCAGCTGCGTGGCAGAGGGTGGACTTGCCGGCGCGGCGCAGTTGACCGCCACCAGTGGATTGGGCAGGAACGCCTGCACCTGGTATTGCCACACCAGAAGATCGCGCGCCGCCACGCCCGCCGGGTTGCAGGTGGCAGCACTGGTGCACAGGCTCATGATGTTGGTGGTCCAGGACAACCCCGTCGGGGGAGCGGCCGGGGCGGTGATGGAATTCAGATTGTAGTTGCCGTTCCACAAGGCGATCGGATTGGCATGCATGCGATCCGCGAGGCTTTGCGCCAGGAACGTCGCCTGCGTACGCAGATAGGCGCTGTGGTTGGTCTTGACCGACACCGTGAGCAGTCCGGCCAGCCCGATCAGTCCCAGACTGAACAGCAGCAGGGCGATCAGCACTTCCAGCAGGGTGAATCCGCGGCGGAGCGCGCGTGGCATGGGCGACCTCATGAACAAGTACCCGCGGCGGGAGACCCGGTCGTATTGACCTTGGACTTCACTTCCCCCGAACCGCTGATGGTGATGCGTTGGGAGAGCGTGGCATTGCCATCGGGCCGATTGACGTTGATGTCGAACGAAGTGGCGCCGCTGAGGGTGCCGTCCTGTCTGAAGACAATGGCGGAATCCGCTCCGCCGCCGGTCGATTTGGCGCACACCGAATATCCGGTGCCGACCGCGCTCCCCGTGCCGACTTTGGTTGCGAAACTGCCGTCGAAGTTCGAATCCGCCAAGACGTTCCAGCCGCCACTCCAGGTGGCGCTGCCCGAGGCGCTGACGACCTCGGTCGACGTGCCACGACGCGCCGCCTCTGCGCGCGCGAGATTGATCGCGTGGATCAGACCGTTGCTGATCTGCGTGACGTTGTTGCGAACCTGTATCTCGCGGAAGCTCGGAAATGCGATCGCGAGCAGGATCGCCGCCACCATCACCGTGACGAACAACTCGACCAGACTGAAACCGCGACTGGGGACTCGTGGTGCGCTGCGCATGTGCAGTCCACACAAATGCCGACGTTCGGGTGCAGCGAGCCTAGCGCGGCGGTGCCCGAGCGTTCAACGCCCGCGAGGCGCGAGGTAGCAAACACCTGACGAACGGCGCGGCGGCTCAATCGACCAGCACGGCGCGCAGTTCGCGCGGCAGGGCGAAGGTGACGTCTTCGGGGTCGCCTTCGAGCTCGCGGATCGTGTCCGCGCCCCACTCCCGAAGTCGCGCCACCACGCCCTGCACCAGGCTTTCCGGCGCCGAGGCGCCGGCGGTGACGCCGATCCGTTGCTTGCCGGCGAGCCAGGCGCGCTCGATGTGATCGGCGCCGTCGATCAGGTGGGCCGGCACGCCCTGCTTCTCGGCCAGTTCGCGCAGCCGGTTGGAATTGGAACTGTTCGGCGAGCCGACCACCAGCACCAGATCGCACAGGGTGCCGAGCTTGCGCACGGCGTCCTGGCGGTTCTGCGTGGCGTAACAGATGTCGTCGTGGCGCGGGCCGACGATCGCCGGGAAGCGCGCACGCAGCGCCTCGATCACGGCGCGGGTGTCGTCGATCGACAGCGTGGTCTGGGTGGAATAGGCGATGTGATCGGGGCGCTTCGGCGTCAGCCGCGCCACGTCCTCCGGCGTCTCCACCAGATGGATCTCGCCGGCCGCCTGCGCGCGATCCCACTGGCCGAGCGTGCCTTCGACCTCCGGATGGCCGGCGTGGCCGATCAGCACCACGTCCCGGCCCGCCTTGGCGTGGCGCGCCACCTCGATGTGCACCTTGGTCACCAGCGGACAAGTTGCATCGAACACGCGCAGATTCCGCGCCGCGGCCTGGCGGCGCACGGCCTGCGACACGCCGTGGGCGCTGAAGATCACGGTCGCACCGTCCGGCACTTCGTCGAGCTCGTCGACGAACACCGCGCCGCGCGCGCGCAGACTATCGACGACGAAGCGGTTGTGCACCACCTCGTGGCGCACGTAGATCGGCGCGCCGAACGCCTCAAGCGCGCGCTCGACGATCTCGATCGCGCGATCCACGCCGGCGCAGAAACCGCGCGGGTTGGCGAGCAGGATTTCCATGGGGTGATTATAGGGGTGGTGAGCGGTCAGCGGTGAGCGGTGAGCGGCAAGAGCCGCCAAGCCCTCGGCCCTCTCGCGTGAGCGGTCAGCGGTGAGCGGCAAGAGCGGGGAGTGGGAGTAGAACCTATCTCAAAATCGTCGCGAGCGAGGACGGATTGCGCGCCGCCGGAGCGCAGGAACCGGAGTTTACTGGTAGTAAATGAGGATTCCGAGCACCGCCGGCGCGTGAGCCGTCGAGCGCAGCAGATTTTGAGATAGGTTCTAGTAAGCGGGAAGAGCTACCGCCCTCCGCCCTCTCGCGTGAGCGGTCAGCGGTGAGCGGTGAGCGGCAAGAGCGGGGAGTGCGAAGTAGTAAGCGGGAAGAGAGCTACCGCCCTCAGCCCTCAGCCCTCAGCCCTCAGCCCTCAGCCCTCAGCCCTCAGCCCTCGGCCCGCAGCCCCCGCCCCCGCCCAAACCAGCCGAACCACAGCAGCAGCACGGCGCCGACGCTGATCGCCGAATCGGCGAGGTTGAACGACGGGAACGGCCACGCGCCGATGTATACTTGTATAAAATCGGTGACGTGACCGCTGCGCAGGCGGTCGATCAGATTGCCGAGCGCACCGCCGATCACCAGCGCCAGCGGCAGCGCGGCGCGCCAGTCGGCGCGCGGGATGCGCCGCAACCAGCGTGCGAGCAGCGCGCTGACGACGAGCGCGAGCGCGGCGAACAGCCAGCGCTGCCAGCCGTCCTGATCGGCAAGGAAGCTGAACGCCGCGCCGGGGTTGAACGCGAGCGTGAGATTCAACACGCCGGGAATCACCGGATGCGGCACGTAGGGCGCGAGCCGATCCACGACGATCGCCTTGGTGAGCTGGTCGAGCCCGATCACGGCGAGCGACAGCAGCAGCCAGATCGTCGCGCTCCGGCGCAGCGGCAGCGACCTGCCCATCAGAAGAACCGCCGCGGCTCGCCGGGACCGTCCGGCAGGTTGTCGACGCAGCGGCCGCAGAGCTCGGGATGATCCGCATGTGTGCCGACGTCGGCGCGGTGGTGCCAGCAGCGGATGCACTTGGCGTGATCGCTGGCACGTGCGCCGATCAGCACTTCCGCGTCGTTCAGCGCCACCGCGTGCGCCTCCTCCGGCGCGACGTCGGCCGGCTCCAGCGCGAGCTCCGAGGTGATGAAGAAGAAGCGCAGTTCGCGGGCGAACGGCGCCAGCCGTGCGCGCAGCGAGGCGTCGGCATACAGCGTGACTTCCGCATCCAGGCCCGCGCCGATCTGTCCGGCGTTGCGCATGCCCTCGAGCAGTTTCGCCGCGCCGGACCGGATCGCGAGCAGATCGCTCCACAACTTGCGCTGTTCCGCCGCGCCCTGCAGCGGGACCAGATCCTCGTACCAGGTCTCGAACAGGACCGACTCGCCGCGCGCGCCCGGCATGTGCTGCCAGACCTCCTCGGCGGTGAACGACAGGATCGGCGCCAGCCAGCGCACCAGCGCCTCGAGGATGCGGTACATCGCGCTCTGCGCGCTGCGGCGGCCGCGGCTGTTCTCTTGCATGGTGTACAGCCGATCCTTGGTGATGTCGAGATAGAGCGAGCCGAGCTCGTTGGTGCAGAAGTTCTGCACGCGCTGCACGATCTCGGGAAAATCGTAGCGCGCATACGCCGCGACCACGGCCTGCTGTACGTCGTGGGCCTGCTGCACGGCCCACTGGTCGAGCAGCAGCGATTCGGACATCGGCACCAAGTGCCGTGCCGGATCGAAGCCGTGCAGATTGCCGAGCAGGAAGCGCGCGGTGTTGCGGATGCGCCGGTAGGCATCCGACACGCGCTTGAGGATTTCCTCCGACAGCGCCATCTCGTTGCGGTAGTCGGCGGCCGCGATCCACAGGCGCAGGATGTCGGCGCCGTGGGTCCGGATCACGTCCTGCGGCTCGATGCCGTTGCCGAGCGACTTCGACATCTTGCGGCCCTGCGCATCGACGGTGAAGCCGTGGGTCAGCACTTCGTCGTAGGGCGCGCGGCCGTGCATCGCCACGCCGGTCAGCAGCGAGGAATGGAACCAGCCGCGATGCTGGTCGGAGCCCTCGAGGTACATCACCCGATCGCCGGCGTCGCGGCGCAGATTCGCGCGCCGACCGAGCACGCAGAAGTGGGTCACGCCCGAGTCGAACCAGACGTCGAGGATGTCGGTGACCTTGTCGTACTGCTCGGCCTCGGCGCCGAGCAGCTCGCGCGGATCGAGCGCGTACCAGGCATCCGCCCCGGACTGCTCCATGCGTTGCGCGACCTGCTCCATCAGTTCCACGCTGCGCGGGTGCGGCTCGCCGGTCGCCTTGTGCACGAACAGCGCGATCGGCACGCCCCAGGTGCGCTGGCGCGAGATGCACCAGTCCGGCCGGCCGGCGATCATGCTGGCGATGCGCTCCTCGCCCCACGCCGGGAACCAGTCGACGTCGTCGCGGATCGAGCGCAGCGCGTCGGCGCGCAGATTGCCCTGCTCCATGCTGATGAACCACTGCGGCGTGGTGCGGAACGCGACCGGCGTGCGATGCCGCCAGCAGTGCGGATAGCTGTGGGTGATCTTCTCCTGCGCCAGCAGCACGCCGCGCTCGCGCAACAGGTCGATGATGGCGTCGTTCGCCTTCCAGATGAACTGGCCGCCGACCCGCGGCGTGCCGGCCAGATACACGCCGTTGCCGCCGACCGGGTTGAGCTCGGCCGGAGTATATTTCTCCACAATTCCGTATCGCTGGCAGACCGCGAAGTCCTCCGCGCCGTGGCCGGGCGCGGTGTGCACGGCGCCGGTGCCCTCCTCGGCCGACACGTGCTCGCCGAGGATGATCGGAATCTCGCGGTCGTAGAACGGATGCCGCAGGGTCGACCATTCCAGCGCGGCGCCTCGCGCCACGCCGAGCGGCGCCGCATGCACCACACCGTAGCGCGCGAGCGCCGCCTCGGCCTGCGCGCGCGCCAGCACCAGCAGCACGCGCCGATCGCCGCGCCGCGGCCCTTCCGCCAGCACGTAATCGAGTTCCGCGCCGAGCGTCACGGCGAGGCTCGCCGGCAGCGTCCACGGCGTGGTGGTCCAGATCGGCACGGCGACGATGTCCGCCTCGCCGATCGTCACGCCGAATCTCGCCGCCAGGGCGCGCGGGTCCAGCGCGTCGTAGGCGACGTCGATCGCCGGCGAGGTCTTGTCGTGGTATTCGATCTCCGCCTCGGCCAGCGCCGAGCCGCAGTCGAAGCACCAGTGCACCGGCTTGAAGCCGCGCACCACGTGGCCGCGCGCGTGGATCCTCGCCAGCGCGCGAACGATGTCGGCTTCGTAGCGGAAATCCATGGTGCGGTACGGGTTTTCCCATTCGCCGAGCACGCCGAGGCGCTTGAAGTCGCCGCGCTGCAGTTCGATCTGCGCCGCGGCGTACTCGCGACACAGCCGCCGGAATTCGGCGGCATCGACTTTCTGTCCGACCTTGCCGACCTTCTTCTCCACCGCCACCTCGATCGGCAGGCCGTGGCAGTCCCAGCCGGGGACGTAGGGGGCGCGGAAACCGGCCAGCAGCTTCGACTTGACGACGATGTCCTTGAGGATCTTGTTGACCGCGTGGCCGAGATGGATCGCGCCGTTGGCGTAGGGCGGACCGTCGTGCAGGATGAAGGCCTGCGGCCGATCCGCGGTGCGCTGCTGGATCTGCGCGTAGCGCTGACGCTGCTCCCACTCGGCGAGCAGGGTCGGTTCGCGCTTGGGCAGATCCGCCTTCATGGCGAACCCGGTCTGCGGCAGATGAATGGTGTTCTTGTAGTCGATGCGCATGAAAAGCGAGGGCTGAGGGCTGAGGGCTGAGGGCTGAGAGCTGAGGGCTGAGGGCTGGGGCTAAGGGCTGAGAGCTGAGGGCTGAGGGCTGAGGGCTAAGGGCTGAGAGTCGAGGGTTGAGGGTCGAGGGTCGAGGGCTGCGGGCCGAGGGCGGCGAGAACCTCTCGCGCTTGGGCCGCGTCGCGGTCGATTTGCCGCGCCAGCGCATCGAGGTCGTCGAACCTCTCCTCGTCGCGCAACTTTTTCACGAATTCCACTTCTATCCTTTTTCCATAGAGCTCGCCGTCGAAGTCGAACAAGTGCGCCTCCAGCAGCGGCTCGGTGCCGCCGACGGTCGGCCGCACGCCGAGGCTCGCCACACCGGGCATCGGCGCGGGTCGCACACCGGCCACGCGCACCGCGAACACGCCGCCCACCGGCGCCACCCGCGCGCCGAGCCGCAGGTTCGCGGTCGGATAGCCGAGCCGGTGGCCGAGCCGCGCGCCGCGCACCACGCGGCCGCCGATCGCGAAGCGGCGTCCGAGCAGACGCGCGGCGCCGTCGAAATCGCCGGCGGCGAGCAGCGCACGGATGCGCGAGCTCGACACGCGCTCGCCGTCGAGCCGCAACGGCGCGACCACGCCGACGTCGAACCCGTGGCGTTCGCCGAGCGCCCGCAGCGACGCCACGTCGCCGGCGCGCTCGCGGCCGAAGCGGAAACCTTCGCCGACCCACACCTCGCGCGCGCCGAGGCGCCGCACCAGCACGCGCGCGACGAACTCCTCCGCCGTCATCGCCGCCAGCGCCGCGTCGAAGCGCAGCAGCAGCAGGCGCTCGCAACCCGATTCCAGCAGCGCCCGGATCTTCTCGCGCGTCGCCATCAACTGCGGCACCGCGGTGCCGCGGGCGAAGAACACGCGCGGGATCGGCGCGAAGCTGAGCGCGACCGGCATGAGCCCACGCGCCGCCGCACGCTGTTGCACCTGCGCGAGCACCGTGCCATGACCGCGATGCACGCCGTCGAAGGCGCCGATCGCGACGACGCTCCCCCGCGGCGCCAGACAGGGGCCGGCGACGTCCCGATAGAGCCGATTCATTTGGCGGAGTATAGCGGTTTGGCGACGGTCGCCAACGCCACCGGCGGGGCGCTCAATGCGCGCGCAGGTGGTGCAGGCGGAACCCGGTGGCGAACAACGCGAGCGCGTAGGCCGCGCCGGCCGCGCCGATCAGCAGGATCAGCCGCGCGATCCGCAGCGCGGTCGGCCACGCGCTCCAGTCGGGCCACGCCGCCCTGCCGACGAGGAGCACGACCACCAGCGCGGCGCAGGCGCAGCCGAGCCGCAGCCCGTGCGCCGCCCAGCCCGGCTGGCGTTCGTACACGGCGCTCCGGCGCAGCGCGTACCAGAGCTGCGCCAGATTGAGATAACTCGCCAGCGTGCTCGCCAGCGCCAGTCCCATGTGCAGGCCGGGCACGCGGGCGATGCCGCGCAGCCAGCCCTCGGCGAGATCCTCCGGCCGATGCCAGAGCGCAAAAAGTATACCGACGAACAGCACGTTCATCGCCATGTTCGCGAGCATCGCCACCACCCCGGCGCGGACCGGCGTGCGCGTGTCCTGGCGCGCGTAGAACGCCGGTGCCAGCACCTTGACCAGGGCGAAGGCCGGCAAACCGAGACTGAGCGCGGCCAGCGACAGCCCGGCCATGTCCACATCGTGCGGCGTGAAGCGGCCGTGCTGGAACAGCGTCGCCAGCATCGGCTTGGCGAGGAGGACGAGTCCCAGCATCGCCGGCAGCGAGATCAACAGCGCCGTGCGCAGGCCCCAGTCGAGCGCGCGCGAGAAACCGTCGCGGTCGGTGACGACGTGATGCCGCGACAGGCTCGGCAGGATCACGGTGCCGAGCGCGACCCCGAACACGCCGAGCGGAAACTCGAGCAGGCGATCGGTCTGCGCGAGCCAGGTCTGCGAACCGGCGATCAGGAACGAGGCGATCAGCGTATCGAGCAGCAGGTTGATCTGGGCGATGGAGGAGCCGAACAGGGTCGGCAGCATCAGCCGCAGGATGCGCTGCACGTCCGGATGCCGCCAGCCCCAGCGCGGCCACGCCAGCAGATCGAGCTTCGCCAGCGCGGGAAATTGCAGCAGCAGTTGCAGCACACCGGCGATCAGGATCGACCAGCCGAGCGCCAGGATCGGCACGTCGAGGCGCGGCGCGAGCCACAGGGCGCCGGCGATCATGCACAGATTGAGCACCACCGGCGTGATCGCCGGCAGCGCGAAGTGATGGAAGCTGTTGAGCACGCCGCCGGCGAGTGCGGTGAGCGAGACCAACAGCAGGAACGGAAAGGTGATGCGCAAAAGCTCGGTCGTCAGCGCGAACTTCTCCGGCTGCGCGAGCGCGCCGGGCGAGAACCCGGCGGTCAGCGCCGGCGCGCCGAGCACGCCGGCCGCGGTGACGATCAGCAACACACCGCCGAGCGTGCCGGCGACCCGCGCCACCAGCGCCTTGAGCGCGGCGTGCGGACGGGTGTGCTTGACCTCGGTGAACACCGGCACGAACGCGGTCGAGAACGAACCCTCCGCGAACAGCCGGCGCATGAAGTTCGGAATGCGGAACGCCACCCAGAACGCATCGGTCACGGCGTTGGCGCCGAAGGCGTAGGCGATCGCCATCTCGCGCACCAGGCCGAGCAGGCGCGAGAGGAAGGTCATCGCGCTGAACGACAGCATCGAACGCAGCAGCGAGGGGGTTCTCATCCGCCCCTCCGCCACCGGGAGATGGATCGGGGCGAGGGTTCGGGTTGCCGATCCATGGCGGTCCGATCTCGAACCTGCAGCCGGCACCGCGCGCCACCTTTTTCTGGCGGAAGACGGCGCGCGCGATTGACCCTACACCCCGGTTTCCCTACAATTTGCGGCCTTTTTCCAGCCCTGTTTTCCGGAGTTTTCCCTTGGCCAAAATCAAATCCGCCAAAAAGCGCGCGCGCCAGACCATCAAGCGCAATGCGCGCAACGCCAGCGCGCGCTCGATGCTGCGCACGGCCATCAAGAAAGTGGTCAACGCCATCGCCGCGAAGGACAAGGCCGCCGCGCTCACCGCGCTGCAGGCCGCCGAGCCGATCCTGGACCGCTATTCCAGCCGCGGCTTGATCCACAAGAACAAGGCCGCGCGCCACAAGAGCCGCCTCACCGCGCACATTCGCGCGCTCGGCTGAGCGACACCCGCGCCGCGGCGGCCGCGCGTCCGGCCGCATCAGGCGTCCTCGCTGGCGGCGGATTCGGCCGCCTCGGCCCGCAGCCGGTCGAAGAAGTCCTGGATCCGCAGACACACCTCGCGGGTGCCCTCGCCCGCGATCGCCGACACCACGAACCACGGCGCGCGCCAGTTCAGCTTGCGCACGATCGCCTTGGCGCGCGCGTCGCGTTCGCCGGCGTCGAGCAGATCGGCCTTGGTGAGCACCAGCCAGCGCGGCCGTTCGAGCAACGCCGGATCGAACTTCGCGAGCTCCGCCTCGATCGCGCGCACCTGTGCCGCCGGGTCCGCGCCCTCCGCCTGCGGCGCCAGGTCCACGAGATGCAGCAACAGCCGCGTGCGCGCCACGTGCTTCAGGAACTGGATGCCGAGTCCGGCACCTTCGGCGGCGCCCTCGATCAGGCCGGGAATGTCGGCGACGACGAAACTCTGGTCCGGGCCGATGCGCACCACGCCGAGATGCGGTTGCAGCGTGGTGAACGGATAGTCGGCCACCCGCGGCGTGGCCGCCGACACCGCGCGTATAAAAGTGGATTTCCCCGCATTGGGGAAGCCGAGCAGGCCGACGTCGGCCAGCACCTTGAGCTCCAGCCGCAGCGTGCGCACCTCGCCGGGCGCGCCCGGCGTCGCCTTGCGCGGGGCGCGGTTGGTCGAGCTCTTGAACGCGGTGTTGCCGACGCCGCCGCGTCCGCCCTGCGCCACCTTCAGGCGCTGGCCGTGGCGGGTCAGGTCGCCGATCGTCTCCTCGGTGTCGGCGTTGATCACGGTGGTTCCCACCGGCACGCGGATCAGGCAATCGGCGCCGGTCCTGCCGGCCATCTGCCGCCCCATGCCGTTCTCGCCGCGCTGCGCCCGGAACACGCGCTGATGGCGGAAATCGACCAGCGTATTGAGCCCTTCGTCGGCGACCAGCCAGACGTCGCCGCCGTCGCCGCCATTGCCGCCGTCCGGGCCGCCGAACGGAATGAACTTCTCGCGGCGGAAGCTCACGCAGCCGTTGCCGCCGGCGCCGGCGTGCACGGTGATTTCGGCTTCGTCGACGAATTTCATGGGGAGGGCTGAGGGCTGAGGGCTGAGGGCTGAGGGTTGAGGGTTGAGGGTTGAGGGTTGAGGGCGAAGATGCTCGATTCCGAGCGGGCCGCGCAAGAGCCTGCGTCATGGCCGCTTGCTGACAGACAGTCGCCGGACCGCTTTTCGGCCCTCAGCCCTCAGCCCTGCTCTCGAAAAACAAAGCCCCGCGCGTGGCGGGGCTCTGGCGATGCGCGGCCCGCGAGGCTCAGGCCTGGATCACGCTCACCGTGCGGCGATGCTTCTCGCCCTTGACGCTGAACTGCACGGTGCCGTCGATCAGCGCGAACAGCGTGTGGTCGCGGCCCAGTCCGACGCCCGGGCCGGGATGGAACTGGGTGCCGCGCTGACGCACGATGATGTTGCCGGCATTCACACGTTCGCCGCCGTACACCTTGACGCCGAGATACTTCGGATTGGAATCGCGGCCGTTGCGCGTGCTGCCGCCTGCCTTCTTGTGTGCCATGACTGCGTTCTCCGTTAGCCGCGCGAAATGCCGGTGATTTCGACTTCGGTGTAATGCTGCCGGTGCCCCATCTGCTTCATGTGGTGCTTGCGGCGGCGGAACTTGATGATGCGCACCTTGTCGGCGCGGCCGTGCGCCTTGACCTTGGCCGCGACGCGCGCGCCCGGCACCAGCGGTGCGCCGACGGTGATGCCTTCGCCTTCGCCGATCAACAGCACCTCGTCGAAGCTGATCGCGGCGCCGACCTCGGCGTCGAGTTTTTCCACACGCAGGGTCTCGCCCTGCATCACGCGGTATTGCTTACCGCCGGTCTTGATGACTGCGTACATGATGTTTCCTTCTGTAGTTCTTCTGGCCCGCCTCACGCGGATCGCCGCGAGCGAGCTCGCTATTCTAGCGGAGGGGAGTTTTCGAGGTCAAACAGGGAGATAGGGAGTGGGGAGTGGGGAGTAGGAAGTGGAAAAAGCCGCGCGGCCCTCAGCCCTCGGCCCTGCTATAGTAATCCGTTCGCCCGCCACCGACCCGGTCATGGACTTCATCCGCATCCGCGGCGCCCGCACGCACAATCTCAAGAACATCGATCTCGACCTGCCGCGCGACAGCCTGATCGTGATCACCGGGCTTTCGGGTTCGGGCAAGTCCTCGCTCGCGTTCGACACGATCTATGCCGAGGGCCAGCGCCGCTACGTCGAGTCGCTGTCGGCCTATGCGCGCCAGTTCCTGTCGGTGATGGAGAAGCCCGACGTCGATCACATCGAGGGCCTGTCGCCGGCGATCTCGATCGAGCAGAAATCGACCTCGCACAACCCGCGCTCGACGGTCGGCACGATCACCGAGATCTACGACTATCTGCGCCTGCTGTTCGCGCGCGTCGGCACGCCGCGCTGCCCGGACCACGGCATTCCGCTCGCCGCGCAGACCGTGAGCCAGATGGTCGACGCCGCGCTGGCGCTGCCGGCCGATCGCCGCTACATGCTGCTCGCGCCGGTGGTGCGCGAGCGCAAGGGCGAGCACCTGCAGGTGTTCGAGCAATTGCGCGCCCAGGGCTACGTGCGGGTGCGCGTGGACGGTGCGCTGTACGAGCTCGACGCGGTGCCCGCCCTGGCGCTGCGTCAGAAGCACACCATCGAGGCCGTGATCGACCGGTTCCGTCCGGCGCCGGAGCTGAAGCAGCGTCTCGCCGAATCGTTCGAGACCGCGCTGCGGCTCGGCGACGGCATCGCCGTGCTTGCCGATCTCGACGACGCGAATGCCGAACCGACGCTGTTCTCGTCGCGCTACTCCTGCCCGGTGTGCGACTACTCGCTGCCGGAACTCGAGCCGCGCCTGTTCTCGTTCAATTCGCCGATCGGCGCCTGCGGCACCTGCGACGGCCTCGGCGTGACCCAGGTATTCGATCCGGCGCGCGTGGTCGTGCATCCGAACTTGAGCCTCGCCGCCGGCGCGGTGCGCGGCTGGGACCGGCGCAATCCGTACTATTTCCAGTTGATCCTGTCGCTCGCCCGCCACTACAAGTTCGACATCGACACGCCGTGGGAGCAACTGCCGGAAGCGATCCGCCACGCCGTGCTGTACGGCTCCGGCGAGGAGACGATCAGTTTCCGCTACCTCAGCGAGAGCGGCGGCAGCGTCAGCCGCAAGCACCGTTTCGAAGGCATCCTGCCGAACCTGGAGCGGCGCTACCGCGAGACCGAATCGCCGGCGGTGCGCGAGGAGCTCGCCAAGTTCATCACCGAGCGGCCCTGCCCCGATTGCCGCGGCGAGCGGCTCAACCGCAGCGCGCGCCACGTGTTCGTCGGCGAGCGCAATCTGCCGGCGCTGACCGCGCTGCCGATCGACGCCGCACTCGATTTCTTCCGCACGCTCGCCCTGCCCGGCTGGCGTGGCGAGATCGCGGCGAAGATCGTCAAGGAGATCCGCGAGCGGCTGCGGTTCCTGGTCGATGTCGGGCTCGACTATCTCACCCTCGACCGCCAGGCCGATTCGCTGTCCGGCGGCGAGGCGCAGCGCATCCGCCTCGCCAGCCAGATCGGCGCCGGACTGGTCGGCGTGATGTACGTGCTCGACGAGCCGTCCATCGGCCTGCACCAGCGCGACAACGAGCGCCTGCTCGGCACGCTCACCCGGCTGCGCGATCTCGGCAACACGGTGATCGTGGTCGAACACGACGAGGACGCGATCCGCGCCGCCGATCACATCGTCGACATCGGCCCCGGCGCCGGCGTGCACGGCGGCGAGATCGTCGCCCAGGGCAAGCTCGCGCAGATCCTCGAGGCGCCGCGCTCGCTGACCGGGCAATACCTCTCCGGCCGGCGCCGCATCGCGGTGCCGCGCGAGCGCCGGCCGGTCGATCCCAAGCGGGTGCTGCGGCTCTCCGGCGCCTGCGGCAACAATCTCAAGCAGGTCGATCTCGAGATTCCCGCCGGCCTGTTCGTCTGCGTCACCGGCGTGTCCGGCTCCGGCAAATCCACGCTGATCAACGACACCCTGTTCCGACACGCCGCCGCCGAGCTCAACGGCGCCAACGAGAAACCCGCGCCGTTCGCCCGGATCGAGGGCCTGGAGCTGTTCGACAAGGTGGTCGACATCGACCAGTCGCCGATCGGGCGCACGCCGCGCAGCAATCCGGCCACCTACACCGGCCTGTTCACGCCGCTGCGCGAGCTGTTCGCGCAGGTGCCGGAGGCGCGCGCGCGCGGCTACCAGCCCGGCCGCTTCAGCTTCAACGTCAAGGGCGGCCGCTGCGAAGCCTGCGAAGGTGACGGCCTGATCAAGGTCGAGATGCACTTCCTGCCGGACGTCTACGTGCCGTGCGACGTCTGCCACGGCAAGCGCTACAACCGCGAGACACTGGAGATCCACTACAAGGGCCACACCATCTCCGACGTGCTGGAGATGACGGTGGAGGACGCCCTGAAGCTGTTCGAGAACATCCCGGCGCTGGCGCGCAAGCTCGAGACGCTGATGGATGTCGGCCTGTCCTACATCAAGCTCGGCCAGAGCGCAACCACGCTGTCCGGCGGCGAGGCGCAGCGCGTGAAGCTGTCGCGCGAGCTGTCCAAGCGCGACACCGGCCGCACGCTCTACATCCTCGACGAGCCGACCACCGGCTTGCATTTCCACGACATCGAACAATTGCTGACGGTGCTGCACCGGCTGCGCGACGACGGCAATACCATCGTCGTGATCGAACACAATCTCGATGTCATCAAGACCGCCGACTGGATCATCGACCTCGGTCCGGAAGGCGGCGATCGCGGCGGCTCCATCGTCGCCACCGGCACGCCGGAGCAGATCGCGAAGCATCGCGCCTCGCACACCGGCCGCTTCCTCGCCCGCGCCCTCGGCGCCGCGCGCAAGCGCGAGGCGGCCTGATGCCGCCGCTGATCGAGCTGCCGCTGGAGCTGCGCTGGCGCGATCTGGACGCGCTCGACCACGTCAACAACGCCGCGTTCCTCACCTTCCTCGAGGAAGCGCGGCTGCGCTGGTTCGAGCGGCTGGACGGACCCTGGTGCAACGCGGCGTGGATGCCAGTGCTCGCCGCCGTCCACGTCAACTATCGCGCCCAGCTCGGCTGGCCGGCGCGGATCGTGGTGCGGCTGTACTGCGAACGGGTCGGCAACGCCTCGCTGACGATCGCGCATCGCATCGTCGATGCCGCCGATCCGGAAAAAGTATACAGCGACGGCAACAGCGTGCTGGTCTGGGTGAATCCCGCCGACGGCAAGTCGGTGCCGTTGCCGGACGTGGTCCGCCGCGCCTGCGGCTAGACCGCAATCGCCGTCACGGCGGTGCGTCGGCGACGACGAAGTCCGCCGTGGCGCCATCGCCGGAGCTTGTGGAAATGTGGATTCTCGCCCGGTCACCGGCGGCGAGCGCGCGGGTCGGTCGCATCAGCATGAAGTGCCTGCCGCCCGGCGCAAACAGCACCGTCGCGCCGGGCGCGATCGTCAGCTCGGTCAGCGGCCGCATGCGTTCCACGCCGTCGGCCGAAATCGATTCGTGCAGGGACACCGAACCGAAGTCGGCGCCGTCGGCGCCGGTGACGACGATCGGCGCCGCGCCGGCGTTGCGCAGGCGCGCGTAGCCGGCGAGCATCGTCGCGCCCGGCGGCGGCGTGCGGATCCACGCGCCTTCGACGACGAGCCCGGCCGCGGCGGCGATCCGCGCCGCGAGCAGCAGCACGCCGCCGGCGATGGCGATGCGTCCACGCATGCGAGTCTCCCTCGATGTCCCGATCCGATCGATGTGGCTTTGGCTTCGCTTATGATACGGACTTTGCCGGGGACGCCGCATGCTCGAAACCCTCCGCCACGACGCCATCGTCGAACTCAGGCTCGCGCGGCCGCCGGTCAACGCGCTCGATCCGCAACTGGTGCGCAGCCTGCGCGAGGCGATCGACGCCGCCGCGCGCGAGGCGCGCGGCATCGTCCTGTCCGGCCGGCCGGGAATGTTCTCCGCCGGGCTCGACGTGCCGGCGCTGCTCGCGCTCGATCGTCCGGCACTGCGCGCATTTCTCGAAGACCTGTTCGCGCTGTGCGGCGCGCTCGCCCGCTCCGCCGTGCCGGTCGTCGCGGCGATCACCGGCCATAGCCCCGCCGGCGGCGCGGTGCTGGCGATCTTCTGCGACTACCGCGTGATGGCGCGCAGTGCCGATCCGGACAAACCGTTTCGCATCGGTCTGAACGAGGTGCAGGTCGGACTGTCCGTCCCCGCCTGCATCCAGGCCGGGTTGCAGCGCCTGCTCGGACCGTATCGCGCCGAACGCTTGATGGTCGCCGGCCGCATGCTCGATTCCGAACAGGCGCGGGCGATCGGCTTGGTGGACGAACTGGCGGAGGTCGACGCGGTCGTGCCGCGCGCGCTCGACTGGCTGCGCGGCCTGCTCGCGCTGCCGCCGCGGGCGATGGCGACCACGCGCGCGCTCGCACGTGCCGATCTCGCCGCGGTGTTCACCGATCCGGCGCGGCTGCGTCTGGACGAATTCACCGACGCCTGGTTCGCCGCCGAGACCCAGGCTTCGCTGCACGCACTGGTGGCCCGGTTGAAGGCGCGCTGAGGCGCTCCCCGCGCGGCGTCGGGCGCTACCGCAGCGCCGGGCACACGCGGAGGAACCGCCGATCAGGTCGCCGCCTCGCCACCTGCGCGGAGCCAGCCGCTCCAGGACGGCGCGTAGATGCGCGAGCCGGTCAGGCCCGCATGCTCCATCGCCAACAGGTTGTGGCAGGCGGTGACGCCCGAACCGCACATGTGCACGACCTCCGCCGGATCGCGTCCGGCGAGCAGCGCGGCGAATTCGGCGCGCAGCGTCGCCGCCGGCTTGAAGCGGCCGTCCGCGGCGAGATTCTCCGAGAACGGCCGGTTGCGCGCGCCCGGCACGTGACCGGCCACCGGGTCGATGGGCTCGCTCTCGCCGCGGAAGCGCGCCGCGGCGCGCGCATCGAGCAGGAGAAAATGTGGATTTTGCAGCAATTCCCGCAATTCCGCGGTGTCGACCACGCGGCGTTCGTCGAAGTGCACCGCGACCTCGGTCGGCGGGCGCGATTCGAGTCCGGCGCGCAGCGGCAGGCCGGCGGCACGCCACGCCGCGAGACCGCCGTCGAGCACGGCGACGTCGCGCTGGCCGACGAGCTTGAGCATCCACCACAAGCGCGCCGCGGCCAGCGTGCCGTTGGCGTCGTCGTAGGCGACCACCGGCGTTTGCGGCGTCCAGCCGAGCCGCCTGAGCACTGCGGCGAAGCGCTCGGCATCCGGCAGCGGATGGCGGCCGAGCCCGGTTTTCGACAGATCCGACAGGTCGCGGTTGAGATCCGCGTACACCGCACCGGGGATGTGCGCCTGCGCGTATTCGCGCGCGCCGCGCTCGGGATCGGCCAGATCGAAGCGGCAATCGACGATCAGCGCCTCGCCCGCCGCGGCCAGCGTCGCGAGTTCGGTGGCGGAGATCAGGGTCGTCGGTCTCATGTCGCCTGTTCCATGCGTCGCACCAGGTTGAGCAGCATCGCCGCGGTCGCGCCCCAGATCGTGCGCCCGGCGTAGCGGTATTCCCAGACCTCGCGCACGCGGCCGCGGTAGTCCATGCGGCGCACGCGCCGATTCGCCGCGTCGAGGAAGAACGCGAGCGGCGCCTCGAACACTTCCGCGACTTCGCCGGGATCGGGACGCACCCGGTAGGCGGCATCGAGCTCGGCGACCACCGGCGTGACACTGTAGCCGCTGACCGTGTCGAAACGATCGAGGTAACCGAATGGGCGGATCCATTCCGGCGCGAGGCCGACCTCCTCGCGGCTCTCGCGCAATGCCGTGGCGATCGCGTCGGCATCGCCCGGTTCGATGCCGCCGCCCGGAAAGCTGATCTGACCCGCATGCTGGGCGAGGTGTTCGGTGCGCCGGGTGAACAGCAGCGCCGGGCCGGTCTCGCGCGCTACGACCGCCAGCAGCACCGCCGCCGGACGACGCGGCGCCGAGCCGAGCAGGTCGTCGATCTCGGCGTGGTTCCAGCCCGGTGGCGCGGGCGGATCCGCAAGCGTGCGCACCGCGCGGCGCAAGCGCTCCGCGAGATCGGCCGAGCCGATCACGTGCGGAACTCCGGCGGCGGCCGCAACGGCAGCACCTCATCCATGATTCGCACCCGCTCCGCGTCGCTCAGCTCGATCCAGCGCGCGATCTCCTCGCCGCTGCGCCGACACCCTTCGCAGTAGCCCGCATCGTCCAGGCGACAAACGCCGATGCAGGGGCTCAAGACCGGTTTTGGCGAAACAGCCGTAGGCATGGACGGAGGTGGGAATCACCCTTGCTTCTTGCTAGATTACGGACAACTACTAAAGTGCGACTTTAACTCTATGCTGGCCCTGGCGACCAAGGTCGTGAGCGATTATGGCAAGGTGCTGGCGCGCGTGCAGCCGGGACTGAACGGCCTGCCCGAGTCGCTGCTGCCGCACAGCAAGGCGCAGATCCGCAACGCGATCGTGGTGCTGCTGGAGAATCTGGAGCCGGAACACACCGCGCTCAAGGAGAGTCTGGCGCGCGGTTATGTCTATCTCGCCCAGTTCGTGCCGGACGCCGACGCGCAAGTGCTCGCCGCGCCGGGCGGGGCGAGCCTCACCGCCGGCAGCGAGCCGGCCATGCGTCTGCTCAACCGGATCAAGCTCGACATGGAACGAGCGCTCGAGGAACTGCACGCCCTGGGCGTGGGCTTCGGCGGCGATGTGGGGGCTGAGGGCTGAGGGCTGAGGGCTGAGGGCTGAGGGCTGAGGGCTGAGGGCTGAGGGCTGAGGGCCAAGGGCTCTTCCCGCTCACCGCTCACCGCTGACCGCTCACGATCGCTGAGAGCCGTAAAGCTTTTTCCACCCCTCTTACCGCGCGCAAGCGCACCGGCGGCGGCCGCGGTGCGCTTGCCTCTTGCGTGCGGCGAGTTACTTGATGTCGATCAACTTCAGTTCGAACACCAGCGCCTCGTTCGGGCCGATGCGCGGCGGCTGGCCGCGATCGCCATAGGCGAGTTCCGGCGGCACGAACACCTGCCAGTGATCGCCGACGCGCATCAGCGGCAGCACTTCCTGCCAGCCCTTGATGACGTCGCCCACCTTGAAGTGCACCGGCTCGCCGCGCGCGAACGAACTGTCGAATTCGAGACCGTTGGCGAGCGAGCCGCGGTAGTGCACGGTGACTTCGCTCTGCGTGGTCGGATGCCGGGTGCCGGTGCCGTCCTCGATCACCCGGTACTGCACGCCGGAGGGCAGCGCGACGATGCCCTTCTTGGTCTTGTTCTCGGCCAGGAATTTGTCGCTCTTGGCCTTGTTCTCGGCGGCGAGCTTGTCGAACTCCGCCTTGGCCTTGCTGTAGACCTGGTACTGCAGACGCGCCAGCAGATCGTGCATCGTGTCTTCCGACACCGTCGGCGTGCGCTTGGCGTAACCGTCCTGCATCGCCTTGATGACGGCGTTGATGTCGAGGTCGAGCTTGCGTTCGGCGAAGTCGCTGCCGATCTGATAACCGACGGCGTAGGAAAGATTGGGCTTGTCCGCCGGAGTGAGCGGGGCCGGCGGCGTCTGCGCCTGCCCCGAGGATGCGGCGGCGGCTCCGCCGGCGGAACCCTGGGCGAACGCGGTGGCCGCGGTGAACAGCGCTGCCGCGAGAATGGACCGACTCGACATCATGCAAACCTCCGAAACGTGGGAAACGGATCCGTGGACATCGTCTGCGCGCCGCCACGAAAAGCGCGCCATCTTACCCGAGCGGCGTCCGCGGAGCCACCGCCGAGCCGGCCTCCCGCCGGCGGCTGAACGGCGGTCGGCGGACTGCTATCATCCGCGCCCCCGCTCCGCACGAGTTCGCCATGGCCTTCCGCAACCTGCTGCTCGCCGATCGCGGCGCCGTGCGCCGCATCACCATCCACCGTCCGGACAAGCTCAACGCGCTCGACCGCGAGACGATCAACGAACTGCACGTCGCCTTCGACCAGGCGCGCCACGACGACGCGGTGCGCGCAGTGGTGCTCGCCGGCAGCGGCGAGAAGGCGTTCGTCGCTGGCGCCGACATCGGCGAGCTCTCCGGGTTGACTGCGCAACAGGCGCAAAGTTTCTCGCGCCTCGGTCAGGCCCTGATGAGCAAGATCGAACGCCTGGGCAAGCCGGTGATCGCCCGCATCCAGGGTTTCGCGCTCGGCGGCGGCATGGAGCTGGCCATGAGCTGCCATCTGCGTGTGGCCAGCGACAAGGCGCGTTTCGGCCAACCCGAAATCAATCTGGGCCTGATCCCGGGCTTCGGCGGCACCCAGCGCCTGCTGCGCCTGGCCGGCCGCGGTGCCGCGCTGGAACTGTGCCTGACCGGGCGGCCGATCGACGCCGCGCGCGCCCGCGAGCTCGGCATCGTCACCCACGTCGTCGCGCCGGAGAACCTCGACACCGAAGTGGACGCGCTCGCCGACCAGCTCGCTGCGAGCGCGCCGCACGCGCTCGCCGGCATACTCGACGCGGTGCTGCACGGCGGCGAAAGCGCGATCGACGTCGGTCTCGACTACGAAACCCAGGCCTTCGCGCTGTGCTTCGCCACCGAGGACATGCGCGAGGGCACGCGGGCCTTCCTGGAACGGCGCAAGCCGGCGTTCGCCGGCCGCTGACGCCGCGCGGCGCGACCGGTATCAGTCGTGCCCGCCGCGATATTTCTTCTCGCCGGCGGTGACGCGCAGATCGAGCCGGTTCTGCGCCGTCGGCAACGGGCAGGTGGCAAACGGCGTGAACGCGCACGGCGGGTTGTACGCCTTGTTGAAGTCGATGACGATGCGGCCGTCGCGCGGCGGCTCGGTGTAGACGAAGCGCGCGGCGCCGTAGGTTTCCCGGCCGCTGGTCTTGTCGGCGAACACCAGGAACAGTTCCTTGTCGCCCGGCGTCTCGATCACCGGCTCGACGCGGTAGGTCTTGCCGTCGCGCTCGAACACCGCGGCACCGGGCACGATCACCTTCTCGGTCTCGCCGAGCACGTTCGGCTCCTCCACCTCGTGCGGCGGATCGTACGCCTCCCACTTCGCCTCGATGCGCCAGCTCGGGTCGATGTCGAAATAGTCGAGACCGACGAAATGCACGCGCGTCGGCGCCTCGCTGTCCTTGGCGCGCACGCCGAGACGGTCGCCGCGCCGGATCAGATAGAAGCTCACCGTGCCGAAGGCGACCACGGTCGGCTTGGGATGCGTGTCGTCCAGCAACTCGGCGTTCGTCCGGCGCTCGCCGTCGATCGTGGCCGCGACACCCGGCTCGAGCGTCAGCGTGGCGCGATCCTCGCCGAGCGTGATCGTGCCGAGCCGCGGCGGCACCCTGGGCAGGACGATGTCGCCATCCGGCGCGGAGCCCACGCGGTTGGCGCCCGGCTTCAGCCACGCCAGCGCCACCAGGGTCAGCCAGCCGTTCGGCGCGGTCAGGCGCGCGACGCGCTGCTCACGCCATTGCTCGATCTGCCGACGGTACGCCGCATCCGCGTCGTCGTCGGCAACGGCGGCGGCAGCAGACAGCGCGGCGGCGAGGATGATTTGCAGCATTGTATACTCCTTGGGAAGGTCTGAACCAATCCCCATATTGCTGTCTTCGGCCGCGGCACCGCACCTCCACAACCCCCATCAAACCCTTGCGCAGCAAGGGTTTGATCGCCCCCTTGACTCAAAGGGGCTGAAAGAACCGACGCCGCATTGTCAGTTTGTTCAGAGCTCCCCTTGGTCGATTATAAGGGCTGAGGGCTGAGGGCTGAGGGCTGAGGGCCGAGGGCCGAGGCTTTTCCCGCTCACCGCTCACCGCTCACCGCTCACCGCTTCCGATTCCCGTGAGCTTGCCCACCTCCCACTCCCCACTCACCTGCCCCGCAAAAACATCCGATCCAGCTCCGCCAGCGACACCTGCACCCAGGTCGGCCGGCCGTGATTGCATTGGCCGGAACGTTCGGTGGCTTCCATCTCGCGCAACAGGGCGTTCATCTCCGGCACGGTCAGGCGCCGATGCGCGCGCACCGCGCCGTGACAGGCCATGGTCGCGAGCAGCTCGTTGCGCGCTTCCGCGACGCGCCGCGATTGTCCGTGCGCGGCGAGATCCGCGAGCACCTCGCGCACCAGCGCGCCGACATCGGCGCTTTCGAGCAGCGCCGGGCAGCGGCGCACGATCAGGCTCTGCGGCCCGGCCCGGGCGAGATCGAAGCCGAGCGCCGCGAGGGTGTCGGCGTGCTCCTCGGCGCAGGCCGCCTCGCGCTCGCTCACGGCCAGCGTCAGCGGCACCAGCAACGGTTGCGTCGGAATGCCGTCCCCGGCCTGCGCGGCCTTCAGCTTCTCGTAGACGATGCGCTCGTGCGCGGCGTGCATGTCGACGAGCACCAGGCCATGCGCGTTCTCGGCGAGCACGTACACGCCGCCGAGCTGCGCCAGCGCATGGCCGAGCGGCGGCATGCCGGCGTCCGGCGCAGCGGCATTGTCCACATTTCCATCTTTCCACTCAACGCCGGATGCCGCGCCGGTATCCGCCGTCGCGCCGAGCAATGCCGCATACGCGGCATGCGCTTCGCGCACGCCGAGCGCGAGCCCGGCCTGCGCCTGGCGCGGCCATTCGCCGCCGGGCGCCGGTGGCCGCGCGGCGGGTGACGGCGCCGCGCCCGCGCGCGTCTGCGCCAACGCCTCCTCGAGCGTGCGGAACAGAAAATCGTGCACCAGGCGGCTTTCGCGAAACCGCACCTCGGCCTTCGCCGGATGCACGTTCACGTCGACCGCCTCGGCGGCGAGTTCCAGGAACAGCGCATAGGCCGGGTGGCGGCCGTGAAACAGCACGTCGGCGTAGGCTTGACGCACGGCGTGCGCCACCACGCGATCGCGAACCGGACGGCCGTTGACGTAGAAATACTGCTGATCCGCCTGCGCGCGCGAGGCCGTCGGCAGACCGACCCAGCCGCTCAGGCGCAACCCGGCCGCGGCGTGGGCGACGCGCAGACTGCCGGCGACGAACGCCTCGCCGAGCACCTCGGCCAGGCGCGCGCGCCAACCCGCCTCGTCCAGCGCCGGACGCAGCAGCCGTACCGGCTTGCCGTTGTGGCTGAGGCGGAACTCGACCCGCGGCTGCGCCAGGGCGATGGTCTTGATCCACTCGTCGATGTGGCCGAACTCGGTACGCTCGCTGCGCAGGAATTTGCGCCGCGCCGGCACGTTGTGGAACAGGTCGCGCACCTCGACGGTCGTTCCCGGCGGATGCTGCGCCGGTTGCGGCGCCATCGCCCGGCCGTGCTCGGCGTCCACGCGCCAGGCGAGCTCGGCGCCGCGCTCACGCGACACCAGCCGGAAGCGCGACACCGAGGCGATCGAGGCCAGCGCCTCGCCGCGGAAGCCGAGCGTGGCGACGCGCTCCAGGTCGGCGAGCGTGGCGATCTTGCTGGTGGCGTGCGCGGCGAGCGCGAGCGGCAGATCCTCGGCACCGATGCCGGCGCCGTCGTCGCGCACCCGGATCAGCCGCGCGCCGCCGTCCTCGAGGTCGATCTCGACGCGCCGCGCGCCGGCGTCGAGACTGTTCTCGACCAGTTCCTTGACCACCGACGCCGGTCGTTCGACCACCTCGCCGGCCGCGATCTGGTTGACGAGTTCGGGAGCGAGCGGACGGATGCGCGACACCCGCGCATGATAGCGAATCCCGCCGCGCCCGCTATGATTCGCCGCGATGTTGCGCGCCCTGCTCGAACTCAAGCCCCGCGACGTGCCGGCGATCGTGGCGCTGCGCAATACCGCGGCGGTGGTCCTGCCGCTCGCCTTCGGCGTGGCCAGCGGCCGGCTCGGCATCGGTCTCGGCATCGCCGTCGGCGCGCTCAACACGATGTTCTCGGATCAGCCGGGACCATACCGGCTGCGGCTGCGGCGCATGCTGCTCGCCGCCGTCGCCGCGGGCGCGTCGGCCTTCGTCGGCTACAGCGTCGGCGGCGACGCCGTGCTCGCGGCGCTCGCCACCGCGCTGTGGGGCGTGGCCGGCGGCCTGCTGGTCGCGCTCGGACCCGACGCCGGGCGCATTGGCCTGACCAGCATGATCCTGCTGATCGTCACCGCCGCCCAGCCGCGGCCGCCGGCCGAAGCCGCCGGTCCGGCGCTCCTGTTCTGTGCCGGCGGGATTCTGCAATTGCTGTTTTCCATCGCCGCCTGGCCGCTCCAGCGCTACCGGCCCGAGCGCCTGGCGCTGGCTAAGCTCTGCCGCCAGCTCGCCGCGAGCGCGCGGCGGCGCGCCGACCCCGGCCAGCCGCTGCCCGACACGCAAGCGGTCAGCGACGTCGAGGAGCTGCTGCACGGCGCCTATCGCGCGCGCGGCGTGGCCATGGACGCGCTGCGCGTGCTCGCCGAGATCGTCGAGCGCGTTCGCCTGGAATTGCTCGCGCTCGACACCCTCGGCGAGCGCCTCGACGGCGACGATGCGGCCACGCTCGCGCGCCTGCGCGAGTACGCCGCGCGCGTGCTGGAGGCGCTCGCCGAGGCGCTCGTCGCCGGCGCCACCCCGCTCGCCGCCGCCGGCGCGATCGAAGGTTTCGACGCCGCGCTCGCGGCGCTCGCCCGTGCCGCCGCCGGCACGGGCGACGCGCGCGCGGTGGCGCTGGCGCACGGCCGTGCGCTCGGCGGCCAGTTGCGCGCCGCACTGCGCAACGCCGATTTCGCCGGCAGCCGCGGCGAGCTGCGGCTGGAGGACCACGACGCGCGCCTGCCGCGCGACCTGCGTCCGCGCAACCCGCTCGCCATTCTGCGCGCGAACCTGACGCTGTCGTCGGTCGCGCTGCGCCACGCGATCCGCTGCGGCGCGGGCCTGGCGCTGGCCACGCTCCTCGCGCACCGTGCGAACCTGCCGCACGGCTACTGGATTCCGATGACGACGGCGATCGTGCTCAAGCCCGATTTCGCCGGCACCTTCCGCTTCGGCCTGCTGCGCGTGATCGGCACGCTGCTCGGTCTGGCGCTGACCACGGCGCTGCTGCACTTCGCCTTCGGCGGCGCATGGGAGCGCATCGCCCTGCTCGCCGTGTTCTGCTACGGCTTCCGGCAGTTGACCACGGTGCACTACGCGATCGGCATCATGCTGCTCACCAGCCTGATCGTGATCCTGCTCAGTTTCGAGGGCGAGTCGCCCGCCGCCACCATGACGGCGCGCGCGCTCGGCACCAGCCTCGGCAGCGCGCTCGCCCTGCTCGCCTATCTCGCCTGGCCGACCTGGGAAAGCCGCCGCTTCCGCGCCGCGCTGGCGGATCTGCTCGACGCCTATCGACGCTACTTCCTCGCCGTGCTCGAGCCGGCGCCGCGCGTGCGCGCCGAGGTGCGCCGCGCCACCCGCAGCGCGCGCACCAACGCCCAGGCGTCGCTCGATCGGCTGCGCAACGAACCGCACCGCGATCGCCGCATCGTCGCCACGGCCGAGGGCATCTTCGCCAACGCCAACCGGTTCCTGCGCGCGGCGATGGCGCTCGAGGCGATCCGCCAGCAGTCCGGTCCGCCGCCGGCGCAGGCGAGCGTCGCCGCGTTCGCGCGCGCGGTCGATGCGAGCTTGAGCACGCTCAGCCGCTGTCTGCGCGAGCACGGCACGCCGCCGGCGCCCTCGCCGACGCTGCGCGAGGCGCAGGCGGCGTTGCGCGACGCGCTCGCGGCCACCGCATCCGACGCCGGCACGGACGTCGCCGCCGCGGCCTGGATCGACGGCGCCGACCGCATCACCGACAGCGTCAACACGCTCGCCCACCTGCTGCAACGCGACGCCGCGCGCGGCAACCGGTAAACTGCCGCCGAGACGATCGGCGCTCCGCGACGCGGTGAATCGCGCCGGGCCGGCGTCCTCCCAGGGTTTTCCGATGCTGAAGATCGACACGCACGCCCACATCCTGCCGCCGGAATGGCCGAACCTCGCCGAGAAGTACGGCGACGACCGCTTCCCGGTGATGGTCCGCACGGAAGGGCGGCATCGCATCTACAAGGACGGCAAATTCTTCCGCGAGGTCTGGGAAAACGCGTTCGACGCCGACCATCGCATCGCCGAATACGCCCGCTTCGGGGTGCAGGTGCAGGTCATCTCGACGGTGCCGGTGCTGTTCTCGTACTGGGCGAAACCCAACCAGGCGCTCGAGCTGCACCGCTTCCTCAACGATCACCTCGCCGAGGTCTGCCGCCGCCATCCGCGCCACTACGCCGGCATCGGCACGGTGCCGCTGCAGTCGCCGACGCTCGCGGTGCAGGAGATGGAGCGCTGCGTCGAGCAGCTCGGCCTGGCCGGCGTGCAGATCGGTTCACATGTGGAAATGTGGAATCTCGATGCGCCGGAGCTGTTCCCGTTCTTCGAGGCCGCCGCCGATCTCGGCGCCGCGATCCTGGTGCACCCCTGGGACATGATGGGGCGCGACAGCATGCCGAAGTACTGGCTGCCGTGGCTGGTCGGCATGCCAGCCGAACAGGCGCGCGCGGCCTGCTGCCTGATCTTCGGCGGCGTGCTCGAACGCCTGCCCAAGCTGCGCGTCTGCTTCGCCCACGGCGGCGGCGCGTTTCCGTACACCATCGGCCGCATCGAGCACGGCTTTCGCATGCGCCCGGACCTGGTCGCCACCGACAACGCGCGCAATCCGCGCGAATACTTCGACCGCCTGTACTTCGATTCCTGCGTGCACGACGTGCGCGCGCTGCGCTACCTGATCGACGTCGCCGGCGCCGCGCACGTGATGCTCGGCACCGACTACCCGTTCCCGCTCGGCGAACAGGAACCCGGCGCGGCGATCGCCGCGCTCGACCTGCCGCCGGAGCAGCAGCGGCGTCTGTACCACGGCACCGCGCTGGAATGGCTCGACCTGCCGCTTTCCCGTTTCGCCTGATCCCGGAGCCCGCCGATGATCCGACCCGCTTTTGTATATTTTGCGCTGTTTGCACTTTTTTCCACTTCTGTGTACGCCGCCGGCAGCACCGACTACGCGCTCGATCAGGGGTTCGTCAAGTTCAGCGCCCCGGCGTCGTGGCCGGTCATCATGGAAAAGACCGAAGGCGACCCGCAGTTCATCGCCTTCCAGGTGAAGGACCCGGCCGACGCCGGCAGCGGCGAGGCGACGCGGGTGACGATCGAGACCCGGCTGCTCGACGACTCGGCGAATTTCCAGCCGCTGGTCAACGCCGGCATGGCCAAGGCCAAGCAGTTGCCGGGCTACGAGCAGCGCACCGACGGCGTCGACGCCACCGTGCTGCGCTACTTCGCGCAGAACGGCAAGACCCGCTACGAATACCGCGAGACCTGGTACCTGAACGGCCACCTCATGGTGCACGTGCGCTGCGCCCGGCCGATGCTCGCCGGCACCAGCGCGCAATGGACCGCCGAGTACGAGAAGGGCTGCGGCGAAATCATGACCACCCTGCGGCCGCACTGACGCGCGATGCAGACGTCGATCGATCCGGCCGAGGCCGAAGCGCTCGCCCGCGACGCCGCCGATCCGCTGGCGCCGTTGCGCGAGGAATTCCTGATCCCGCCACACGGGGACGGCGAACAAGTATACTTTTGCGGCAATTCGCTCGGCTTGCAGCCGCGCGGCGTGCGCGCGGCGCTGCTCGACGAGCTCGACGACTGGCACCGGCTCGCGGTCGAGGCGCACTTCCGCGGCCGCCACCCGTGGATGCCGTACCACGAGGAGCTGCGCGCGCCGCTCGCCGAACTCGCCGGCGCGCTGCCGCACGAAGTGGTGGCGATGAATTCGCTGACCGTGAACCTGCATCTGTTGCTGGTCAGCTTCTACCGGCCGACGCGCGAACGCCACGCCATCCTGATCGAGAAGCATGCGTTCCCGTCCGATCGCTACGCGGTCGCCTCGCAGATCCGCTTCCACGGCCACGACCCGGCCGAGGCCCTGATCGAACTCGATGGCGACGAGGCCGGCGGCGCGATCTCCGAGGCGGCGATCGCACGCGCCCTCGACCAACACGGCGCGCGCATCGCGCTGGTGCTGCTGCCGGGCGTGCAGTACCTGACCGGCCAGGCGTTCGATCTCGCGGCGATCAGTGCGCTCGCCCGCGCCCGCGGCTGCGCGATCGGGTTCGATCTCGCCCACGCCATCGGCAACCTGCCGCTCGCGCTGCACGACAGCGGCGCCGACTTCGCCGTGTGGTGCAGTTACAAGTACCTCAATGCCGGCCCCGGCGCGGTCGCCGGCTGCTTCGTGCACGAGCGCCACGCGCAGGCCGCGCTGCCGCGCTTCGCCGGCTGGTGGGGCCACGATCCGGCCACGCGCTTTCAGATGGGCCCGCAATTCCACGCCACGCCCGGCGCCGACGGCTGGCAGTTGTCCAACCCGCCGATCCTGGCGCTGGCGCCGCTGCGCGCGTCGCTGGAGCTCTTCCGGCGCGCGGGCATGGCGCGGCTGCGCGAGAAATCCGTCGCCCTCACCGGCTGGTTCGAGGCGCTGATCCGCGAACGCCTGGACGACGTGCTCGCGATCGTCACGCCGCGCGAGCCGGCGCGCCGCGGCTGTCAGCTCTCCCTGCGCGTCAAGGGCCCGCGCGACGCCGGCCGGCGCCTGCACGAGCATCTGCACGCCCGCGGCATCATCGTCGACTGGCGCGAGCCGGACATCCTCCGCGCCGCGCCGGTGCCGCTGTACAACCGCCACATCGACTGCCTGCGCTTCGTCCGCGCGGTGCAGGACTGGGCCGCGCACGGCCGCTGAGCCGCCGTTGAGCGGATCGCCGCGGGCTTGCGTCGAATTACAAAACTGATTAGTATCGCAATAGTTGAAATATCAACTATTCGCATGACCGCGACGCCGACCTGCCCGAGTTTCGCACTGATCGAGGCGCACATCGACCGCGTCGCCCGGCGTCTGCGCGAGGCGCCGGTGCAGGACATCGTGCTGGTGCGCCTGATCAAGGCGCTGTCGGCGCAGTTCGGCGCGCACCTCGGCCGCAAGGTGCGCCCGGCGGGACTCAACGAGGTCGCGTTCCGCACGCTGATGATGCTCTACGCCCACGACACCGGCGTGCATCCCGCCGAGCTCAGCGCCGCCAGCAGCGAGACCCGCACCAACATGACGCGCATCTGCGACGAGCTGGCGCGCAAGGGGTTGCTGCGCCGCCGCCCGAGCGTCGCGGACCGCCGCCGCGTGGTGCTCGAGCTGACGCGCCGCGGCGAACGCCTGATCGAGGGATTGCTGCCGCAGGTGTGGGGCGGGCTCGGCCGCTACCTCGGCGCCTTGCGCGCGGCGGAAAAACGCGAACTCGAACGGCTGCTCAAGAAGCTGCTGGCCGCGTTCGAACGGGAGGCACCGCCATGAACCCGCGATTGCTCCGGCTGTGCGCGCTCGCCGTCGTCGCCGCGGCGCCGGCCGGCTGCGTGCTGCCGCCGCCGCGCGAGACCCCGCCGACGCTCGCCACGGCAGCGCCGCTCGACGGCATTCCCACCGGCACGGCGGCAACCTGGCCCGGCGACGCGTGGTGGACACGCTACGACGATGCCGTGCTGAACGAACTCGAACGCCGCGCGCTCGCCGCCGCGCCGTCGCTGGCCGCGGCGCGCGCGCGTTTCGACGAGGCCGTGCGTGCGGTCGACGTCGCCCGCGCCGCGGGCGGCGCCAGCGTCGATGCCCAGGCGCAGGTCCAGCGCGAGCGGCTGAGCGAACACGGCCTGATTCCGACGGGATTCCTCGGTTTCACCTGGTACGGCCAGGGCGACCTCGGCGCCACGTTCCGCTACGACTTCGATTTCTTCGGCAGCCACGGCGCCGAGATCGCCGCCGCCATCGACCGCGGCCGCGCGGCGCAGGCCGAGCGCGACGCGGCGGCGAACCTGCTCACCGCCGCGGTCGCCGAAAGCTACTTCGGCTGGCAGGCCGATCAGGCGCGGCTCGCCGCGGCGCGCGATCGCGTCGCCGCGCTCGACGAGGCGCGCACGATCGCTGCGGCGCGGGTGGCGCGCGGCGTGGACGTGGACGATGTCGCGCAGCGCGCCGAAGCCGATCTCGCCGCGGCGAAGGAAGACGCCGCCGCGATCGAATGGTCGGCGCATCTGCATCGCGCCGCGATCGCCGCCCTGCTCGGCGTCGCCGAGACCGGGCTGCCGGAGTTCACGCCGCGGCCGCTGCCGGCGGCGACCGCGGCGCTGCCCGCGGATGCCGGTCTCGATCTCGTCGCCCATCGCGCCGACGTCGCCGCCAGCCGCTGGCGCGTGGAGGCGGCGCTGCGCGACGTGGACGTGGCACGCGCGGCGTTCTTTCCGGATCTCAGCCTCACCGCGATGCTCGGCCTGTCCTCGATCGATCTGGACAAGCTGCTGACCGCCGGAAGCCGCGTCGCCGCGGCCGGTCCGGCGTTGCACTTGCCGATCTTCGACGCCGGCCGCCTGCACGCGCGCTTCGGCGCCTCGCAGGCCGCGCTCGCCCGCGCCATCGCCGATTACAACCAGGCGGTGGTCGATGCGGCGCGCGACGCCGCCGGCCAGGCGCTCACCCTGTTGCAGGTACAGGCGCGGCGGCGCGAACACGAGGCCGCACTCGCCGCCGCCACGCGCTTGCAGGCGGCGGCGCAGGCGCGCGTGCGACAAGGCGTGGCGGATGCGCGCCCCGCGCTCGTCGCCACGGCGGAACTGGCGCGCCAACGCGACGCCGACATCCAGCTCGCCACCGCCGCGCTCGCCGCCGAGATCGGTCTCACCCGCGCCCTCGGCGGCGGCTATCGCCCCGCGCCCGCCGAACCGGCCGCGCTCGCCAACGGAGGATCCCCGCAATGAATGCCGTCTCGCCCGCCAACGGCAATGGCCGACGCCGCACCGTGCTGCTGACCCTCGCCGCGGTGTTTCTCGCCGCCGGCGCCGTCTGGCTGCTCTTGTGGTGGTTCGTGTTCTCGCTGCGCGAGGTCACCGACGACGCCTACGTCAACGGCAATCAGGTGATCGTCTCCTCGCAGGTGCCGGGCACGGTCGTCGCCGTACTCGCCGACGACACCGAGCGCGTGGAGGCGGGACAGGTGCTGGTGCGGCTCGATCCGACCGACGCCGATCTCGCCCTGGCCAAGGCGCAGAGCGCGCTCGCCCAGGCGGTGCGCGCGGTGCGCCAGCAGACCCACATCGCCGGCCAGTACGACGCCGCGGTCACGGCCCGGCGCGAGGAGCTCGCGCGCGCCGAGGCGGATCTCGCGCGTCGCGAACCGCTGCTCGCCGAACACGCGGTCGCGCCCGAGGAAGTGGCACACGCGCGCCAGGCGGTGGCCGATGCGCGCGCCGCGCTCAACGCCGCCGAGCGCCAGGCGGCGGCGAGTCATGCGCTGGTCGACGGCAGCGACGTCGCCGGCAACCCGACGGTGCTGCAGGCGCGCGCGGCGTACCGCGAGGCTTGGGTCAACGCCCACCGCAACGCCATCGTCGCGCCGATCGACGGCTATGTCGCCCAGCGCAGCGTGCAGGTGGGCAGCCGCATCCAGCCGGGACAACCGTTGTTGATGATCGTGCCGCTGCGCGATCTGTGGATCGACGCCAACTTCAAGGAAGTGCAACTGAAGCACATCCGCCTCGGCCAGCCGGCCGAAGTCCGCACCGATCTCTACGGCGGCGGCGTGACCTATCACGGCCGGGTCGAGGGACTCGCGCCCGGCACCGGCGGCGCCTTCGCGCTGCTGCCGCCGCAGAACGCCTCCGGCAACTGGATCAAGGTGGTGCAGCGCGTGCCGGTGCGCATCGCCCTGGACGCGAAGGAACTGGAGCAGCATCCGCTGCGCGTCGGCCTGTCCACCGAAGTCACGGTCGACACCCACGACCGCAACGGCCCGGTGCTGGCGCCGAACGCGACGAAGAAGACGGTGGCGAAGACCGACGTCTACAGCGCCGATCTCGCCTCCGCCGATGCCGCGGCCGATGCTGTCGTGCAGGCGAACCTGGGGCGCTGAGCCATGAGCGTGCCCGCGGAAACGCCGCGCGCACCGCCGCTGACCGGCGCGCCGCTGGCGCTGCTCACGGTGGCGGTGGCGTTCTCCACGTTCATGGAGGTGCTCGACCTCACCATCGTCAACGTCTCGGTGCCGCACATCGCCGGCAGCCTCGGCGTCAGCCCGAACGAGGGCACCTGGGCGATCAGCTCGTATTCGCTGGCGAGCGCGGTGATGCAGCCGCTCACCGGCTGGATCGCGCGCCGCTTCGGCGAGGTGCGCGCGTTCTGCGTCGCCGTGCTGCTGTTCGTGGCGATGTCGATGCTGTGCGGGCTCGCCACCAGCATGCCGATGCTCGTCGTGGCGCGGCTGCTGCAGGGCGCCGGCTCCGGACCGATGGTGGCGCTGTCGCAGGCATTGCTGCTCAACAACTATCCGAACGACAAGAAGGGCATCGCGCTCGCGCTGTGGGCGATGACCGTGGTGATCGCGCCGATCTTCGGCCCGATCCTCGGCGGCTGGATCACCGACAACTATTCCTGGCCGTGGATCTTCTACATCAACGTGCCGGTCGGCCTGCTCGCCGCGTTCGTGACCGCGACGCTGCTGCGCGGCCGCGAATCGCGCATCGTCCGCGCGCCGATCGACGTCGTCGGCCTGGTGCTGCTGGTGGTCGGCGTCGGCTGCCTGCAATTCATGCTCGACAACGGCAACGACCAGGACTGGTTCGAGTCCGGCCTGATCGTCACGCTCGGCCTCGTCGCGCTCGTCGCCCTCGCCTTCTTCGTCGCCTGGGAACTGACCGACCGGCATCCGGTGGTCGATCTGCACTTGTTCGGCAAGCGCAACTTCGCCGTCGGCGTCACCGCGCTGTCGATGGGCATGATCGGCTTCTTCGGCATCAACGTCGTGTTTCCGCTGTGGTTGCAAGTGAACCTCGGCTACACCGCCACCTGGGCTGGGCTCGCCACCGCGCCGGTCGGCATCCTCGCGTTCCTGCTCTCGCCGCTGGTCGGGCGCAACATCCAGCGCCTCGAACTGCGCTCGGTCGCGAGCTTCGCCTTCGTCGTGTTCGGCGCGTGCGCGTTGTGGTTCGCACGCTTCCCGAGCGACGCCACGTTCGGCCAGCTCGCGCTGCCGCGATTTCTGATGGGCATCGGCATCGCCTGTTTCTTCGTGCCGATCAATCAGGTGATCCTGTCCGGCTTGAAACCCGAGCAACTGGCCTCGGCCGCAGGCATCTCGAATTTCTGCCGCACGATTTCGGCCAGCTTCTCCACCGCGGTGATGGTCACGCTCTGGCAGCATCGCGGCGACTTCCACCACGCCATGCTGGCCGAACATCTCGACCGCGCCAGTCCCGCGGTGAACGGCTACCTCGAGCACTTGCAGACGCTCGGCGCAACCGCCACGCGGGCGTGGGCGATGGTCGATCGGGTGGTCACGCGCGAGGCGCTGACCGGCGCGGTCAACGACGTGTTCCTGATCTGCGCCGTGCTGTTCTTCGCCATGATTCCACTCTTGTGGCTCGCCAAACCGCCGTTCGGCAACGCCGGCGCGGCGACGGTGCATTGAGTGGAGGGCTGAGAGCTGAGGGCTGGGGGCTGAGGGCTGGGGGCTGAGGGCTGAGGGCTGAGGGCTGAGGGCTGAGGGCTGAGGGCCGAGGGCCGAGGGCTGAAGAGCTTTTTCCACTTCCTACTCCCTACTCCCCACTCCCCCTCAAAACATGTGCTTCTCGATACCGAGCGCGGCGAGGATCTTGCTCGCGATTTCCTCGATGGAGGTGTGGGTGGTGTTCAGCGCCGGAATGTTCTCGCGCCGGAACAGCTTGTCGGCAAGCGCCAGTTCGTGCCGGCATTGCTCGATCCGCGCGTAACGGCTGCCCGGTTTGCGCGCCTGCCGCACCTGGGCGAGCCGGTCGGCGTCGATGGTCAAGCCGTACAAGCGCGGCTTGTACGGCAGCAGTCGCCTCGGCAGCTCGAGCTTGTCCAGATCGTCCTCGGTCAGCGGGTAGTTGGCCGCCTTCACGCCGTAGTGCAGGGCCATGTACAGGCAGGTGGGGGTCTTGCCGACGCGCGAGACGCCGACCAGGATCACCTCGGCGTCGCTGTAGTTCACATCGACGCCGTCGTCGTGGGTCAGCGCGTAGTTGGTGGCGTTGATGCGCGCCTCATATTCGGCGAAATCGGTGAGCCCGTGCGCCTTGCCGACGCGGCGCGAGCGCTTGGTGCCGAGCTCCGCCTCGAGCGGTGCGATGAACGGCGCGAACACGTCCAGCATCAGCGCACCGCTGGTGGCGAGGATCTCGCCGAGCTGCGGATCGACCACGGTGTTGACCACGATCGGCCGCACGCCGCTCGCGGCATAGGCGTTGCGGATGCGCGCCGCGGCGCCGTGCGCCTTCTCCTCGTCGTCGACGAATGGAATGCGGAAGGTGTCGAAGGCGATGCCGTCGAACTGGGTGAGGACCGAGTGGCCGATGGTCTCGGCGGTGATGCCGGTGCCGTCGGAGACGTAGAAGATCGTGCGGCGCATGGGGTGGAGTTTACGGGAGACGAGAGACGAGGGCCGAGGGCCGAGGGCTGTAAAGCTTTTTCCACTTCCTACTCCCTACTCCCCACTCCCGATTTCCTCAGCCCCACCCCGCCTCGGCGCTTGTTTCATCCCTGCCAAACGCCGAAAATTGACGGTCTTGCCCGCCCGTGCGGGCTTCCCGGCCTTCTTCCTGGAGATTTCCCTTGAGCGACCTGGTGCTTTGGCTCGATCAACTGCGCATGTCCGATCTGGATCGGGTCGGCGGCAAGAACGCCTCGCTCGGCGAGATGATCGGCCATCTGGCGAAGCTCGGCGTCAGCGTGCCGGGCGGTTTCGCCACCACCGCCGAGGCCTATCGCCAGTTCATCGCCCAGAGCGGACTGGCCGAACGCATCTATGCCCGCCTCGCGCGCCTGGATGTCGAGGATGTCGACGCGCTGACCCGGGCGGGCGCCGAGATCCGCGGCTGGGTGATCGACACGCCGCTGCTGCCGGCCTTCGACGCCGCGGTACGCGCCGCCTACGCGCGCCTGTGCCGGGACGCCGGCACGGACGACGTCGCCGTCGCCGTGCGCTCCTCCGCCACCGCCGAGGACCTGCCGGACGCCTCCTTCGCCGGTCAGCAGGAAACCTTCCTCAACGTCAGCGGCGCCGACGAGGTGGTGCGCAAGATCAAGGAAGTGTTCGCCTCGCTGTTCAACGACCGCGCCATCGCCTACCGCGTGCACCACGGCTTCAAGCACGAGGACGTGTTCCTCTCGGCCGGCGTGCAGCTCATGGTGCGCTCGGACCGCGGCGCCGCCGGCGTGCTGTTCACGCTCGACACCGAATCCGGCTTCCGCGATGCGGTGTTCATCACCGCGAGCTACGGCCTCGGCGAGATGGTGGTGCAGGGCGCGGTCAATCCCGACGAGTTCTACGTCTACAAGCCGACCCTCGCCGCCGGCCGGCCGGCGATCCTCCGGCGCAGTCTCGGCGCCAAGCAGCAGCGCATGGTGTACTCGGAGCGACCCGGCGAGCGGGTGCGCATCGAGCCCGTGCCCGCCGAACTCCGTGCCCGCTTTTGCCTCAGCGACGCCGACGTGCACGAGCTCGCGCGGCAGGCGCTGATCATCGAGCGGCACTACGGCCGGCCGATGGACGTGGAATGGGCCAAGGACGGCATCAGCGGCAAGCTGTACATCCTGCAGGCGCGGCCGGAGACGGTGAAATCGCGCGCGCGCGCCACGACGATCGAACGGTTCCGGCTCAAGCAGCGCGGCCGCGTGCTCGCCGAAGGTCGCGCCATCGGCCAGAAGATCGGCTGCGGCCCGGCGCGGGTGATCCGTTCGCTCGCCGACATGAACCGGGTGCAGCCGGGCGACGTGCTGGTGGCCGACATGACCGATCCGGACTGGGAGCCGGTGATGAAACGCGCCGCGGCGATCGTCACCAACCGCGGCGGTCGCACCTGCCACGCCGCGATCATCGCGCGCGAGCTCGGCGTGCCGGCGGTGGTCGGCACCGGCAATGCGCTGGAGGCGGTTCCCGACGGCGCCGCCGTCACCGTGTCCTGCGCCGAGGGCGACACCGGCTTCATCTACGAGGGCCGGCTCGACTTCGAGCAGGTCCGCGCCGACCTCGGCGCCATGCCGCCGGCGCCGCTCAAGATCATGATGAACGTCGCCAATCCGGAGCGCGCGTTCGATTTCGCCATGCTGCCGAACGCCGGCGTGGGTCTGGCGCGACTGGAGATGATCATCGCCAGCCACATCGGCGTGCACCCGAAGGCCTTGCTCGAATATGCGCAGCAGGACGCCGAGACCCGCCGCCGGATCGACGAGCGCATCGCCGGCTATGCCGATCCGGTCGCGTTCTACGTCGATCGTCTCGCCGAAGGCATCGCCACCATCACCGCGGCGTTCGCGCCGAATCCGGTGATCGTGCGGCTGTCGGATTTCAAGTCCAACGAATATGCGAATCTGATCGGCGGCAAGCGCTACGAGCCGCACGAGGAGAACCCGATGATCGGCTTCCGCGGCGCCAGCCGCTACGTCGATCCGAGCTTCCGCGACGCGTTCGCGCTCGAATGCCGGGCGATGAAAAAGGTGCGAGACGAGATGGGTCTCACCAACGCCTGGGTGATGATCCCGTTCGTGCGCACGCTCGCCGAGGGCCGCAAGGTGATCGAGGTGCTCGCCGCGAACGGCCTCAAGCAGGGCGAGAACGGGCTCAAGGTCATCATGATGTGCGAGGTGCCGTCGAACGCACTGCTCGCCGAGGAGTTCCTCGACATCTTCGACGGCTTCTCGATCGGCTCGAACGATCTCACCCAGCTCACGCTCGGCCTCGACCGCGATTCCGGCATCGTCGCCAACCTGTTCGACGAGCGCGATCCGGCGGTGAAGAAGCTGCTCGCGCTCGCGATCCAGACCGCGCGCGCCAAGGGCAAGTACATCGGCATCTGCGGCCAGGGGCCGTCGGATCACCCGGATCTCGCCGAATGGCTGATGCGCCAGGGGATCGAGTCGGTGTCGCTCAATCCCGACACCGTCGTCGATACCTGGCTGATGCTGGCGCGCAAGAAGGCCGCCTGACGCGCCGCGCCGCGCGCGACGCGCCGGCGGCCGCCGCGTCAATCGAACGCGAAGACGCGCAACACGCGGTGCAGCAGATGCTTCACCGCCTCCGGCAGTTGCGCGGCGTCGTAGCTGGTGCCGTTGACGACGACCGTGCCGCTGAACGTCGGGCCATCGCCGTCGCGCACCACTTGCAGGTTCTGCAGGCTCAGACTGTCGTTGACCGCCTTGCCGTTCTTGTCGGTGCCGGCGAGGGTGAGGTTGCCGTTGTAGGTGTTGGTCACCACCTCGTTGCTGCGTTCGTGCGTGCGCGTGACGCTGCCGTTGGCGACCAGGTTCTGATCGTCGTGCGGATGGAAGTTGGTGAGCGTGGCCTGGCTGGTGGTGTTGACGCCGGGAATCTCGACCGTACCGTTGGTGACGATGCTGAGACTCCCGCCGAAGCTGTCGGTCAGGCTGGTCGATTTCTCCAGGGTCAGCGCCGCCAGCGCGCTCGTGCTGAGCACGGCGCACACCAGGGCGGCCAGGGATCGGGCGATGTTCATATTGAGGACTCCTTGCGTCATCGGAAGCGGCGCTTCCGTTCGCCCAGAGAAACGCCCGATCCGGCCGGCGGTTGACACGCGGCGCGGCGGAGTTCAACCGCCGAGGAAATCCGCCTTGCCGAGTTCGACGCCGTTGTGGCGCAGGATGGCGTACGCGGTGGTGACGTGGAAATAGAAATTCGGCAGCACGAAGTCGCGCAGATAGTCGCGGCCCTGGAAGCGCAGCTCGCCGCGGCGCGTCTGCAGCACGATGTCGCGATCCTCGCCGCCGGCGTAGCGCTCGGCCGGCACGCTGTTGACGAAGGCCAGCGTCTTGGCGATGCGCGCCTTGAGCTCGGGGAACGTGGTCTCGGTATCCTCGTGCTTCGGCACCTCGCTGCCGGACAGGCGCGCCGCCGCGCCCTTGACCAGGTCACACGCGATCTGCACCTGGCGCGTGAGCGGGAACATGTCCGGTGCGAGCCGCGCGTTGGCGAGCACCACCGGATCGAACTGCTTGCGCGCGGCGAACTCGACCGCCTTGTCGAGGATGCGATCGAGACTGCCGAGGAAGCGGTTGGCGGTGGGTAGGAGGATGTCGTGCAGGGTGAGTGGCATGGGTTGTTCTCCGTGAGTCCGACGAGCTAGGCTGAAAGCTGGCGATTGTCGCACAAGGCGTGACCGGGGGAGACCGTGCAAGCGAGCGAATTCCTGCTGATCAGCCGCTGGCGCATCGAAGCGCCGCTGACGCGCGTCTGGAATGCGCTGCACGAACCCGCCGACTGGCCGCGCTGGTGGCGCTACGTCGCCGCGGTGGACAAGCTCGCGGCCGGCGACGCCGAGGGCGTCGGCGCGCGCTACCGCTTCCACTGGACCAGCCGCCTGCCCTACTCCATCCGGTTGACGACCGAGGTGACGGAAATCGCCCGGCACCGGCTGATCCGCGCCAGCGCCAGCGGCGATCTGCAAGGGGAAGGCGTGTGGCGCCTGCAGGAAAGCGCCGCGGGCACCGACGTCGAATACACCTGGAAGGTGAACCTCGACCGCGCCTGGATGCGGCTGTTCGCCCCGCTGCTGCGGCCCGTCTTCACCTGGAACCACAATGCCGTGATGGCGGCGGGGGAACAAGGGCTGGGACGACATCTCCTCACCACGTGAGCCGGGCAGGCATCGCACCAGGGACGGTTCCGTGCGACACTTTCGCAACCGGCCCCGTAGCTCAGTTGGTCGAGTTTCGAGCGCTCGCGCAATGCGTTGAAGCGCATTGCGCGCTCGAAACGAGGAGGAGGCATGGATGCCGACTGGAGATCGCACCAGGGACGGTTCCGTGCGACACTTTCGCAACCGGCCCCGTAGC
>Ga0209581_1000396_pt1 | contig 99530 bp, 88 predicted proteins | sample Coa_R2_FD_187160 | JGI IMG/M metagenome (GOLD analysis project Ga0209581, IMG submission 187160) | Surface soil microbial communities from Centralia Pennsylvania, which are recovering from an underground coalmine fire - Coalmine... | ecosystem: Environmental > Terrestrial > Soil > Unclassified ...
CCCACCGTTCACAACGGCTCCGAGGAGGCCCAACGCTCTTTCGACGCCACCTGCCGCAAACTCCACCGCTTTCTAACGCAAGCCCCCCGCTGACCCGCCAGTTACCCACAAATTCTCCGGACGAGGCTAATAGTGGAAGCGTGAACGCAGATTGCAGCAAGAGCTGCCCGACCTGCAAGTAGTGGGACTTACACGGTAAATGCGGATTGTAGCGGCACCGTCAGGGTAACATCCGCGAGCGGAGAGAGTCACAATGTCACGTTCGTGGTGACACGGGCGCCGGGCGTGCCGGCGGCGATTCAAGTGGCATTAAGCGATAGCGGCACCACGGGCGTCGGCGCCGCAGCCCGGGGCTACGCCAGGTTGAGGACCTGCTTGACCGTGCCGGACTGGTCCTGAATCTTGGTCTGCAGCAGCATCAACGCGTGAATCAACTGCTCCGGCCGCGGTGGGCAGCCCGGAACATACACGTCGATGGGAATCACCTGGTTCACCGGGATCAGGGCGTAGTTGTTGAACACGCCGGTCGAGGTGGCGCAAGCGCCCATGGAGATGGCCCATTTCGGCTCCGGCATCTGCTGATAGAGGTGCCGGATCACCGGGGCCATCTTCTGGCTGACGCGCCCGGCGATGATCATCAGATCGGATTGCCGGGGCGAGCCGCGAAACACCTCCGCGCCAAAACGCGCGATGTCGAAGCGCGAAGCGCTCATGGACATCATCTCGATGGCGCAGCAGGCCAGTCCGAAAGACATCGGCCAGATGGAATTCTTGCGAGCCCAGTTGACGGCCTTGTCTAGCGTCGTGAGCACCAGGCCCTCGGAAGCCGCCGCGGCGAGGTTGTCGGTCCATTCGTTGTCGATGCGGGCGAACAGATCCGCCGGACCGCTAGCCATGGGTGCATTCATACCCTGATTTTCGCATGAATGCGGGGCCTCCTGTAAAATCAAAGTAATACCCCGCATGACAGATCAGGATCACGATCAGGATACCCTTGCGCGCGCGGCGCAACTCTGGAGTGTCGACTCCGAATACTGGGACATCTGGGGACGCCGCCACGCAACGGCGCCGGCGACCGCGCAGGCCGTGCTGCGGTGCATGGGAGTGGTGGTGGACTCCGCCGCTGCGGCCGAGCGGGCCATTGCGGAGCGGCAACGCAGCGAGTGGCAGCGCCTGCTCGAGCCCTGCCTGGTGGTCAGCGAGAACCAGCGCCCCCACCGCGTGCCGATGCGCGTGCCCGTGGAACTGGCGGAGGAGCGCGCGCGGCTGGAGATCCTGCGGGAGGACGGGGAGCGGTTGGAATGCGGGCTGGATCTGGGGGTGGTGGCGGTCAGCGAAAGCCAGGAGGTAGACGGGCGCCTGCACGTGTGCAAAGACGTCTCCCTCCCGGTGGAACTGCCGCAGGGCTATCACGAACTGCGCGCGAGCGTGGGCAGCCTGCACAGCTCGATGCGCCTGATCGTTACGCCGGACCGGGCCTACGAACATCCCGCACTGCGCGCGGGGGCCCGTGCCGCCGGAGTCGCGGTGGCCCTTTACGGGCTGCGTTCCGCGCGCAACTGGGGGTGCGGCGACTTGCGGGATCTGCGCGAACTGGTCGACTGGGCCGCTGCGGAGGCGGGCGCCGGATTCATCGCGCTCAATCCCCTGCACGCCATTCACAACCGCCGGCCGTTCAACACCAGCCCGTATCTCCCCAATTCGGTCTTTTACCGGAATTTCATTTATCTCGACGTGGAGTCCATCGAGGATTTTTCCCGCTCGCGGCGCGCGCAGCGGCTGTGGGGCCGGCCAGAGACCCGGGCAGAGTTGGAATCCCTCCGCGCCGCGCCCGTTGTGGAATACGAGCGCGTCGCCGCGCTCAAGCGGCGCTTCCTGAAACTCTTGTTTACCGCATTTCTGCGGGAGTATCGCGCCGGCTCGCCGCGGGTGGAAGAGTTCCGCCGCTTCCGCGCCCGGGAAGGCGAGCTGCTGGAGCGCTTCGCGCTGTACTGCGCGCTGGACGAATTTTTGCACGCGCGCCATCCGGACCTGTGGATCTGGCCGGACTGGCCGGAGGCGTTCCGCGATCCGGACTCCGCGGAGACGCAGGCCTTCCGCCGGAAGCACTGGCGCGCGGTGCTGTTCCACGAGTACGTGCAATGGCAGCTTGATCTGCAACTCGCCGCCGCGCAGGAATACGCGCTCAGGCGCGGGCTGGCCATCGGTCTGTACCACGACCTGGCGCTGGCCACTGACCGCTGCGGCTCGGACCTGTGGGCCCACCGGCGCTTTTTCATCAGCGGGTGCCGCGTGGGCTCGCCTCCGGACGATTTTTCACCCAAGGGGCAGGACTGGGGATTTCCCCCCCCCGACTCCGCGCACCACCGCGAGACCGGCTACCGGCTGTTCGCCGAGTCCATCCGCCAGAACTCGCGGCATGGCGGCGCGCTGCGCATCGATCACGTGATGCGATTTTTCCGGCTTTTCTGGATCCCGGACGGCCAGGAACCATCTCAGGGCGCCTATGTGCGGGAGCGATATGAGGACCTCGTGCGCATTCTGGCGCTCGAGAGCGTGCGCCGCCGGGTCATCCTGGTGGGTGAGGATCTGGGCACGGTGGAGCCGTTCGTGCGGGAGACGCTGGCGTGTTTCGGGATTTTGGGTTACCGCCTGTTGTTCTTCGAGAAGGACGAACAGGGCGCCTTCCGGCGTCCGGCGGAGTACGCGCGCCAGACGCTGGTCTCCTCAAGCACGCACGACCTGCCCACGCTGGCCGGATTCTGGATCGGCCGGGACATCGAGGCGCGCCGCAGTGCCGGCGTGCTCGACGAGGCCGCCTACCGGGCCGCGCTGGCCGGGCGTGCGCGGGAGAAGCAGAACATGCTGGAGGCTCTGTTCCGTGAAGGGCTGTTCCCCGCCGGCTTTCCGCGCTCCGCGGCCCAGGTACCGGAGTTCACCGGGGAATTGCACAATGCCATCTTCGGGTTTCTGGCGTTGACCCCCTCCCAGTTGCTGGTGGTCAACCAGGAGGACCTCTTTAAGGAGACCGAGCAGCAGAATCTTCCAGGCACCACTTGGCAATACCCCAACTGGAGCCGGAAGATGAGATTCAGCCTGGAAGAGCTGCGCACGGACAGGCTGGCGCGCAGCTACACGGCCATGTTCCGCAATTGGCTCGAGCGCAGCGGAAGGCTCAATACGCGGGTCCCCACAGAGGTTGTGTGACGAAAAGGCCGTTCAGGGCCGGCGGTGCTGCTCGCGCACCACGCTGGGATCGTCCATCTTTGGGGAGGGCTGCGGGTTAGCCGGCTCCCGGGCCTCGGCGGGCACGAACAGACGCTTGTCCACGGGTTCGAGCGTGTAGACGCCGAAATCGGGGGCGTCGGTGAAGCAGTCGCTCAAGTCGCTGGCGGCCGCGTCGAACAGGTTCAGGGGCGGCAGGCCCAGCAGTCGGAAGATCGTCTTCAGCATGCCAGGGAAACCGGTGTTGACGTGCGAAACGTAGTTGCGCTTGAAGTACGGCCCGGCGCCGATGAAAACGGTGCGGTGCGCATCGATGTGGTCCCGCCCCCCCTGGGCATCGTCTTCGGTGATGAAGACAGCCATCTGGCGCCACCAGCGCGTGCGCGAGAGAAATTCCAGGATGCGGCCCAGGGCATAATCGTTGTCGGCCACGTAGGACGCCGGGTAGGTATATCCGTCCTCCGGGCGGGGGCCGGCCATGTGGTCGTTGGGCAGGTGAATGTAGATGAAGCGCGGGAACGGCTCGCCGCCCTTCACATACTTGCGCTCAATTTCGTGGATGAACTGCGCGGCGCGAAACTGGTCCGGGACGTTCATGTTGAAGACCGGATAATCGCGCGAGGTATTGGCGTACAGCGGCTCGGGCATGGGCACGTTGGTGAGGAAGCGCGCTCCGGTGGGCCCCAGGCGCGGCCCTTCATTCACCCCCGCAAGCTCGAAACCTTCGCCGTAATTGCGGAAAGGAACGCCATGGCGCGCCAGGTGGTGCCAGAGCGTGCCGGCTTCGGGCTGTTCTTCCGGGTGTACGGAGGAATTGCTTTCGGCGAACAGCAGGCGGCCCGGCGCCGTGGTGGGCAGGCGGAAGTCTTTCTGGCCCCCGTAGGCGGCACGCAACGAACTCTCCGTCCAGGCATTGGGATAGGCGCCGACCAGCCAGTGGTGCCCGTCCACGCTGACCTCCGAATCGGCGTAGAAGTTGTCGCTGAAGCACCATTGGAGGGCGATCGCGTGGTGGTTGGGGGTGACATTGATGCGCTGGAGGCTGAAGCGGGAGTGGCCGCCGTCCACCCACCCGGCGCGGCCGAAGCGCGCGGCGAAGGGCAGGGAGACCACCGGCCCGTTGGAGACGCGCTCGATATCGCCCAGCACCTCGTCGAAGGTGCGGTTTTCCTTGACGATCAGCACTACATACCGGATGCCGGCGGGCAGCGGCGCGGGCGGTTCGGGACGCGGGCGGAAGCCGTTGGCCTCCATCACCAGGGCGGTGTCGCGTGCAAGTTCTCCGGGGGGCGGCAGGGAGAAAACCGAGACCGTGCCGCGGCGCATCGTGCCCATGAACGTTTCTGCATCCGGTAAAGCACTCGGGTCCAGGTTGGGTCCCACGCCGTTGCCCTTCGTATTGGCCACGTAGACTGTGCCGCGATCCACCGCGAGGCGCGCCGGAAACCAGCCCGCGGGCAGGTGGCCGAGCACGCGGCCCTGTTGCGGATCGATCACGCCCACGGCATTGATGCCGGCTTCGGCCACCAGCAGCCAACCGCTTTGGGGATCCAGGGCCAACCCGATGGGCAGCACGCCGCGCAGGCCCTCCAGCCCGGGAATGCGCAGGGGGATGGACGCCCGGACAGCATGGGTGCGCGCATCTATGACGGTGATGGAGTCGTTGTGGCCGTTGGTCACGAAGACCCGGTCCGCGCCGGCCACCACCCCGGAAGGGCTGCTGCCGCCCTCGGCGCCTCCGCCGAACGGCACGCCGGTGCGCACGAAGGCCTCCACTTTGGGTTGCTCCGGGTCGCGCACGTCCAGGATACACAGAGAATTGGATTCGCGCACGTTGGGATCACCCAGGCCGGGAACCCGCACCGGGCCGCGCAGGGTCTGGCGGAGTCCGCCGGCCGCGGACTCCGCGGACGGGAATCCGAAGGCCGGGAAGGGCAACCCGGTTTCGCGGGGGTCGCGCGGGTCAGCGCCCGGCAGGGCCCGGTATTCGAACATCCCGATGTTGGTGACGTAGGCCGTGCGCTTATCCGGAGACAGCGCGATGGCGAACGGCAGGCGGCCCAGGCGCACCGAGGAGGCAATGAGGCCTTTGCGCACATCGAGGATGGCGAGGCGGAAATTGGCCTGGTCCACCACGTAGAGCAGGCCGCGTTCGTCGTCCAGGGCCAGGTCGCCGGTATAGCTGTCCGCCAAGCCGCTCTGGTTGAGGTCATAGACCTTCCTGGTGGCCCCGCTGGCGAGGTCCACCAGGCGCACGCGGCCGGAGTTTCCTTCCGAGGCGTATACGGCGCGGTTGCCGGAGAAGGCCAGGCCCATGAAGACGCTGTGCCACTCGTCATCCTCGCGCTCGCCGCGGTCCTTGTCGTCTTCGCGGAGCCGGCGCGGGGCCACCAGGTGGCGGACCTGCCATTGCCCGGATCTGTCGGCTTCGAGCAGCGTAAGCGAGTAACGGTCCGGGCCGCTGTCGGCGGTGACCACGGTGCGCCCGTTCGGACTCACCGCCAGGCCGAACGGCCCGGGCCCGGTGCGTAGCTGCCGTCCTAGCGGCGCGATGATCCGCCCGCCCGGTAGAATGCTGGCAGCGCCGGGCCGCCGCACCGCCGGACGAATTCCGGCTGGAGCCGAATAACTGGCCGCCCAGAGGGGCAGGAGCGGCAGAATGGCGAAGAGAAGGCGCATCTGGTTGGGCCGGTATCTTCCATGATATAAGTTGTGTCTGGTTTTCTTGCAAACCAAAGAAGTGTGCCGTTTTTGCCGATGAAGCGCAGAACTTTCATACAGGGTGTGGGAGGCATGAGCATGATGGCGCCGGGCGCGTACGCGGAGGGCTCCGGTAAGACCCGTTACTACCTGCTGGACACCTACTACTTGCGGAACAGCACGCAACTGCCCCGCTTGCACGAGTACATGAGCCGGGGGTTCCTGCCGGCCGCTTCCAAGTTGCATGACGGCCCCAAGATCTTCCTGGAGGGCCTGGTGGCGGCGCATTTGCCGCAGTATGCCACGGTGCTGGGGTTCGGCTCTCTGGAAGAGATGGCTTCCCTGCGGGAGCATTTACACCAGGACGAAGGCTTTCGCAAGGCCTTCGCCGCCTGGGAGGACGGCCCCGAACCACCTTACGAGTACTCCTCGCGGGCACTGCTCAAGGCTGCGGAATACTCGCCCGAGGTGGGGGCGGCTCCCGCCAAAGGCAAACCCCGGATCTTCGAACTGCGCGTCTATCACTCGCCGACGTGGAAGCAACTCGCGGCGCTGCACCAGCGCTTTGCGGGTCCCGAAGTGCGCATTTTCCACCGGGTGGGAGTACATCCGATTCTGTACACCGAAACAGCCATAGGGCCGAACATGCCCAACTTGACCTATCTGATACCGTTTGACAGCCTGGCGGCGCGAGAGAAGGCCTGGGACACGTTCGGCGCCGACCCGGAGTGGATCCGGGTGCGGAAAGAGTCCATCGAACAGCACGGACAGATCTCCAGCGTCATCCAGATGACACTGTTCCGGGCCGCCCCTTATTCGCCCGTCGCCTGAACCGGCGGGGCGGCAGCCTGCCTCCATAGAGAATTTACCTGTTACCCAGCGGTAGTTCTGGAACGCCTCTTTGTGGACGGTGCCGGAGAGCCCACAATGGAGCGGGTCACCGCCTGCGCGTCCGAGGCAGCGCACGTTTGTTTTCCAAAGTTTACGAGAGCTTGCGGCCCGAGCGGCGCTCCGGCCGGCCGGGGCAATCGCGTATACTTGGAAAAGAGGCGTGCTCTTTGGCACGGCAAGTGCAGTTTGTGGATCCGTTTCAGGTGTTGGCGTCCATCTCGTGCGAGGGAATACCCTTGGGCGGGCTCCATTCTCCCGGATAGACGGGATTGAGGGGACGGCAGGAGACCTGGAAAATAGCAATAGTGGCGGTGCCTCATCCGGAGGGGCACACGTAAATCTGAGGATTAGCGAAAGTGCAGTTTGGAGGAATCCACATGGCAGCAACTAGTCCGACCGCGATTGCACCGCAGAAGCCGCTGGAAGATCCATTAGCGCATTTGCCCTGCTCCACCATCGTGGAGTACAGACGGGGCCAGATGATCTACAACCAGGACCAACCCTCCACCAGCATCTACTTGGTCATCGACGGCAAGGTGAAGGTTTCCCGGCTGGCCGACGACGGCCATCAGGTAGTGGTGGACATCTACCAGCCAGACGAATTTTTTGGGGAATCGGCGTTCCTCAATCTCGCGCACCGCTCCGAGCAGGCGGTAGCGCTGGAGAACACCAAGCTCATGACCTGGACGACGCAGGAGATCGAAGAGATCATCATGCGGCGTCCCAAGTTGGCGGTTGCCCTGCTGCAGATCCTGGTGCAGCGAACCATTGAGTTCGGGCACCGGATCGAGAGTTTCTCGGTGGACAACATCGCCCGCCGGCTGGCACGCTCACTGATCCGTTTCTCTGAGCGGCTGGGGATGCCAGAAGACGACGGTTCGGTACACATGGTTCCCTTCACGCACGAACTGCTGTCACAATACGTGGGGACTTCCCGCGAAATCGTGACGCACTACATGAACCAGTTCCGCCGGGAGGGGTACCTGAAGTATTCGCGCAAGGGCATCGTGCTGTATAGGGACGCACTGCGCGATTGGCTGGCCGCACAAGCGTAATCCGCCGCTCCCCGGTTTATACTCGAGTTCTGCACCTAATCACAGCGGAATGCGAGGATGAACCGTGGAGCAGGAACAGAGGGGTAAAACGGCGCTCGTCACCGGAGCGTCGCGCGGGATTGGGGCGGCGACGGCGATAGCCTTGGCACAAAGCGGCGCGAGGCGCATCCTGATCCATTACAATTCGCATCGTTCCGGCGCCGAAGAGGTCGCCGTGGCGGTGCGTCGCGCCGGCGCCGAAGCCGAGATCATCCAAGCCGACTTGGGCAACCTGGAGGGAATCCATGGGCTGGTGGATCATCTTCGGAGCTCCCGTTACCCCATCGACATCCTGGTGAATAACGCAGGCTCCCTGGTCGAGCGCGCCCGCCTGCTGGAGATGAGCGAAGACCTCTATGACCGGGTGATGAACCTGAACGTCAAGAGCGCCTGGCTGATCACGCAGGCGGTGATCCCGCAGATGGTGGAGCGCGGCGGCGGGTTTGTGATCTTCGTGAGTTCCATCGCTGCGCGCAACGGCGGCGGCCCGGGAGCCACGGTGTACGCGGCGGCCAAAGCCGCCGTTTCAAGCTTCACCAAGGGCCTCGCCAAGGAATTCGCGCCCCGCGGCGTGCGTGTCAACGCGGTGTCTCCGGGCACGGTGGACAATTACTTCCACCAGCAGTTTTCAACGCGGCAGATGCTGGACAGCGTGGTGGCGGCTACCCCGGCGGGCCGGTTGGGCACTAACGAAGAGGTGGCCGATACCATCGTGTTTCTGTGCTCTCACGCCGCGCGCTTCATCTACGGCCAGACCATCGAGATCAACGGCGGCATGTTCATGATTTGAGCGCTAAAAGGTGATCCGTTCGCTGCGCGTGGTTCCCGCGGAATTGGTGATCTCCAACTCGGCTGCGGCGATCTGGTCGGCAGCGCCGCTCACGGGGAAGACGGCGTGCAGTTCGAACAGGCCCCCGGCGTTCGCCGCAGCGAAATAGCGGCGAAAGTCGGCGGAGATGTCCACCGGAATGGCGCCGGGAGGCACGGGGTTGCCGGCGCGGTCGTAAAAGGTGAAGCGCAGCGGGCCGGCGGAGCGGGTGTTATCGAAGCCGTCAGCGCGCAGGTCGAGGCCGGCACTGCTGCGCGCCCCACGGAGCGCGTCCAGGTGCACGGACGCGGGTGCTACGGTGACGCTGGCCTGCACCGTGTGACCGCCCAGTTGCAGCGTGAACAGCAGGGTGCCGGCGGTGGTCCCGGTCTGAAACTCGAGCGCCGCCTGTCCGCCAAAGCTGGCCGCAGCGTCCCCCGCGGCCACGTTCACCGAAGCCACGCGGTTCCCGGTAGCGGGAAAGAGCACCGCAGGATCGTCCAGCGCGCCACTGGCGGCTGGCCGGAAATCCACCGTGAGTTTGCCACTACCGCTGCCCTGCGAGGCGGACGCCAGCGGTACGCGCAGCAGGCCCTGCTGGGCGCTGGCGGGATTGGGAAGGTCCAGCAGGATCTCCGGATGCGGCAGCGGAGGCTCGACGCCCATAGCCTTCAGCAGCACCTGGCGCTGGGCGATCTGCAGGTTGCCTGCCAGGGCGCCGGCGGCCGCTGGTTCGCAGACCACCGCCAGCACCGCGGAATCGCCGGGCGCGAGACCCGCCGGGGGTGCTCCATCCAGGCGGAAGCCCGGGCCGCTGAGAGTGGCTCCCACGGCCAGAACCTGTGTGGTTTGATTCTCCAGGAAGAACCTCCGGGCCGCGCTCGCGCCGCGCTCCACGCTGCCGAAATCCACGGTGGCGCCGGAGGTCAACGTCCGGCGCGCGGAGCCTTCCTCGACTGAGATGCTCACCGCCGGTACGGCTTTCGCCTGCAGGATCAGGGAGAGGCGATCGGCCTTCAAACTGGCGCTGTAAGCTCCGGGGTCCGAAGCCTGAAACGAGACCGTGAAATCCAACGATTTCCCGGCGGAGATCGTCTGCGGAAGAGCCGGCACGCTCTTCAGCACAAAGCCTTCGCCGGCCACCGAAAGCAGGGAGAGGGCGGCGTCCGTCGTGCCGAGATTCTTCAGCCGGAGACGCTGCGTCAGCGAGTCGCCGGCGGCGGCTGTTCCGAGGGAGTACTGCGCGTCCAGAGACTGCTCACTGGCGCCGTTCACGGCGAAGAAATGGAGTTGAGCGAACAGCGGCGCGGCACAGCACCAGGCCAGCAGCCAGCGGGCACTCATGGCTGCACCTCCTGGGCTGCGGCGGGCAGGCGGTACAGGCGCGGGCCGTCCTCGGCCAAGCGCAGGGCCAGCGGAGCAGCGCCGCCAGGCTGGCCGATGCGGATCCATCCGCGGCCCAACAGTTCGAGGTCCTGGGCGGGCGCGGGGAGCGGCAGGCGGAGGCCGCCGGTCGCGTCCTGGTAGACGATCAAGTCGGATCCGTCGGCGGCGAGCACAGCGCCCCGGCCGGCGAGAAGGGCCGGGCCCGCGGCGGGCAGGCCGGGCAGGAGTTCCTCGGAGAGCACCTCGCCGCTGGCCGAGACGTTTACCCGCCACAGGCCGCCCTGCCGGGCCACGAGCAGGCGGACGCGCGGACCCACCTCGCCCAGCGCCAGAACCTCGCCTTCCAGGCCGCTGAGATCGGCGGCGGCATCCGGGCCGCCCAGCGGGCGCAGCTCCCGCGTGCTTGCCAGGTACACCCACGCGGGGCGCCCCGCACCGTCGAAGCCGAACAGGGCCGGACCCGCGGGCGCCGCGAGCCGCGCGACCGGCTCGCCGGAAGCATCCAGGAGGATGACGAAGCTATCGGTCTTGAGGGCTCCCGCCGCTCCGGAGAAGGCGGCCGACAGCACCCCTTCGGAGCACGGCGCGCCGCGGAAAAAAGCTCCGGCCACGCCATAGATAGGAACTGCATGCCGGCTGTCGCGGAGCAGCCCCACCAGCGGCGGGGCCAGCGGTTCCTCGGCGCGGGATACCTGCGCGGCGAAGAACAGCAGCAACCAGGTACACCGGCGCATGTCAGGGTCTCCCCAGCGAGATGGTCGGCTGCCCCACCGAAACAGCGGGCGCGGTGACCGCAGCCGGTGCGGTCGTAGACCCTTTGCCGGCCGCCGGCCCGGCATAAAATCCCACGGCGGCCGCAGCCGCGGCGGCCACCGCTACCAGCACCCACTTGCGCTTGCCGCTTTTCGCGCGCGCCGGAACGCTGGCGGACGTTTTGGCCGTAGCGGACGGCGCGCTCTCCACCGCGTTCCGGCCTTCGCCGATCGATTGCAGTGAAACCACCCCGGCCCGCACCTGGTCCTTCACCGCAGTGATGCGAATACGGAATGGTCCTTGGATCCGGTTGACCTGCAAACTGCGCAAGGTAGCCCGGCCGTAGGCGTCAGTCAGCACCAGGTCGGTACGCAGACCGTTGGCGAACATGCCGCTGGGGCCTTCTTCGGGGAGATGAAACGTAACCGCCACGCCGGCCTGCGGGCGGCCGTTTTCATCGGTGACCAGCACACTCAGCGGGCGCGCGCCGCGGGAGCCGGGGAGGTGTACGGCACCCTCCCCTTCGATGACCTGGATGTGCAGCAGGGCGATCTGAGCCATTGCCCCGCAGGAGAGCGCAGACGCCAGCCCCCACGCGAGGAGCGCTTTTTTCATCTGGAAAGAATTAGTAGCCGGCGGCGCCGGGTGCTCTCAGTAGTATTACGGTGATATTATCCGGGCCCCCGGCGTTGCGCGCAGCGGCCACCAGGTGCCGGCACTTGGCCTCCAAACCCTCGCCGGCGCCGTTGCCGCGCAGGATGTTCTCCAGGAAGGCCTGCTCCACCACGCCATGCAAGCCATCGCTCGAAATAAGCACCATGGCCCGCGGTTCCAGGGGCACGGCGTAGTAGTTGATCGCCAGCGGCTGGGCTGCGCCAATGGCCATGGTCAGCACATGCCGCATGGGGTGGTTGCGCAAGCTGGTTTCGTCCAGGCCCAGGGGGACGCCCACGTCGTGGACCCAGGTCTGGTCCTCGGTGATGACGCGGAATCCGCCGCCGTCCAGCAGGTAGGCCCGGCTGTCGCCCACGCTGGCGACGTAGAGCTCGTCTTCGTGCTCCAGGGCGGCCACCAGGGTAGTGCCCATACCCTCCAGCGCGGGGTCCTGGCGGGCGGCTTCCAGCACGCGCCGGTTGGCCTCTTCGACGGCTTCGAGCAGCACTTGGGAATCCCGGCGACCGCTGGACCAAACAACTTCCGCGACGGTTTCCACAGCTAGGCGGGAAGCCTCCTCCCCGGCGCGGGCTCCACCCATGCCGTCCGCCAGCAGATAGAGGCCCAAGTCCGGGCGAATGAGGCAATAGTCCTCGTTATTCGCTCTCACGCAACCCTGGTCGGACAGGGCATAGGCTTCCAACATGATGCTCCGGGTGCGATTGTAGCATTGACTCCCCCGGCGGATGCTCGGCCGGAAGAGGACGCATCCACCCTGGGCTGGCCTGGTACTCTCAAGCCTGCGGTATTTCAGTGGGTCTCTCAGCGTCCATGCTTTTTCTCGAAGTTCTGTGATACGATCTCCACCAACCGGTGATAGGGCTTAGAATTTGTGCCTTGATGCTATACGGGTTGGGCCTGTTCGCCCAATTCCAAGCGGACGAGAATGTTCCAGGCTATTCGCGAGACGAACGTCTCCGTAATTACTTGTACCGCACGTACAGTTGGCAGCGCATGGCCACGCTGGGCGCTGACTCCGCGATTGACCATCTACTGTTCGACCCTCGGGGATGGAACCGAGGTCCGGACGGCTTCGCCTGCCGGTACGCCTCTTCGTTTGGCAGCCGAATCGTGCGCAACTCCATCGAATTAGGATCCGGAATCCTGCTGCGCGAGGACACGCGCTTCCACACGTCGCACGAGCGATCCTTCCTCACCCGCCTGCGCTTTGCGACTACTGGCGCCGTGCTGGTGCAAGGTCCGGGGGGCAATCGCCGGTTCGCCTTCTCGCGGCTGGCCGCCACCGTAGGCGGCGTCGTGGTCTGCTCCACCTGGCGGCCACGCGGCCACCTCTACGAGAATTTTGCCGCGAATATTGCGGACAGTTACTTCAGTCACTGGCAGAACAGCATGCTGACGGAGTTCACCCCGGACCTGATCCGCTTCGGCAAAAGGGTCCGCGCGAGGCTTGTGGAAAGAAAGCCGGTGACATCGCCAGCCCGCCCATAGCCTCGTTCCCAGGGTGCCTTGGTCTAAACGCCTTGCGGGGCTCCTAAGGTTTTGCTACGCGGGGTTTCGGCAGGCTTCGCGGAGGGACTGGGCCAGTTTTTCCTCGGCTTCCGGCTCGAGTTTCCTCCCGCCGGACGTGACGTAGAACACGTCGATGGCTTTGTGCGCCTCGGTGTCGATGAGCACGACTTCGATGTTGCAGCCGCGGGCGGAAATGGCCGAGGCCAGGTCATAGAGCAAGCCGGGCCGATCCTGTGCCACGATCTGGATCAGGGTGGCGGTGCGGGAAGCCTCGGAATCGAAGGAGACCGTAGCCGCCACGCGGGCTTTGCGGCTAGGCGGGACGGCTTTGGGCCGGTCGCGCAGAAGCTGCTTCACGTCGCGCTTCCCCAGAATGACCAGCTCGAGGGTCGTGCGGAGCCGGTCGATCTCGCTGGGATTCAACTCCAAGGTGCGGGCAGGGTCCGCGAACGTGAAGGTGTCGAGCACCGTGCCGCGGCGGTTGGCGAAGGCCTCCGCCTTGAGAATGTTCATGCCGAAGCTGGAGAGCGTGCCCGCCGCGGAGGCGAACAGGCCGGGGCGGTCCCCGGTAACGAGCGTGAGCACCCAGGCCGAATCGTTGTGCTTCAGGTCCACCGCCACGCCGCGGGTCCGGCTGGCGCTCTCCAGGCCCAGGTGCGCCTCCATATCCGCCCCCGAGTGGGTGCGCAGGTAGCGCGTGGGGAAGCCCTCCAGAAACGGTGATAGTTCCGCCGATTCGACCACTGCGGCGCCGATGCGCTCGGTTTCCAGTTCGCGGGTCAGTTCGTTGTAGGTCAGCAGGTAGAGCTGCCACAACTGCTCGGCGCGCCAGGGAGTCATGGCCCCTGGATACACGGCGCTGATATCGGCGTAGGTGACCAGGGTGAGGGCCTTGAGGCGCTCGACGGTGCCCACGCGTCCGGCCAGGTATTGCGCCGTGGCCGGATCGTAAGGATCCCGCGCGTGCATGGTGGCCGAGAGTTCGAGGTGGTGCCGGATCAGGAAGCGGACGGTCTCGCGGTCCGCCTGCGGCATCTGGATTCGGTCCATGGCCTGGGCGGCCAGCCGCAGGGAGCCCTCCACGTGGCTGTGCCCGGGGTCGCCTTTCCCGGCGTCGTGAAACAGCAGAGCGAAGCGCAGCAGAGCGGGACGCTCCAGTTCCAAGAGGAGCTCGGCGTACCGCCGGCGCGCCGGGTCTGCGGGGCGCGCCAGCTCCGCCAGCGCTTGGATGGCCACCAAAGTGTGTTCGTCAACGGTGTAGCGGTGATAGAAGTCGCGGATGACCAGGCAGTCGATGCTCTCGAGTTCGGGCCACACCGCGAGCAGCGCGCCGCTTTCGTGCATAGCCCGCAGCGCCAGGGGGGCGTAGGGCAGCGAGAGGATTTCCTCGAAGGCGGGCCAGACGGGCCGTGATTGCGCGAAATACGCCGCCAGGCGCGGAAGGCGCGTGGCAATGCGCTCCTCGGCTTCGAGAGAGATTCGAACGCCGTGGCGCGCCACGAAGGTGAACAGGCGCAGGAGCAGTTCGGGATCCGCGTCGAGCTGCTGCGGAGCGCGGAAATGCACGCGCTCCCGGGAGACCGTAAAGTCGGTGTTCGAGAGACGGGAGCGCCAGTCGCGGAACTGCGAAAACAGGGAGCTGGTTTGCGCCTCGCTGGTTTCGAGGGCGCGCACCGCGACGCGATAGATGCCACTGGTGTGACGGAAGTATTCACGCATCCAGCCGGCGGTGTCGCGGCTGCCCCACACTTCCGCCAGGGCGTCCTGGGCGTCGAAAGTCAGGCGGTTGTCGTCCCGCCCGGCCAGATAGTGCAGGTGGCAGCGCACACGGGCCAGGAACTGCCAGGCCGGGTCGAGCCGTGCGGAGGCCTCCCTCCCGGCGCCGCCCTGTTTCAGTTGTTCCAGCCAACGAAGGAGTTGGTAATCCCGCAAGCCGCCGGGGCTCTCCTTCAGGTTGGGCTCCAGGTGGTAGAAGGTGTCCTGATACTTTTCGTGGCGCTCCCGCGCCAGCCGCGCCAGGTTGCGCGCGAGGGCCTCCCGCTGGGCCTGCAGGAAGCGCGGCAGGCGTTGCGCCAGTTCCGCGTACAGCACGCGGTCACCTCCCAGGAAGCGTTGGTCCAGGAGGCTGACGTTGAGCTCAATATCGTGGTCGTGCAGTTCCGCGCATTCCGCCGGGGTGCGCACCGAGTGGCTCATGCGCAGGCCCGCGTCCCAAAGGCTTTGCAGAAAGGCCGAGATCGCCTCGCGGGAGGCGTGCGCCAGCTTCTCGCTTTCAACCAGCAGCAGGAGATCGATATCGGAATAGGGGAACAGGTGGCGGCGGCCGTAGCCGCCCACGGCCAGCAGCGCCAGACCGTCGGGCACCGCGGGGAGCAGCCGCATGGCCGCGGATTCCAGGATCTGCCGGTCCACCAGCGCGGTGCGTTCCGCCAGAGCGCGCACGGCGTCGCCGGTGCTCAGGAATTCCTGCCGGATGCGCTCCGGCAACGCGCTAGAGAGCCGATTCCCCGCGATCGTCATTGCGGATTCGGATGGCCTCCGCCACATCGTACACGAAGACCTTGCCGTCTCCGATCTTGCCCGTGCGCGCCGCGGAAACCAGCGTGCGGATGATCTCTTCGGCGCGCCCGGTGGGGACCACCAGTTCGAGTTTTACCTTGGGCAGCAGATCCACGTTGTATTCCGCGCCGCGGTACACCTCCTTGTGGCCTTTCTGGCGCCCGTGGCCGCGCACCTCGGTGATGGTCATGCCATCCACGCCGATAGCTTTGAGGGCCTCTTTGACCTCGTCGAGCTTGAAGGGTTGAATGATGGCTTCGATCTTTTTCATGGCCGTGCCGCTCCGTTACGATTCGAGGATATACCCTTCTTCGCCGTGGAGACTGACATCCAGACCCTGGATCTCATGCTCCTTTTCCACGCGCAGGCCCACCACCACGTCGCAGATTTTGAGCAGGATGAGGCTGCCGGCGATGGCGATGACCCAGGAGATCAGGCAGGCGATAAGCTGGTTGCCGACCTGCCCCGCATTGCCGTCCACCAGGCCCAGGGGCAGGGGTCGGCCGGAGGGGCCTTTGAGTGCGTCGTTGACCTCGCTGGTGGCGAACACGCCGGTGAGAATGGCGCCCAGGGTGCCGCCGATGCCGTGCACGCCGAAAGCGTCCAGCGCGTCGTCGTAGCCGAAGACGTGCTTCACCTTTACGACCATCAGGTAGCAGATCACGCCCGCGCAGGCGCCGATCAGCAGCGCGGGGAAGGGCTTGACAAAGCCGGACGCGGGAGTGATGGCCACCAGTCCGGCCACGGCGCCCGAGATGCCGCCCAGCACGCTGGGTTTGCCGTTGTGGAGCCACTCGGCCGCCACCCAGGCCAAGGCCGCGGCCGCCGCGCCGAAATGCGTGGCCACGAAGGCGCTGGTGGCGAGGCCGGAGGCCGCCAGGGCGCTCCCGGCGTTGAAGCCGAACCATCCCACCCAGAGCAGGCAGGCGCCGATGAAACTGAGCACCAGGCTGTGCGGCTTGATGGGTTCGTGGGGATACCCGATGCGCTTACCGAGAACCAGCGCACACACCAGGGCCGACACTCCGGAGGTGATATGCACCACCGTTCCGCCGGCGAAATCCAGGCACGGCACCTTGCCGCCCAGGAAAGCGTTCAGCAGCCCGCCCTTGCCCCACACCATATGGGCCATGGGGATATAGACGAACAGCGACCACAGAGTCGTAAACAGCACCATGGCGCTGAACTTCATGCGTTCCGCGAAGGCTCCGCAGATCAACCCCGGGGTTATGATGGCGAACATCAACTGGTACACCATATAGGTCTGCTGCGGAATGGTGCCGGCGTAGTCCGCGTTGGGGGCGCTGCCCACGCCGTTCAGAAACACGTAGCGCAAGTCGCCGATGACCGGCGTCCCCTCGCCGAACGCCAGGCTGTAGCCCACCACCGCCCATAAGACTGTGACCACCGCCATCAGGATGAAGCTCTGCATCATGGTGCCGAGGACATTCTTGCGCCGGACCAGGCCGCCGTAGAACAGCGCCAGCCCCGGCCCGGTCATCATCAGGACCAGCGCGGCGCTGACCAGCATCCAGGCGTTGTCGCCCGCTGATTGAGCGGATTTCGCGGCGGCCTCCACCGCGGTTAGCCGGGCCTGGATGTCGGGGGGCGCTTGTGCAAACAAGGCGAGAGGCACGAAGGCCAGTGAACACAATTTCACCGTTGGTTTTCTCCTCCTGGGACGGATTGCTACTATGGCGATTCTCCCTTCATTCTCCAACGGCCTCCAGCCCGGCCCAAACGGAACGTTTCTATGGGAGCCATTGAAATTTTCTATTGGTTCATGGGCGGAGCCGGGGATCCGGGAGCAGGCGGTGAAAGTGCGGTGCGGGGCGCGTTAAGGAGATTTCCAGGTTTGCAAATCTGTAATTCCGAGGTACAATCGAACCTTCCGAAAGGTTTCGCCGGCGGCGAGCGAGGCGCTTGGAGCCCCGCGCCGCTCCCCGAGCCGAGCGCACCCACCACGGCGCTCGCGGAGCGAAGGCAGGCCGCCGAAGAGGCCGGCTGGGAGGGCAACCCAGCCGGCCTGCCATTACTCCACTCGGCGCGCACGTAAGTATACTGCTGGAATGAGTCTGACCCGCAGACAGGTCCTGGCCGGGCTGGCCGGAGTCCCCTCCCTGGCCGGCAAACCCGCCGGCTACCGCATCATCGATTCCCACGTGCACGTGTGGAAAAAAGACCCGCGCTATCCGTGGGCCGAGGGGGCCAAGCCCCCGGCCAAGGACGCCACCCCGGAGATGCTGCTGGATCTCATGCGCGCTAACGGCGTCGCCAAGACGGTGATTATCCAGGTGATCTATTATCGCTGGGACAACAGCTACCTGCGGGACGTGCTGAAGCAATACCCACAGTACTTTCAGGGTGTAGCGCGAGTGGATCCGGAGAGCCCCGCCGCGCCGGACGATCTCTCACGCCTGGTCCGGGAAGAGGGCTTCCGGGGGGTGCGGATCAGCCCGGCAGGGGACGCTAAGGGGGACTGGATCCGCGGTCCGCTGATGCCGCCGCTGTGGAAGCGCTGCGACGAGTTGAAGGTCCCCATGACGGTGCTGGCCCCGGTGACCCGCATGCCCGACGTGGCGCGGCTGGCCGAGAAATTTCCGGACCTCACGGTGGTCATCGATCATATGGCCGACAGTCCGGTGGAGCACCCTGAAATGCTCGATAAGCTCATCGCTCTGAAGCGCTATCCCAAGCTGTTCGTGAAGGTTTCGCACACCTGGACGGTTTCTAAGCAGCCCTATCCGTATCGCGACGCCCAGGCGCAGGTGAAGCGCCTCTACGACGCTTTCGGCCCGCGGCGCCTGATGTGGGGCACGGACTGGCCCCTGGTAGAAAACTATTGCGGTTATGCCAAGGCGCTGGCTATGGTGCGCGACGAGATGAGCTTCCTCAACGCCGAGGACAAGAGTTGGATGCTCAGCAAGACCGTCGAGCGCGTGTGGCCGTTTCCCCGCCTCGGGTAAAATACCGGATATGCGACTCAGAGCGTGGATCCTGGCCGGGGCGTCCTTGGCCGTCACTGCCGCTGCCTATTTCGCCGCCGAAATCAAGCTGCCTCCGCCCTATGCGACGCCATCGGCCAACAACCGGCCGCGCGTCATCGACCGGCCCGTGGGCGCGGAACTGCATCTTCCGCCGGGCTTCCAGGCGGAAGTTTTCGCCGAGGGCTTCGAAAAGCCGCGCTTCATGATCCAGGGTCCCGGCGGGGAGTTGTTGGTCAGCGACAGCGCCTCCGGCACCGACGGCTGCGTGTGGATCTACCCGGATGGCACGCGCAACCTGCATCCCACCCAGCGCCGCAAGCTGATCTCCGGGCTCGACCGGCCCTACGGCCTGGCCTTCTGGAAGGACTACCTGTACGTCGGCGAGCCGCAATCGGTCAAGCGCTATAAGTACGACGCCGGGGCCATGACGGCGGGCCCCGGCGCGGAGGTCATCTCGCTGCGCGGATTCTCGATGGGCCACTGGACCCGCAGCCTGCTGTTTGATGCCAAGGGGGAGAAGCTCTACGTGGGCGTGGGCTCCGGATCCAACGTCAACACCGGCGAGGATCCCCGCCGGGCGGCCATCAACCGCTACAACCCGGACGGATCCGGGCATGAGATCTTCGCCTCCGGCACCCGCAATCCCATCGGCCTGCACTGGTACCCGGGCAGCGAGACACTTTGGGCGGCGGTGCAAGAGCGGGACGCCTTGGGGGACGACCTGGTGCCCGACTATTTCACGCATATCCGCCAGGGCGCCTTCTACGGATGGCCGTATGCCTATACCGGCCCGCATGAAGATCCCCGCAACGCCGGCCAGCGGCCGGACCTGGTCAAGCAGGCCATCGCGGGCGACGTGCAACTCGGCTCGCACGTGGCGGTGCTGGATTTTGTGTTCTACACCGGTAAGCAGTTTCCGGCGGAATACCGTGGCGGCGCGTTTCTGGCCTTTCACGGTTCCTGGAACCGCTCCAAGCGGGTGGGACAGTCGATCGCATTTATACCCTTCCGGAACGGCAAGCCTTCCGGGCCGATGCGCGAGTTCCTGACCGGCTGGATGATTTCTCCGGATTCGCGGGACGTATGGGGCCGCCCCGTGGCCTTGATGCAACTCCCGGATGGCAGCCTGCTGATCTCCGAGGACGGCGGCAACAAGATCTGGCGCGTCAGCTACCGAGGCTAGTTGCGATTTCTGATTTTGTTTCTGGCTTGGATGGGAGTGGCCGCGGCCCAGGCTCCGCGGCCTTTTTCTCATCGCCTGCACCTGCTTTTGAAGCTGGAATGCTCGACCTGCCACGGAGCAGCGGCTACCAGCACGCGTCTGGAGGACAATCTGCTTCCGGCGAAGGAGGTCTGCCTGCGGTGTCACCGGGAGGCTGCCATCGGTAGTCCGCCTGCCACCCGGCTTGCCCAGTTCAACCACCAGTTGCACCTCAAGCTGGGCAATATTGCCCCGGTTCTGGCGGCGGCTATCGATGCAAAGACTTATCTGAGTCCGCCGGCGCCCGGCTTACGCCAAAGCCTGAACACGCGAAATGCCTGCGAAGCCTGCCATCGCGGTATGGAGGAATCCGACCGGGTGGGTCCCGCCAACATGCCCCAAATGGCGGATTGCCTGGTCTGTCACAACAAGATCGACAACCCGTTCAGTTGCGAGTTCTGCCACGCGAAGAACGCGAACCTGAAGCCGGCCAACCACAGTGCAGATTTTCTCGACACCCACACTGCCGGGAAGCTCAAGCTTGACAAAACCACCTGCGCAGTGTGCCACGGACGCAAGTTTACCTGCCTGGGCTGCCACTGAGCCTGCCTCCCTATGACCTTTTGGCTACATGCCCGTCATATACCTATAATCGGTGGCAACCTGCCGCACCCAAACCTTCCCGGATGTGCAAGATCTGCCCTTCTGTGGCGGCTCGTCACAGGCTGGGTCCCGCCATCCGATTGAAACTGAAGAACGTAAATATTGGTAAAGCGATTGCAACTTTGAACTCGAACACGGGCTCTAAAGGAGGTACGGAAAGATGGCGATTGCAAAAATCACGAAACAGGGCTTAGCAGTAATCGCAAGTCTGGTCGTGCTCCTTTGGGGCTGCGTGGTCGGTGAGCAACTGCTTGTTCGCCGGGCGAACGAAGAAGCGTACCGGACCCGCCGGGACTTGCAGTTAATGCGTATGCGGCTGAAGCCGCAGCCGGCTTCGACCCCGGCGCCTCGGGTTATGCACCGGCCGCGCCCCGTTTTGGGTTGATTCCAGCCTCCGCCGGGCATCGGGTAAAATTCAGGCATGCTAAGAACAGGAGCGGTCCTGTTGTGCTTGGCCAGCCTGTGGCTCGCGGTCGCCTGCGGCCGCCGGCAAAGCCCCATACCTGCACTGGAGCGGGAGTTTGTCTACACCACGCTGGCCTTTTCGCCCGTTGCAGCCACGGCCTCCGGTCTGCACAAATACCAGGGACAGGATCTGGACCGGCAACTGGACGACATGAGTCCCCAGAGCGTAGAGCGGCAGCGCCGGTTTTATGAGGATTTCCGCAAGCGCCTGGCCGGCGTATCCCCCGACGCCCTTTCGACCGAGGACCGCGCCGATTACGAGATCCTCCGCAACCAGACCGCGCTAGGCCTGCTGGAGTTCGAGCGGATCCAGAGCTACCTGCACAACCCCACGTCGTACGTGGAATTGGTGGGCAACGCCATTTTCAACCCTTGGGTGCTGGAGTATGCGCCGCTCCCACAACGCGTGGGGAGCATCATCGCGCGTCTCCAGGTGATACCGCTTTTTCTCGATCAGGCCCGCAACAACCTGGTCTCCTCGCCCGGCATCTGGACCCAGGTCGCCCAGCAGGAAAACGCGGGCAACATCGAACTGATCGACAAGGACATTCGCGGGAAAGTGCCCGCCGAACTGCGGGGGGCTTACGATCAGGCGGCCACGGGGGCGCTCAAGGCCCTGAACGCCTTTCAGGACTACCTGCGCACGAGCCTGGCGGCGCGGGATTCCTGGGATTGGCGCTTGGGCGCGGAGCTGTATGCCCAGAAATTTCAAGCGGTGCTGGCGATCCGCGACCGCCCTGCGGATTTGCTGGCCAAGGCCGAACTCGAGATCCCCCAGGTGCGCTCGCGGATGCTGGAACTGGCCCTGCCGCTGCACCGCCAGTTCTTCGCGGCGCACAAAGAGCATTCGGAACTGGCGGGTGATGAGCGCCTCAACCGCATTGTTTCGGAGGCGCTGGAACGCATCTCCGGCCGCCACTCGACGCGTGAGAGCTACGTGGCGGACGCGCGGCAGGACCTGGAGGAAGCCCGCCGGTTTATTGCCGAGCGGCATCTGCTGACCCTGCCCTCGCGCGCCAACCTCCAGGTCATCGAAACCCCGGAGTTCATGCGCGGGGTGTACGCGGTAGGCGGATTCGCGCCGGCTCCGCCGCTGGAACCCAAACTCGGGGCGTTTTACTGGATCACCCCGATTCCCGCGGACTGGCCCCCCGCCCGGGTGGAATCCAAGCTACGCGAATACAACTTCTACAAACTCAAGCTGCTGACCATCCACGAAGCCATGCCGGGGCATTACGTGCAATTCGAGTACGCCAACGACGTTGAGCCCGAGCCCCGGCGGCTGCTGCGCTCCCTGTACGGCAACGGGCCGTATATCGAAGGATGGGGCCAGTACGCCGAACAGCTTTTGCTGGACGCGGGCTTCCTGGACCACTCACCTGAGCTGCAACTCACCTTCCTTAAGGAGAAACTGCGGGTGTTGGCAAACGCGGTGATGGACATACGGCTCCAGGCGCAGGGCATGACCGACCAGGAGGCCCTGGACCTGATGCAAAAGCAAACCTTCCAGGAGAGCGAGGAGGCCACCGCCAAACTGCAGCGCGCCAAGCTGACCTCGGCGCAGTTGCCCACCTATTTCGCGGGCTGGAACGCGTGGCTCGAGGTGCGCGAGCGCGTCAAGCAAGCTCAAGGTTCCGCCTTCCAGTTGGCTGCGTTCAACGACGGGGCTCTGCGCGAAGGCGCCGTCTCGCTCGCGTCCCTGGAAGGTCTGCTCACGGGCGGAGCGCCAGGCGGAACACGGTCCAAATGATCTTGGCTCCTGCCAGCAGGCTGGCCGGCAGGTTGCCCGAAACTTTGCTTGCTCCGCCGGCGCGCCGCCGGTAGGAGACGGGCACCTCGAGCACGCGAAGCCCGCGGCGCAGGGCCTTGATCTGCATCTCGACGGTCCAGCCGTAGTTGCGGTCGCGCATGCCGAGTTGCGCCAGCGCGCTGACGCGAATCGCCCGAAAGGGCCCCAGATCCGTATACGGGTGGCCGTAGAGCAGGCGGATCAGGAAGGCGGCCAGGTGGTTGCCGAGGGCCTGGTGAGGCTGGAGGGCGCCTGGTTCGGCGCGGCCCAGCGTACGGGAACCCAGCACCAGGTCGGCGCGTCCTTGGAATATGGGATCGAGCAGCAGGGTGGCTTCGGCCGGGTCGTCGCTGGCGTCGGCATCCATGAAGACAACGGCTTCGGTTTCGGCGGGCAGGTGACCGAGAGCCTTTAGACAGGCGGCGCCGTAGCCGCGCCGCGGTTCGGAGACCACGGTAGCGCCCCGGGCGCGGGCAATCGCTGCGGTGCGGTCGCAAGATCCGTTGTCGGCCACGATCACCGCCCGGTACAGATGCCGAGGCACGCGATCCAGCGTCAGGCCGATGGCGCTTTCTTCATTGAGGGCCGGGATGATCAGGACGGCGCGCGGCGGGGCAGAATCGGGCATGGTTTATAATGGCTGTGCAGAGGAGTGTGTGCGGGATGCCGGATGAACAGGTTCACAGCGGGCCAGGACCCACTCCCCAGCATACCCCCGAAGCCAGGGCCGGACTGCTACACACCGTGGCGTGGGTGCGGGACCTGGCGCTTTCGGTGGTGCTGGCGGTCGTTCTGATCGTGTTCATCTACCAGCCGGTAAAAGTGGAAGGCACCAGCATGATGCCCTCCCTCACCGACCAGGAACGCATCTTCATCAACAAGTTTGCTTACCGCTGGGGCCTGGAGAGCATCCAGCGGGGCGACATGGTGGTGTTCTGGTTTCCACGGGATACCAGCAAATCCTACATCAAGCGGGTGGTCGGCCTTCCCGGGGACACGGTGGAAATCCGCGACGGGGATGTGTACGTGAACGGCAAGGTCCTCGAGGAGGACTACGTGCCGTCGCAGTACCGGGATCACCAGACGCTGGCGCCGGTCACGGTCCCGGCCAATGCCTTCTACGTGCTGGGGGACCACCGCAGTTCCTCCAACGACAGCCGCGCCTGGGGCACGGTCGAGCGCAAATACATTTACGGGAAGGCAGTGTTCGTTTACTGGCCGCTGGACAAGCTGGGGCGGGTCCGGTAAGGCTCCCCGGCGGGCCGGTATAATCGGAAGTTGCGCCCTCTCGCGATCTGCTTCAGCCTTTCCCTGACTCTCGCACTGGCCCAGGCCCCGCTGCATGAGACGGTGGTAGTAACCGGCACCGCCGAGCCCTTGGCGCTGGACGAGATAGACCGCGCGGTGATGGTGCTGCCGGTGCGCGACCAGGCGCTGGTGGCCAACACGCTGGTGGACTTTCTGCGCCTGGACCCCTCGCTCGACCTGGAGGAACGCGCCCCCAACGGAGTGCAGAGCGATCTTTCCATCCGCGGCGCCGATTTCGGACAGACGCTGGTGCTGCTCAACGGCATGCGCCTGAACGACGCGCAATCCGGCCACCACAACATGGACATCCCAGTGCCGCTCGAGGCCATCTCGCGGGTGGAAGTACTGCGCGGCTCCGGCTCCACGCTGTACGGCTCGGATGCCGTAGGCGGCGTGATCAACGTCATCACCCAGCCGCCCGAAGCGCAGGAAGTGCGGTTGCGGACGGCGGCGGGGAATTTCGGCGTCAATCAGGAGCGCGGCTCGATCGGCGAGGTGTTCGGCAAGCTCAGCGAGCAGCTCACCTTCTCGCGCGATTTTTCCTCCGGCTTCCGCCCGGATCGAGACTACCGCAACCTGTCGCTGGCCTCGGTGACCCACCTGGATTCTGGCTGGGGGCCTTCCGACATGATCCTGGCCTACGCGGACAAGCCGTTTGGCGCCGACCAGTTTTACGGAAACTTCAACTCCTGGGAAAACACCAAGACCTGGTTCGCGTCCCTGCAGCAAGCGTTGGGGCCCGACACCTCAGCGAGCTTCTCGTTCCGCCGCCACAGCGATCTGTTCGTGCTTTACCGTGACAACCCGGACTACTTCACCAACCATCACTCGGACGAGACCTGGCAGCTCTCTCTACGCCGCAGCGACGCGTTGTTCCGCGGGGGCAGCCTGCACTACGGAGTGGAGGGTTACCACGATTCCATCCTCAGCACCAACCTGGGGGATCACAACCGCTACCGGGGAGCGGGCTATGTCTCGCTGGATTTCCGCGCCCTGCACCGGTTTTCGCTCTCCATTGGAGCGCGCGAGGAAGTGTACCGGTCGGTCGCGGGGGCCTTCAGCCCCACGGTGGCGGGGGGCGTCTGGCTCTCCTCGCGCCTGAAACTGCGGGCTTCGGCGAGCCGCGCCTTCCGCGTGCCCAGCTACACGGATCTCTACTATCACGACCCCGCCAACCTGGGCAGCCCCAATCTGCGGCCGGAAAGCGCCTGGAACTATGAAGGCGGCCTGGAATGGAACCCCGCGGGGCGGGTGCGCGCCGATCTCACAGTGTTCCACCGCCGGGTGAAGGACGGCATCGACTACATCCGCTACAGCCCCACGGACATCTGGCGGGCCACCAACATCGCCAACCTGCATTTCACGGGCGCCGAAGCGGGTCTCTCGTTCCTGCCGCGCCGCGGTCAGCAGATCGAGCTGCGCTATACCGGCCTGCATGGCACGCAGGATGCGGTGCCGGGCATCTACTCGAAGTACGTATTCAACTACCCGACGCACGCGGCGGTAGCTTCCTGGATGGCCGGACTCCCGGCGGGAATGCTTTTGCGCACGCGCCTGGGGGTGCTGGACCGGCGCGCCCGCGACCCTTACGCGCTTTGGGATCTCTACCTGGCGGAAACGCGCGGGCGGATCCACCCCTTTCTGCAGCTCACCAACCTGGCCAACGTTTCCTACCAGGAGATTCTGGGAGTGCCGATGCCGGGCCGCGCCGTGGTAGGAGGCTTCGAACTGGTGGTCCTCAAGTAGCGGTTGCCGCGAGGTGCTTGGCCAGGAAGGGAAGGCCTTTTATGCCCCAGAAGCTGTGCGGGCCGTCGAAGGTCTCCTGCTGGACAACATCGGCGGCGCCAAAGACCTCGTAGACCTTCTTCACGCGCGCGAAGCTGGCCAGGCTGGCCTGGATGGGAAAGATCTCATCTTTCTCGCCGGACTCTACAAACAGCGGGCGCGGAGCGATCAGGCCGGCCACGTCGTACATCTCCGCCCAGTTCAGGATGCCCGGAACGTAATTGTCGATACAGTGGGACAGGCTCAGGATGCTGTCGCGGAAGGTATTCAGGTAGCCGCTGACCATGGCCACGCGGATGCGCGGTTCGAGCGCCGCGGAAAAGGTGGTGCAGGTGCCGCCTCCGGAAATGCCCATGCAGCCGACGCGCCGGGGGTCCAGTTCCTTGCGGGTTTCGATCCAGTCGATAGTGCGCATCACATCGTAGACCCGCCAGCCGATCATGGTCTGGCCCAGCAGCAGGGCGGCGCCGGCGGAGGGCTGGCAGGCGGAGGCGCCCAGGCCATGCTTACGCGTGCGCGGATCGCGGCGGCAGCCGAAGGCCATGGGCTCTATGGCGACCGCTGCCAGGCCGTGCTCCACCGCCTGGATGGCGAAGTCGTGCTGGTAGCCCGCCTTGTCGGCGCGGTCGCGGCCTTTGTCGTCGATACCCACGATGTCGTCCACGCCGCGGCCGTGGCCGGGCACGCACACCATCGTAGGGTGGGGCGCCAGGGTCCGGGGCGTCAGCAGATAGCCCAGCACGTACAGCCCCGGCTTGCTCTGGAAGACGAACTTCTCGCGGCGGTAGGCCGGAAACTCGCGTACTTCCAGGGTTTCGGACTTCAGTTCCACGCGTGTGGACGGGAAGCCGCCTACCAGTTCGGCGATCTTAGCGCGCAGGCGCTTCTGCCAGGCTTCGGCCTGGTGGCGGTCGCGGGCGTTGAAGGTAAGGCGCAGGGGCGCCGATTCGTAGAGTCTCCGGGTATAAAGGACCGGGTCGAAAGCGGCGGTATCCACTCGGTTCTCGAATCCCTCCAGGGCGCCGGTATAGGCGGCGGGCGCCTGCGCGCCGGGGGCGGCGGCTTGAGGCAGAAGGGCCGCCCCACCCGCGGCCGCCAGTTTGCCAAGTTGTCTGCGTGTCATCAGAGATTCACGTCCAGGGTTTCCTGGAAAATGGAGGGAGGCAGTTGGATGCCGCTGACGCGCAGGCGCTCCAGGATGCGGGGCGTGACGCCGGTGCCGCGGAAGCGGCCCTGCACCTTGCCCGCGTCCGTGACGCCCAGGCGTTCGAAGGTAAAGATGTCCTGCATCTCGATATGGTCTCCGTCCACGCCCATCACTTCGGCGATGCTCAGGATCTTGCGGGTGCCGTCCTGCAGGCGCGACAACTGCACCACCAACCGGATGGCGGAGGCCAACTGCTGGAGGATGACCCGGCTGGGGATCTCCAGGTCGGCCATCATGACCATTGTTTCCAGTCGCGAGAAGGCGTCCCGCGGACTGTTGGCGTGCACCGTGCTCATGGAGCCTTCCACACCGGTGTTCATGGCCTGCAGCATGTCCAGGGCTTCGGCGCCGCGGCACTCACCCACGATGATGCGGTCGGGGCGCATGCGCAGAGCGGTGCGCAGAAGCTGCCGCTGGTTGATGCCGCCCTCCTTGTTCAGGTTGGGCGGACGGGTTTCGAACTTGACCACGTGCCGCTGCTGCAACTGCAACTCGGCCGTGTCTTCGATGGTCACGATGCGCTCTTCCTCGGGGATGAAGCGGGAGAGCGCGTTCAACATCGTGGTCTTGCCCGAGCCGGTTCCGCCCGAAATAAGGATGGTGCACTTGGCTTGCACGCAGGCGGCCAGGAACCTGAGCATGCCGGGCATGATGGTCTTGAATTGGACCATCTCCTCCTGCGTGATCACGTGGCGTCCGAAGCGGCGTATGCTCAGGCAGGGCCCGTCCAGCGCCAGTGGCGGGATGATGGCGTTCACGCGCGAACCGTCGGCCAGGCGCGCGTCCACGATGGGCTGGGCTTCGTCGATGCGCCGGCCCACCTGCGAGACGATCTTCTCGATGATGTGCAACAGGTGCGCGTCGTCCTTGAACCGGGCCTGCGTCTCGGCCAGTTTGCCGTTCCGCTCGATGTAGATCTTGTTGTAGCGGTTGACCAGGATATCGGAGATGGAAGGTTCTTTGAGGAGCGGCTCGAGCGGGCCCAGGCCGAGGACTTCGTCCAAAACTTCTTCGACGATCCGGGTCTGCTCGGCGGCGGTCATGGGGACGCGCTCATCCTCCAGCAGCCGTTCCACCACGCGCCCGATCTCCGCCCGGATGCGGTCTTTGGGGATGGAGGAAACCCGGTCGAGGTTTAGGACCTCGATCAGCTTCTTGTGAATCTGGGACTTGAGCTCAAAGTAACGGTCGGCACTGCGCTGCGCCAAAGGCGCGGTATGGTTGCCACGAAACGGCTGGGGTCTGAAGTTCGATCCCACAAAGGTTCTCCTGTCACCGGTTGCCCTGGGGAGTAGGATTGCGATAACAATTATATCCCGGAGGGGTTCATGAGAAAGCTGATTTTCCTGACGGCCTGCCTGGCAGCCGCGTTTCCGCTTTTCGCCCAAAGCCTGAAAGACACCTTTGCCAAGCACTGGCAAACCAGCCAGGACTTCACCGTGGCCGTAGCCGAGGCAATGCCTGCCGGGGACTATAATTTCAAACCCAATCCGGAGGAGATGTGTTTCGGCAAACTGATGGCGCACATCGCCATGGCCAACAACGCCAACTTTGCCATGGTCAGCGGGCTGAAAGCCCCGGCCGTGCCCGATGCCATCTCGGCGGCGTACAAGGCGAACGCCAACTTTGACAAGGCCGCCACCATCCAGTTCCTCAAGGAATCCTTCGACTTTTGCACCCGGGCGCTGAATGAGGTCACCGAGGAGAAGATGCACGCCATGACCGGTCCGGCAGGGCGGCAGTTGACCGGCTTCGAGCGCCTGTGGTCCTACTTCACGCATACGGCGCACCACCGCGGGCAGGCCGAAGTGTATATGCGGGTGAAGGATATCAAGCCGCCGGCGTACAAGTTCTAGGGCCGGCGTGCCCGAAGATAGGCCGCCAAGTCGTCGATCTCGGATGGGGTGTACGGCGCGAGGTAGGCGTCGTGGCGCCAGGCGGCGTCGTCGCTCACAGACAGAACCTCTGCCTGCGAGACTGTCCGCAGCACCGGCGGCGGAGTGGTCAAGTCGTAGAATTTGACCAGGCTGCCCTGCTTGGAGACCCGCAATCCGGGAAAGGTTTCGCCGCCCCGGAGCCGCACCGTCACCACGTGGCGCGCGCGAGGGGAGCGCAGCACTGCGGCGATCTCGCCCTCCGGCTTCCCGGCCAGGTTTCCCAAGTCAGGGCCGATGGCGATGCCGCGTCCTCCCGAGACATGGCAGACGCCGCAGCGGGTCTCCCGGGTGGCATCGAAAAACAGCCGGAAGCCGCGCTCGGCCTCGGCTGTGCCGCGAAACTCGGGCGCGGGCGCCGGACCGGCGGGCGCGCTGCCCGCCGTAGTTGGCGGCGGATCGTTCGAGACCGTCGCCAGGCTGGCAACGTAATCGATCACGGCGGCGATGTCCTGATCTGTGAGCCGGCCCTTCCAGCCGGGCATGGCCGAATTCGGGATGCCGTCGCGGATTACCCGCTCCAGGTAGCTGCGCGCGAAGGTCCTGCCCCGCAGGCGCGGACCGCGGCTGGCCGCTCCCGCTTTGCCGTGACAATAGCCCACCGAGCAGCTTTGCGCAAAAACCTGCTCGCCTCGGGCCGCGCTGCCCGTCTCGGCCGCGCTGTGCGCCAGCAGAAGCGCTACCCAGATCATCGGCCTTCCTCCGGCAGCGTAAACGCGAAGATCGCCGATCCCGGCCGGAAATCCTCCGTTTCTGGCCAGAGCTGCGACAGCAATCCTGCCACCGCCGAACCCCAGCCCGAAGGCGTAGCCACGAACTGCCGCCCGCCGGCGGAATACGCCACCGGCGAGCCGCGGTGCCCGGAGCCGGTCTGGAAGCTCCACAGCTTCTCGCCGGTTTTGGCGTCCAGCGCAAAGAAATTGCCCTCCGGGTCTCCGCTGAACAGCAAGTCGCCGGCGGTGGCCAGCGCCGAGGCCAGCAGCGGATACTTCGATTCGTAGGACCAAAACTTCCGGCCAGTCACGGGGTCATACGCTGCCAGGTGCCCGCCGGCCTTGCCCTTGAGCGGCGGCCGGAGCTGGAAGACCCCTCCAAAGAAGTTCTGCCCTTCCTTGGGCTCTTCTTTTTGCGCGGTCACCTCCTGGCACCACTCGATGCCCGTGGAATAGAACCAGCCCGTGCGGGGCGAAAAGGCCGCGTGGTTCCAGCTCCGCCCCCCGCCGATGCTGGGGCAGAGCAGCCTCGTCTGGCCCGGCACGGGCTCGCTGCGGCCCACCAGCTCTCCCTTCTGGTCGACGCCCTGGATCCAAGTGATGTTCTCGGCCACCGGCCACGCGGAGACGAATTCCCCGTTGGTGCGATCCACGACGAAGGCGTACCCGCCCTTATTGACGTTGACCAGGAGCTTGCGCATGCGGCCGTTCACCGGCAGATCCACCAGCACGCACTCGTAGGCCGCGTCGAAGTCCCACACGTCGTGCGGGACCTCCTGGTAATACCACTTCAGCTTGCCGGTAGCGGCGTCCAGAGCCACGATGCTGTCGGTGTAAAGATTTCTGCCGCGCCGCGCGTCGCCGTAGAAATCGGCCGCAGCGTTGCCCACGCCCCAGTAGACCAGGTTCAGCTCCGGATCGTAGGAGCCGGTCATCCAGGTGGAGCCGCCCCCGCTTTTCCAGCTATCGCCGGCCCAGGTTTCGTGCCCCGGCTCGCCCGGTCCGGGGATGGTCCAGAAGCGCCAGGCCTTGCGGCCGGTTTTGACGTCGAAGGCGGTGAGGTAGCCGCGGTGCGCCGAATCGCCGCCGGTCACGCCCACGATCACCTTGCCGCCGGCCACCAGCGGGGCGGCCGTGATATTGCAGCCGCACTGCTGCATATCCTCCACGTTGACGAGCCAGAGCTCGCGCCCGGTTTTCTGATCGAGCGCCACGACGTGGTTGTCGATTGTGCCCATGAAGACGCGTCCGTCCGCCACGGCCACGCCCCGGTTCCACGGCCCGTAGATCAGCCCGAACTCGCGCGGCACGGGGTAGAAGTAGTGCCAGAGTTCCCGGCCGGTGGCCGCGTCGATGGCGAACACGCGATTCTTCGCCGTGGAGACATACATGACCCCATCCACGACGATCGGCGTGGATTGCAGGCCGCCGAGGACATCACCCGTCTGGAAGACCCACGCGGGCGCCAGGCGCCGGATGTTGGAACGGTTCACCTGGCTGAGCGCGCTGTAACGCCACGCGCTCGGCCCCCCGCCGTATGCTGGCCAGTTCTCGTGTGCCGCATCCTGCGCGCCGCAGGCCAGCGCGCAGGCCAGCACCCCCAGAACCGGCCTCATCGGGCCAGGGCCGGAACCGCCGTAAGCACCCGGATGGAGGCCTGGCAGAACGCCGGCAGGTCGTCCGGCTTGCGCGAAGTGACCAGATTGCCATCCACTACGACTTCGGCGTCTTCCCAATGAGCGCCCGCATGGATCACGTCGTCTTTGATGGCGAAGAAAGAAGTGGCCCTGCGGCCTTTCAGGACTCCCGCCGAGCAGAGCACCCACGGCGCGTGACAGATGGCCGCCACCAGCTTGCCTTGGGCATCCAGATCCTTGACGAGCTTCAGGGCTTTGTCGTGCCGGCGGATGTGGTCCGGAGCGTAGCCGCCGGGGACCACCACGCCGTCGAAGTCCCGGGCGTGGGCCGCCTCGTAGGAGAGGTCCGCCTTGATGGGATAGCCCAGCTTGCTGGTATAGGTTTCGCCCGCCTTGGCGCCTACCGTCACCACCTCGGCGCCGGCTTCCTTGAAGCGGTAATACGGATACCAGGCTTCCATCTCCTGGTACAGGTTGTCCACCAGGATGGCGATTCGTTTTCCCTTGAGTTCCATAGCGATCTTTATCTTAATCGGTTCCCGTAGCGGTTGGAGGCCGCCAGCTTTTCGAAATAGGCGAACACCAGGCGCATGACCTCCGGCACGGGCGTGCGGCGGTCGTCGATGAAGGCGGACATGACGCTGAGCGCGAACGGGCGGCCCGGCAGGTAGACGACGCCCGTCTGGCAGCGGGCCCCGGGCAGTTCGCCGGTCTTAGAGGCTGCCTCAACATCCAGCGGCAGGCCGGCCTGAAAATCTCCCTGTACCGTTTTCATGATCTCGAGGATTTCCCGGCTGGCGCGCTCGTCTACCGCCTTGCCGCGATAGATCTGCTCCACCAGGCGCGCCATTTCGACCGGCGTGGAAACGTTCTCGTCGCCTCGCTGCGCGGCGGCCGAATCCATCATCTTGCGGCGCAGGCGCGTTTGCGGAAACCCCATACGGTCCAGCATCTGGTTTACGCCGTCCATGCCCACCATGTCGATGCACTTGTTGGTGGCCGTGTTATCGCTGTGCTCGATCATGGCGGCAATCAACTCCCGGACGGTAAGGGTTACCGGGCCGTTCTTGAGCTGAAACTGCAGCCGCCCGCTGCCGCCTACCGCCTCCCGGGGGTTGAGCGTGATCCGGTCGGTGAAGTGGAAGCGCCCGGCGCGTTCCTCCTGGAACATGCGCACCAGGATGGGGATTTTGATCATGCTGGCGGTGGGAAACGCCGTGTCGCCGTGCCAGGCGAAGGCGCGTCCCGACGTCAGGTCGATGGCCGCCATACCCAGCGCGCCGTCAAAGCCGCGGTCGAACTGACGGATCTCCTCCAGGACTTTGGCTTCCAGCAGTTCGGAAGCCGTGGGTTGCGCCGTTAGCGGAAGCGCCGCCAGGACTCCTAAGACCACCCGCCACATGTGCCGCACCATAGTATCATTGCACCCATGCGGCGGCGCGAATTCCTGCTGGGCGGGCTGGCTGCGGCCCTTCAGCGGCAAGAACTGGACGAAGCGGTTTCCCTGATCTCGCGGCAGACGGCGAATGGCGGCGTTTCCGCGGCGGCGCTCACTGTGCGGCAGGGCAGCTTCGTCTTCTCTCGCAGCTTCGGCCAGGTCAAGAGCCCGGACACGGACTTTCTGCTGGCCTCCATCACCAAGCCTATGACCGTCACGGCGGTGATGGTGTTGAGCGACCGGCAGAAGCTTTCGCTCTCTGACCCGGTGCGCAAGTACATTCCGGAGTTCCACGGCGGCGACCGGGACCTGATCACCATCCAACACCTGGTGACCCATACCTCCGGCCTGCCGGACATGTTGCCCGAGAACGAAGCGCTGCGCAAGCGCCACGCGCCGCTTTCGGAATTTGTGGCCGCCACCTGCAAAACGCCGCTGCTCTTTAAGCCCGGAACGCAACTGCGATACCAGAGCATGGGGATCCTGCTGGCCGCCGAAATCGTGCAGCGCATTACGCGCACGCCGCTACGCGCCTTCCTGCGCCAGGAGGTCTTCGAGCCGCTGGGCATGCGCCGCACCTTCCTGGGCCTGGGTCCTCTCAAGATCCCGGAGACCGCGCAGTGCCAGGTCACCGGCAACGACGACTGGAACTGGAACAGCCCGTACTGGCGGGATCTGGGCGCACCCTGGGGCGGCGCGCACTCGACCGCGCCGGATGTCACGCGCTTTCTGGAATCCTTCCTGCACCCCGACGGCCGCGTTCTGAAGAAGGAAACGGCCGCCTCCATGATCGTGAATCATACCCAGCCGCTGAAAAACCCCTGGGGCCTGGGCTGGATGGTGAAGCCGGGGACCTTTGGCAAAGCCTGCTCGCCGCGCACCTTTGGACACTACGGCGCGACGGGCACGGTGGCCTGGGCGGATCCGGCCACGAATCTCACCTGCGTGCTGCTGACCACCAAGCCGGCAGAGCAATCCCGCGACCACCTGCTTGGTCCGGTCTCCGACGTGGTCTCGGCATCGAGTGCGCCGGTCTGAGCAGCCCTCAGTCCCGCCGCCAGCCGCGCAGGAGTTCCGCGACTTGGGCGTGCCCGCCCGCTTCGGCGAGATCCAGGGCAGTCTTCTGATCTTTGGTCTTCCTCTCCGGATCAGCGCCTGCCTCGATCAGCACGCGGGCGATATCCGCGCGCCCCGACATCGCCGCGGAGTGCAGCGGAGTGGCCCCCAGGAACTCCACCGGATCTGCCTCCGCTCCCCGCGCGATCAGCATCCGCACGGCTTCCAGGTCGCCCGCCGCGACCGCCGAATGGAGCGGCGCCACGCGCAGCGCGTTCCGGGAGGGAGTGCGGGGATTGGCCCCGGCATCCAGCAGCAGCCGCGCCGCTTCCCGGTGGCCGAAGAAGATCGCCAGGCCCAGCGGCGTGAAGCCGTCCGCGGAGTAGCTGTTGGCCGCGTGCGGGTCGGCCGCCAGGGCCTCCCGGATGCGCTCCAGGCCTCCGGTGGCGCAGGCTTCGTATAGATCCAGCACGCGGCCGCCGCTGACCAGGGGCACGAGCTCGGGATGCCGCACGTACACGGCCCACAGCACTCCCGTGGCGCCTTCGGGGTTTCGCGCCTCCGCCAGGCCGGGATCCGCCGCCAGCAAAGCCGCCACGCGTTCGGGATCCCCCTGCCGGATCGCGGCAAAAAACTCCTCCATGCGTCCTTCTCCGAGCCGGCGCCTACTGCACCATCTTCAAGTATTCGAGCAAGTCCGTCATTTGCGCCACGCTCACCTGCTTTTCCAGGTCGCCCGGCATGGCGGAAAGATTGGTAATGTACATGGTCTTGATATCCTTGCGCTGGATGACGTCTTCCTTGCCGTCTTCGTGCTTCAGTGTGATGGTGGTGGGCGTCTGCTGGCCGATCACACCGTCGATGGTGCCGCCACCCGCGGTTTCGATCACGTAAGCTTCATAGCCCTGGGCGATCGATTCGCTGGGAATCAGGATGTCGCGCAACAGCGATTGTTTGGGCTGGTTGTGCACGGTCAGCAGGTTGGGCCCTACCTCGGCGCCATAGCCTTCCAGCCGGTGGCACTTGGCGCACACGGAGCGGAACACCTGCCGCCCGTGGGCCGAATCGCCCCGCTGGTCCGCGGCGCTCTGATAGCGGCTGACCACCGCCTCGCGCTCCGCCGGGCTCTGCTCGAGCAGGGGCCGGGCCGCGCCGCGGATTTCCGGGTCGTCCGCCATAATCAGCCGGTGCCGGTGGCGGAAATCCAGGGTCCAGGGCTGCACGGCGCCATCCTGCATGGCCTTCACCAGGATCTGCTCACGGTCCTTTTCCAGGAACATGGCATCGGCCGCCGCGGAGCGCACCGCGGGGGTCATTTCGCGCCAGTTCTTCAGCAGGAACACGGCCGGCTGGGTTCCCGAAATCCGGCCATAGGCGCGTACGGCCGCCGTCTCCACCTGCTCGGGCTGGTGGGGATCGATCAGCTTTTCGAGCAATGCCGCCTGTGGGCGGGGGTCGGCCAGGGCCAGCAGGGTGAGTGCATCCGCACGCACCTCGGCGTCGGCCTGCGGATCGGCAGCCGCGGCTGCTGCGTGCGCCAGGGCCGTCTGCGCCGCCGCGCCTTTCGGCAGGCCGGTGATCTGGAGCAGGCGCAGGGCCGCACGGCGCACCGGTACGTCCGTGCCGGTGGTTAACTTCAGGAGCGTCTCCTGGCCCGCCGGCGTCACCCCGCCGTGATGCACGCGCATGCCCAACCCCAGGCCTTCGAGGCTGGCCGTGCGCCACCACTGGGCATCCGCGGACTGGACGGAGGCCACCTTTTGGAGCACACCCTGCACCTCGGCGGGCTTCTGCCGCGTGCCGATCACGGCACAAATGCTGTGCAGCAGGCTCTCGCGGCCCGGCGAGGCCTGCCCGCCCGCCAGGCCGGCGAACGTGCGCGCCGCCTCGTCCGAGCCGGCGCTCAACGCGGCCACCTGGAACCACTTGTCCTCCAGGTCGCGCGCCAGCAGTTTCCCCCGCGCGGCGGCGGCCGCCGGGGTGTGCAGGTATCCCAGCGTGGCGAGCAATTGCAGGCGTACTTTGGCATCCGGATCATCGGTCATGGCCAGAAGCTTTCCAGCCAGCGCCGGCTGCGCCGCCAGGTGCGCCTCCGCCAGGATAATGGCGTTCTCGCGCACGCCGGCCTCGGGATCCGCGAGGGCCTTCTCGATCAGCGGCGTTTCCAGCCTGCCCAGCCCCTCCAAGGTCCACAGGGCGTGGAGCCGCCCCACCGCCGAAGGTCCCTGCGCCAGCCGCTCCAGGTCCGGCGCGGCGTCCACGGCTTTGCGGTCCATCAACAGCCGCTGCGCCGTGCGCCGCCACCAGATATTCGGGTTGGCCAGTTCCTTCACCAATTCCTGGTTCGAGGCGCTGCCCAGGTGCAGGTTCTTCACGCGATCCAGGCCCCCATCGGGCACGATGCGGTAGATACGCCCCCGATCGATGCCTTTGGTCAGGTCCGGGGACTTCTGCGCCTGGGTGGACATCCACTCCGGGTGCTCGATCATCAGCCGGTAGAAGTCCAGCAGATAGAGCGCACCGTCCGGGCCCACGTAGAAGCCCACGGGCCGGAACCAGGCATCCGTGGAAGCCAGGAACTCGGCGTTGGGGCGATCCCGCCGGGCGGTGAAGGTCGAGCCCTGGCCGGATACCAGGTCGCGGTGCACCAGGTTGTGCGCCGGCTCGGCTTCGAACAACGCACCGCGATACCAGGTGATGCTGCACGCCGAGGTGAACTGGCCCACGTCGGTGAGCAGTTCGAAGCGGGGATGCAGCGTGATGGGGAAAACCTTGGCGGCCGCGCCGTGATCCGAAATGTTCTGCATAGCCGCCGCCAGCGGCAGATCCGGATTCCGCTGCAGGTATCGCGCCGCAATCACTTCCTCGCGCGCGTGGTTGGAGTTGTTGATCGTGAAGTGGTGCCCCCAGTCGTCGAAAGTGTGCCCGAATTGCGAGCTGCCCGCCAGGGCCTCCAGTTGCCCCGTGTCCGGGCGGAAGCGTACGTTGCGGGCGTGCTCTTTGAGCGGCGGCGTTTCCGGATGTTCGGGCATGCTGATGTCCGTGCCGCGGTCCCCGAATTTGTCTTTGTAGATGATGGCGGTGGCGGCATTTTCGTGCGCCAGGTAGATCCAGTTGTCCAGCCCGTAGACCGGCCCGTTCACGGTGTGCTGCGGATTGGTCACCGCGAAGCCGGTGAGCACCACCCGCCGGAAGTCCGCCTTGCCGTCGCCATTGGTGTCCTCGAAATAGATCACATCGGGCGCGTCGGTCACCAGGATGCCCTTTTTCCAGCGCATCACCCCGGTGGGCATCACCAGGTGGTCGGCAAATACGGTGCTGCGGTCCGGGATGCCGTCACCGTTGGTGTCCTCGAGCATCACCACCTGCCCGATCTTACCCTCGGTATTCAGCGGGTAGGCGCGGTCCTCCACCACGTAGATGCGCCCGTCTTCGTCCCACTCCATGGCCGCCGGGGAAAGCACGTCCGGCTCGGCGGCGAAAGGCTCGATGCGGTAACCCGGCTCGATCTGAAACGTACCCAGCGCCTGAGTGACTGGGTATGGGGGTCCGGACTTGCGGCATCCCGACATACCCCAGACAAGCATCAGCATGGCTGCCCAACGCGTGAATCGCATGGCTGTAGTACCCTCAATATTACATCGCATGGGACGTTTCACCCGCCGCGGTTTTGTGGGCGCTCTGGCCATGGGTTCTCCTCTCCGGCTTCGCTCGGCGCAATCCACGGATATCCGCATCGAAGACATCCGTTTCGAGTATCAGGATTATCTCTACCGCGCGCCGTACATGTTCGGCGGCCACAGCGTGGATCGCGTCACCCTGCTCAACGTGCACAGCGTGGTGCGTAACGCCGCCGGCCGCAGCGCCAAAGGCTTCGGGTCCATGACCATGGGGAACGTCTGGGCCTTCCCCTCGAAGACCATGTCCTACGACCGCACGCTGGGGGCCATGAAAGCTCTGGCCGGGCGCATTGGCTCCCTCACCGCCACGTGCCGGGACTACGGGCATCCCATCGACCTCAATGTGGCCCTGTTTCCCGAGTATAGGAAAGCCGCCGCGGAGGTTTCGCGCGAGCTGGGTCTGGATCAGCCCATCCCCAAGCTGTGCACTATGGTGACCGCTGCGCCGTTCGATGCGGCCATCCACGACGCCTACGGCAAGCTGCACGGCCTGAGCTGCTACCAGACTTACGGGCCGGACTTCGTGCACTACGACCTGGCGCACTACCTGAACGCCGATTTCAAGGGCGAAAACCTGGAGCAGTACATCAGCCGCCGGCCGCGCGCGCGCACGTTCCTGTACCACTCGGTGGGGGCTTCGGATCCGATATTCCCCTCCGACGTGCGCAAGCCCATCGGCGACGGCCTTCCCGAAGACCTGCCCGGCTGGATCCGCTACAACGGGATCACGCGCCTGAAGATCAAGCTGAACGGGAACAACCTGGAGGCCGACCTGGAGCGGGTGGTGCGCATCGACCGCGCCGCCACCGAGGCACAGCAGCAGCGCGGCGTGCGGCAGTGGCTCTACTCGCTGGATTTCAATGAGCAGTGCCCCAACGTGGAGTACCTGCTGGAATTTCTGCGCCGGCTGAAGGAGCAGACAGCGGCCGGGTTTGAGCGCATCCAGTACGTGGAGCAGCCCACCGCGCGCGATCTCAAGGCCAACCGCTCGAATACTATGCACAAGGCCGCGCGGCTGCGCCCGGTGGTGATCGATGAGTCGCTCACGGACCTGGATGCTCTGATGCTGGCGCGAGAGATGGGGTACACCGGGGTGGCGCTCAAAGCCTGCAAGCAGCAGAGCCAGGAAATGCTGATGGCCGCGGCCGCCAGGAAGTACAAGATGTTCCTCTGCGTCCAGGACCTCACCTGCCCGGGCGCCTCCTTCATTCAGTCCGCCGGCCTCGCCTCGCACGTACCCGGCGTAGTGGCCATGGAAGGCAACGCCCGCGAGTATGTTCCAGCGGCCAACAAGCCCTGGGAAGGCCGCTTTCCGGGCCTGTTCCACATCACCGGCGGCACGCTGGACACCAGCGTCCTGACCGGGCCCGGGCTGGGCGTGGTTCCGTGACGGGGAAAGCCGGCCTGGTACGGTACCCACCCGGAACCGTACTCTTCCTGCCACGATTTCTCTCCGAAACGCACTAAAATCCGAAGCACTACAGGAGGAACCATGGCCAGCATGCCCCAACCACGACCCCAGTCTGAGTCGGTTGTCGACGCGGCTTCCGATACGATTGTCCTGGCATTCGACCTGGTGGGAAGCCAGATCGCGAACATGCCCGACGAGTTGACCAAGAGCTTGCAGAGCGCGTCCGTGCAAGCGGCCATCAAGTCCACGCTGATGACCTTCGCGCTTAACAAGCAGAAGAGCGGCACCACCACCATTTCCGACCAGGAGGCCACGCAACTCGCCAACGCGCTTTTCAGCAATGTCGGCGGCAAGGTCGCCGACAGCGTTTTGGAACAGCTTAAGAAGACCCCCGAATACCAAAAGCTGGAACAGAGCCTGAAGAACTTCGAGCAGGCCCTCAAGACCTCCCCTCTGGGAGTCTGGGTGGACCGCAACCAGGGAATTCTCTATGTGGTGGGTGCCGGCCTGGTGATTGGCGGCGCCGCGGCCCTCTACGTGACCAAGACCGGCGGGATGGTGGTGAATCTGCCAGTCAGCCAGCTCACCGGCAAGCCGGTGAAGATTTTCAAGGTCGGCCGTTTTACCCTGAGCGGCCAGTTGCTGAACTTCCAGCCGGATACCCAAACGGTTGGCGGCGCATTGACCGGCGCGGAGAAGTGGGATCGCCTCCAGATCAGCGTGCAGTTGGGCGTGGTGGCCACCGGCAGCGACGTCAAGCAGGTGAACGGCCAGGTCATGTTCAAAACGCAGGATTTCAACCTTTCCCTCAGCGGCTCTGGCCAGCCCGCGCAGCGCACGGTGAATTTAGGCCTGAGCGTGGGCATCAGCGGGAACGGTCTGCCGGGTCCGCTGACGATCGGGATTGGCACGGTCATCAAGGATGGCAAGGCCGACCAGGGTCAACTGAATGCTAGCCTGAAGACTGGCGTGGGCACGTTCGGGCTGAGCGGTTCCGCCGGCAAGGGGGAAGTCAAGAGCCTGCTGACCTGGTCGGCCTCGTTCTAACCAGCCGGCCGGAAGGCGCTTCGCATGGTAGAATCGCGTCCGGGGGCTGATGCTGTGAACAAGCGAATCACGGCTGCTTTGATTGGGCTAGGAGCGTGCGCGCGGCTGGCGCCGCACCCTTGGAATTTCACTCCACTGATGGCCATCGGGCTATACGCCGGCGCCAAATCCACCAAGCTGCGGTTCGGCATTCTGGCCACCCTGCTCGCGCTTTTCGCCAGTGACGCGGTACTGGGCTTTTACCGCGGTATGTGGTACGTGTACGGGGCGTCCTGCATCCCGGTGCTGCTGGGCAGCCTGGGCAGCCGGCGGGGCGGACGCGCTTGGTTGTGGGGCGCAGCTGCCGTTTCCAGCATCTCTTTCTTCGTGCTCACCAATGCGGCGGTCTGGGCAACCGGTCACCTTTATCCGCACACTATGGGCGGCGTGGCGGCGTGTTTCGCCGCGGCCGTTCCGTTCTATCAGAATCAGATCGCCGGCGATATCTTCTACACGGCCGCGCTGTTCGGCGCCGACGCGCTGCTGCGATCCCTGGCGCAGCGCGAGCCGCAGATGGCCCAGCCTTGCGCGTAGTTTCGTTACTGGCTGCCGCTACCGAGATCGTTTGTGCGCTGGACGCCGGCGAGATGCTGGTGGGGCGGTCGCACGAATGCGACCAACCGGAGTGGGTGCAGTCGCTGCCAGCTTTGAGCGAGCCGGCCTTCGACATCAGCGTTTCCAGCCGCGAAATCGACTGCGAGGTGAACCGCCGCATCCGCTCTGGCCAGCCGATCTATCGCATTCACACGGACCGTATCCTGGCTCTTAAGCCGGACCTGATTATCGCGCAGTCGCACTGCGAGGTTTGCGCGGTAACCCCCGGGGACGTGGCGCGCAGCGGAGGTCCGATACCGGGCGCGCGGGTGCTTCCGGTGGCGGCAAGCTCGGTGGCCGGCGTCTGGGAAACCATCCGGGAGATCGCTCGGGCCCTCGGCCTGGAAGAGCGGGGAGCGGAGTTGGCCGCCCGCGAACAGGCCCGCCTGGACCACCTGCGCGCGAGAACCGCAGGTCTGCGGCGGCCCACGCTGGTGGTGCTGGAGTGGACCGACCCGATCTTTCCGATGGGAAACTGGGGGCCGGAACTGGTGGAGATCGCGGGCGGAGAACTGGTAGCGGGCAACCCGGGTCGGCACTCGTCGGCCATTCCGGCCGAGCAGTTGGCAGCAGCAGGCCCCGAGTACCTGGTCGTATCGCCGTGCGGTTTTACGCTGGAGCGCGCATCGCGAGAGCTTGCAGTGCTGGAGCGATATTCTTGGTGGAGCCGGCTGGAGGCCGTCCGCAGTGGCCGGGTGGCCTTCTGCGACGGCAATCTCTTCTTCAACCGGTCGGGCATGACGATCGCGCGAACGGCGGAGATTCTCGCTGAGATCCTTCACGGCCTGGTATCGGGCGAGCCAACCGAAGCCCGGCACTGGCGGTGGATGCGGGACGTCGCCGCAGCGGGAGGCCGGCCGGTGTGAAACGCGTCGCGATGTCGTGGAGCAGCGGCAAGGACAGCGCCTGGGCGCTCGGTCTGTTAAAAAGGACTCCCGGCGTGGAGGTGGCCGCCCTCATCACCACCTTCAACACCACGGCCGGGCGGGTGGCCATGCACGCCGTGCGGAGGCGCCTGGTGGAATTACAGGCCGAACGCGCCGGGCTGCCGCTGTGGCCGGTGGAACTGCCCTGGCCGTGCGCGAACAGCGTGTACGAAGAGCGCATGGCGGAGGTCTGCCGCCGCGCCGGAGGCGAGGGCCTCAGCGCCATCGCTTTCGGGGACCTGTTCCTGCGCGATGTCCGCGAGTACCGGGAGCGGCAGCTTCAGGGCACCGGTCTCGAACCTCTGTTCCCGCTGTGGGAGATTCCCACCGCCCGGCTGGCGGCGGACATGATCCGCGGCGGCCTGAACGCCAAGGTGACCTGCGTCGATCCAAAGAAACTGGATCGCGCGTATGCCGGGCGCGATTTCGATTCCGCCTTCGTGGCGGAACTGCCGCCCACCGTGGATCCCTGCGGCGAGAACGGCGAATTTCACACCTTTGTCTACGACGCACCCGTGTTTTCCGGGGCCATCGGCGTCGAAACGGGCGAGATCGTGGAGCGCGACGGCTTCGTCTTTGCCGACGTGTTGGAAGCTTAGCAGGCCGGTCATCCCGGAACTCATCTTGCGGTCCGCAACGGCGTTGTTATAATGGCACGGAGATAGAATGCGGAGCGTGTGAGGGCCAGGAAATCAGCTCCGCCCACTGAGGTGCCGTTCTGACGGTGCGCGCCATTCGGGGTACGAGAGTAGCCCGCGTGGGTCATTCGCCGGCCGTGCATAAAGTGTGCCGGTGTGTGCACTTGCATACGCTTCGGCGTGGGTGCTAAGCTGTTTGGTTCTTAACGACTAGCTCTCGTAATCTCTCCAGTTGAACCCAATGGAAAAGACTCTGCATGATTTAGGCGGACTTCTTCTGCGAGCCCTGCCTACTTTATTCCTGGTAGCGCTGTTGCATTTCTATTTGAAGTACGTCTTTTTCGGGCCTCTGGAGAAGGTGCTGCACCAGCGCTACGAGGCTACCGATGGGGCGCGGCAGCGCGCTGACGAGAGCCTGGAGAAAGCCGCTGCTAAGGCCGCGGAGTATGAAGCCGCCATGCGTGCGGCGCGGGCCGAAGTCTACCAGGCCCAGGAGCAACTCCACAAGAAATTGCAGCGAGAGCGGGACGCGGAGGTGGCGGCGGCGCGGGGGCGGATGGAGGCGGGAGTGCGGGAGGCACGCGCCCGGCTGGAGGCCGATGTGGCCGAGGCCAAGGCCGCCCTGGCCCAGGAGAGCGACCTGCTGGCAGCACGCATCGCCGACGCGATTGTGAACCGGAGCGTGGCGTGAGGCGAGTGGCGGGCTGGATAGTGGCGGCGTGGCTGGCTGCGGCTGTGCCCGCGTTGACGGCGCAGGAAGGCGCTCCCGCTCGCCGCCCGGCGGAAAGCGAAGGCGAAGCTCCCGAGGGGGGTGGCATCGCAATCTGGAAGTGGGTCAATTTCGCCCTGCTGGCCGGAGGCCTGGGGTACGTTATCGCCAAGAATGCCGGGCCGTTCTTCGCCAACCGGTCGCTCGAGATCCGCAAAGGCATGATCGAGGCCGATGAGGCGCGCGCCGAAGCGGACGCGCGGATGGCCGCAGTAGAAGCCAAGCTGGCCAACCTGCAGGCGGAGATCGAGGCGCTGCGCCGGGAAGCACACGCCGAGGGCACGGAAGAAACCGAGCGCCTGCGCCGGGAGACCGCCGCGGAACTGGCCAAAATTGAGGAGCACGCCGCGCAGGAGATCGCCTCTCTGGGCAAAGCCGCGCGCCTGGAGCTGAAGCGCTACGGCGCGCAGGTGGCAATCGCTCTGGCCGAGCAGAAGATTCAGGCCCGCATGAACCGCGAGAGCCAGGAGTTGCTGGTGCGCCGCTTCCTCGGCGACCTGCCGGGGCCGGCCTCCTCCGCGCAGTCCTCATAACCCACGCCGATGACTTCTTCCGCAATCGCTCACCGATACGCCGGCGCCCTGGTGGATGTGGTTACCGGACCTACCACCGGCCTGGATCCCCAACAGGTAGCGCGCGAACTGCGCGATTTCCAAAGCGTTTTGGCCGAGTCCGTGGAACTGCGCCTGGCGCTGGTTTCGCCTTCGGTGCCGGGCTCTCGCAAGAAATCCGTGGTGGCGCGGTTGGCCGAGCGTCTGGCGCTGTCGCGCGTCACCCGGAATTTCCTTTATATTTTGATCGATCACCGCCGCATTCCCGCGCTCACCGAGATCACCGAGGCCTTTGAAATGGAACTGGACGAGCGCCTCGGATTCGCGCGCGCGGAGGTGGCCGCCGCTCACGATCTGGAACAACGGCAGCGCGAGGCGCTGGCGCGCAGCCTGGAGCAGCTCACCGGGAAGCGCGTGCGGCTCAAGTTTTCGGTTGACCCGGCCCTGATCGGCGGTGTGGTGGCGCGGATCGGCTCCACCGTGTATGACGGCTCCGTGCGGGGCCAGTTGCGCGCCATGGGCCGCCGCCTGGCCGCGGAGTAGGTTCATAGAATGGCCTGGAACGCATGTGCCGGTTCGGCGGCGCGCGTGCGTTCCCGGTGCGATTGAGGTTTTATGGCTCACATTCGAGCGGACGAGATCACCAGCATTCTCCGCCAGGAGATCGAGAACTACGAGGGAGCGATCGACGTTGCCGAAACCGGTTCGGTTATTTCGGTGGGCGACGGCATCGCGCGCATCCACGGCATTGAGAAGGTGATGGCCGGGGAGCTGATCGAGTTCCCTCACGGCGTGTCGGGCATCGCCATGAACCTGGAGGAAGACCAGGTGGGAGCCGTGCTGCTGGGCGAGTCCACGGAAATCAAGGAAGGCGACGAGGTGCGGCGCACGCGGCGCATTATGTCGGTGCCGGTCGGGGAGGCGCTGGTAGGGCGCGTCGTGAACGCTCTGGGAGAGGCCATCGACGGCAAGGGTCCCATCCACACCCAGACCTACAACCCGGTGGAGCGTCTGGCTCCCGGCGTGGTGGACCGCCAGCCGGTGAAGGAGCCCATGCAGACGGGCATCAAGGCCATCGACGCTATGATTCCCATCGGGCGGGGCCAGCGCGAGCTGATCATCGGCGACCGGCAGACCGGCAAGACGGCTATTGCCCTGGACACCATCATCAACCAGAAGGGCGGAGACGTCATCTGTATTTACGTCGCCATCGGGCAGAAGCGCTCCACGGTGGCGCAGGTGGTCAAGACCCTGGAAGACTACGGCGCTATGGACTACACCATCGTGGTGTCGGCCTCGGCGTCGGATCCGGCCCCCATGCAGTACCTGGCGCCTTACGCCGGCTGCGCCATGGGCGAATACTTTCGGGATAAGGGCATGCACGCTCTGTGCATCTACGACGATCTTTCCAAACACGCGGCGGCGTATCGCGAGATCTCGCTGCTACTGCGCCGCCCGCCCGGGCGGGAGGCGTTTCCGGGGGACGTCTTCTATCTGCACAGCCGTTTGCTGGAGCGCGCCGCCAAGCTTTCCAAGGACAGCGGGGGTGGGTCGCTGACAGCCCTGCCGTTTATTGAGACGCAGGCTGGAGACGTTTCGGCCTACATTCCCACCAACGTCATTTCCATCACTGACGGCCAGATTTACCTGGAATCGGACCTGTTCAACTCCAACGTCCGGCCGGCCATCAACGTGGGCCTGTCGGTGAGCCGCGTGGGCGGCAGCGCGCAGGTGAAGGCCATGCGGCAGATCGCCGGCACGCTGCGCCTGGACCTGGCGCAGTTCCGCGAGCTGGCAGCCTTCGCGCAGTTCGGCTCGGACCTGGATAAAGCCTCCGCGGCGCAGCTCAACCGCGGCCGTCACCTGGTGGAGATCCTTAAGCAGGGACAATTCCAGCCTCTGCCGGTGGAGAAGCAGATTGTGATCATTTTCGCCGGCACCAACGGTTACCTGGACGACCTGCCGGTGGAGCAATGCGGCAAGTTCGAGGAGGAACTGTACCGGTTTGTGGAGAACGCGCATCGGCCGTTGTGGGCCAGGATCCGGGAGAAGCGCGTGCTCGACGACGCGCTGCGCGGCGAACTGCACAACATCATCAAGGAGTTCAAAGACCGTTTCGTGGCGGAGCTGCCCGCGGTAAGCGCACATGCCTAGCCTGATCGACATTCGCCGGCGCATCCGCTCCGTGCGGAACACCCAGCAGATCACCAAGGCCATGAAGATGGTCTCGGCGGCGAAGCTGCGGCGGGCGCAGGATCGGGTGGTGGCCGCGCGGCCCTACACCGAGCTGCTTCGCGCGGTGCTGGGCAACGTGGCCGCCGCGGTGGCGGCCGACGAACGGCTGGGAACCGATCCGCTATTGGCGCAGCGGCCCGAGGAGCGCGTGCAGGTGGTGTTGATCACCGCCGACAAGGGCCTTGCCGGAGCCTTTAACTCGAATCTCATCAAAGGCACGCAGCGTTTCGTAGAGGAACGCGCCGCGAGCCGGGTGGAGTTTGAGCTGCTGGGCCGCAAAGGCCGGGACTTCTTTCGCAAGCAGGGCGTGGGCATCACGGGCGAACTGGTCGGCTTTTCCGCCGCGCCGCGCTACGACGACGTGGCCGCCGTCGCGAAAAAGCTCATCGAACGTTTCCGCAACCAGGAGATCGACAGCGTCTACCTGATCTACAACGAGTTCCGCTCCGTGCTTTCGCAGAAGCTCACCGTGGTGCGCGTGCTCCCGGTGGAGGTCCCGGCGCAGGCCGAACCGGTGGAGTACCTCTTCGAGCAGCCGCCGGCGGATGTGCTGGGCTCCCTGTTGCCGCGCTACGTGGAGACGGTAGTGTTCCGGGCGCTGCTCGAATCCGCCGCGGCCGAGCACGCGGCGCGAATGACTGCGATGGACGCCGCCACGCGCAACGCCTCGGAGATGATTGGCGACCTGACTTTGTACATGAACCGCGTGCGCCAGGCGAGCATTACCAAGGAGATTATCGAAGTAGTCAGCGGCGCGGCCGCCGCGGAGTAAGAAGAGGATTTTTATGGCAACCAATAACGGGGAAGTGGTCGGCAAGGTGGTGCAGGTCGCCGGGCCGGCCGTGGACTGCGAATTTCCGGAAGCCCAGATCCCCCTGATCTACACCGCCATCCGGATTACCAGCGAGGGCTTCGACGTTCCCCAGCCCATCGATATCATTTGCGAGGCGCAGCAGCACATCGGCGAAGGGCGCGTGCGCACGGTGGCTCTTCAGCCCACCGAAGGGCTCGTGCGGGGCATGAAAGCCGTCAGCCTGGGGCACCCGGTGACAGTGCCGGTGGGCAAGGAAACCCTGGGCCGCGTGCTGAACGTCATCGGCCAGCCGGTGGACAAGATGGGTCCCGTGGCGGCAAGCAAAACGTATCCCATTCACCGGCCGGCGCCCGCGTTTGACGAGCAGTCCACGCGGTTGGAGATGTTCGAGACCGGCATCAAGGTGATCGACCTGCTGGAACCGTACCTGCGCGGCGGCAAGATCGGACTGTTCGGCGGCGCGGGAGTGGGCAAGACGGTCATCATCATGGAGTTGATCAACAACATCGCCATGAAGCACGGCGGCGTGTCGGTCTTCTCCGGCGTGGGCGAGCGCACCCGCGAGGGCAACGACCTGTGGTTGGAGATGCAGGAGTCCGGCGTCATCGACCCGCACGATTACACCAAGTCTAAGTGTGCCCTGGTGTACGGCCAGATGACTGAGCCTCCCGGCGCGCGCCTGCGCGTCGGGCTCACCGGCCTGACAGTGGCGGAGTACTTCCGCGACGAGGAAGGCCAGGACGTGCTGTTGTTCATCGACAATATCTTCCGCTTCACGCAGGCCGGCTCGGAGGTTTCCGCGCTGCTCGGGCGCATGCCTTCGGCGGTGGGCTACCAGCCTAACCTGGCCACCGAAATGGGCGAGTTGCAGGAACGCATCACCTCGACCAAGAAAGGGTCGATCACGTCTGTGCAGGCGATTTACGTGCCCGCCGACGACTACACCGACCCGGCGCCCGCCACGGCGTTCGCGCACCTGGACGCCACCACGAACCTCTCCCGCGCGATCTCCGAATTAGGCATCTACCCCGCCGTGGATCCGCTGGCCTCCACCTCGCGCATTCTGGATCCGCGCATCATCGGTCCGGAACACTACCAGGTGGCCCAGCAGGTGAAGGCCGTGCTGCAACGCTATAAGGACCTGCAGGACATCATCGCCATTCTGGGCATTGACGAGCTTTCCGACGAAGACAAGCTGGCGGTGGCGCGCGCGCGCAAGATCCAGCGCTTCCTCTCCCAGCCGTTCCACGTGGCCGAGCAGTTCACCGGCCTGGCCGGCAAGTACGTGAAGCTGGCGGATTCCATCAAGGGCTTCAAAGAGATCGTGGAGGGCAAGCACGACAGCATTCCCGAACAGGCTTTCTACATGCAGGGCACCATCGAGGACGTGCAGGAGCGTGCGGAGGCTATGAAGGCGTAACTCCATGGCGGACGAGATCGAACTGCAAATCGCCACTCCGGAGCGCATGCTGGTCCAAGAGCACGTGGCCGAGGTGCAGGTTCCCGCGGCCAACGGTTACCTCGGGGTGCTGCCCGGGCATGCTCCGCTGGTCGCCGAACTGGGTACGGGTTTCCTGTGGTACCAGGTCGGGGGACGCCGCCGGTACCTGGCGGTCCACGGTGGTTTCGTGGAGGTGCTGCCCAAGAAAGTGCGCGTGCTGGCCGACGCCGCCGAGCGGGCGGAGGAAATCGACGTGCAGCGCGCCCGCAAGGCTCTGCAGCGGGCGCAGGAACTCCTGGTGAAGTCCGCCCTGGGCGTCGATCCGGCTTTCGCCCTGGACGCTATGCGGCGCGCCGAGACGCGCCTGGAAGCGGCGGCTCACAAATAGAGGCGGGTTATGCGGACAAAAATCCTTACCGGGATTCTGCTTTCCCTCGCGCTTTTGCTGGCAGGCTGCGCGGATGAACGCCACGTGGTGACCACGCCGGTTCCGCCGGCGCCCCAACAGAACCTCCGGCCACGCTGACGCCAAGGCCGGGTTGCCTCCCCACGCGCAGAAGGGCGCGCAGGGCGGCCACAACAGCAGCAGCCCCAGGCAGCGCCACAGCACGTAGGCAAGAGCCGCCAGCTCCACTACGCGCGCCTGCCGCGGAAATATCCCCAAGCGCACCAGCAGGCTGGAAATCAGCCCGGCAAAGACGCCGTAAGGGTTCAACCCTCCTTCGAAGCCGAAGGTGTAGCCCAGAGCCGCGGCATAATACGCCAGCGGCCAGCTTGAAGAGGCGCGCCCGCGCAGCCGCAGCACCGCTGCGCCGGCGGTGAGCGCCATCAGGAACAGCGTCAGGTTGTTGAAGAGCGTGAAGCGGAAGGACGCCATGCGCTCACTTTAGCGCACAGGAGGAGTAGACTCTCAGAATATGGGCGAATCCAACCATAGCGAACTGGGCCGGCGTGCCTTCGTGGGCGCCGCTGCGGCCGCGAACCTGATGATCCTGAAGCCGGAACTGGTACGTGGCTACGCGGCCAATTCCGCCGTCCGGCTAGGGCTGCTGGGGTGCGGCGGACGCGGCACCGGCGTGGCCACGTCATTCGTGGAAAATGCCGGCGCGCGCCTGACCGCGCTGGGCGACTTGTTTTCGGACCAACTGGAGCGCGGCAAGGCGCACTTCGACCGCGTGGCCGCCAAGCTGGGCCAGACGCCCGTGGCCAACTCCCAGTTGTTCCACGGTCCGAATGCCTACCAGGAGTTGTTCGGCTCCAAAGAGGTCGACGCGGTCTACATCGCCACACCCGTGTATTTCCATCCGATGCACCTGGAGGCGGCGGTGGCGGAGGGCAAGCACGTCTATGTGGAAAAGCCGCTGGGCGTGGATGTGCCGGCGGTGCGCCGCTCGCTCCGCGCGGCCGAGAAAGCCCGCGGACGGCTGAGCGTCACCGTGGGCCTGCAACTGCGGCATGCCACTCCGTACGTGGAGCAGGTGAAGCGCGTGCATTCGGGTGCGCTGGGCGAAATCGTGAGCGGACTGGTGCATTATTACGCCGGACCCATCGAGCGGCCGGCCTGGCCCGACGCTTCGCCGGCGGAGCGGCGCCTGCGCAACTGGGTCTGGGACATCGCGCTCTCCGGCGACATCATCGTAGAACAGAACGTGCACGTGATCGATTTCACCAACTGGCTGCTGGCCGCCCATCCGCTCAAGGCTTCGGGCGGCGTGCGCGGGCGCAAGGGCCGCACGGATACGGGCGATTGCAGCAGCCACTACGAGTGCACGTTCACCTATCCAAACGACGTGCACATCAGCTTTGCTTCCACGCAGTTCATCAAGGGCGCCTGGGACGTGGCCATGCGCTTCTTCGGAAGCCAGGGCACCTCGGAGGCCCACTATGACGCGCCGGTGCGCATCCTGGGCGATCACCCCTGGGAGTTCCCGGGCCTGGGCGCGCCGGGCCAGGTGGTTGACGGCAAAGCCGCGGTGGCCGGGAAGTTCCACGGCGCGCTCGACGATGCCGACGCCAACAAGCAGAAGGCCTTCATCGCCAGCATCACCAGCGGCAACTATCTCAACGAGGTGATGCCCGCGGCGGAAGCCACCATGAGCGCCATCATGGGGCGCATGGCCGCCGAGACGGGCTCGGACGTGCGCTGGGACGACGTGGTGCGCTCCGAGCAGATGCTGGACGCCCGGCTGGACCTGGGCGCCATCGCCAGATAGCCGCCGGCCCCACGTGGTACGATGCGAGGCAAGAGCCTCGGAGGTGATCTGCTGTGCAACAACCGACAAATCCAAAACGCCGCGACGTGTTGGGCGCCCTGGCGACCGCCCCTTTGGCGGCGGCCCTGCCGGCGGGCCTGGATGCGGACACCCGCTCGGGAGACATGATCTATCGCACGCTGGGAAGGACCGGAGAGAAAGTCTCCGCGATCGGCTTGGGGGGGTACCATATCGCCGTCCCAACCGACGAGCAGGAAGGCATCCGGCTGGTCCGGACGGCGGTGGACCGCGGCATCAACTTTCTGGATAACTGCTGGGACTACCACGACGGCAAAAGCGAAGTCTGGATGGGCAAAGCGCTGCGCGACGGCTACCGGCACAAGGTCTTCCTGATGACCAAGTTCGATGGGCGCACCAAGGCCTCCACAGCGCGCCAGATCGACGAATCGCTGGCGCGGCTCCAGACCGACCATGTGGACCTGATGCAATACCACGAGAATATCCGCATGGAGGATCCGGACCGCTTCTTCGCGCCGGACGGGCCGCTCGAAGCCCTGCTGGAAGCCAGGAAAGCGGGCAAGATCCGCTACATCGGGTTCACCGGCCACAAGGACCCCGCGGTGCACCTGCGCATGCTCGAGGTGGCGGCCCAGCACAACTTCCACTTCGACGCGGCGCAGATGCCCCTCAACCTGCTGGACGCGCATTTCCGCAGCTTTGCGCGGCTGGTGGTGCCCAAGCTGGTGGCGCAGGGGATCGGTGTTCTGGGGATGAAACCCATGGCCTTCGGAAACCTACCTAAAGACGGCCTGGCCAGCGGCATCGAGTGCCTGCACTACGCGCTGAACCTGCCCACTTCGGTGGTGATCACCGGCTGCGACAGCATGGACCGGCTGCACCAGGCGCTGGAGGCGGCGCGCACCTTCAAGCCTCTGAGCGAGACGGAACTTTCGGCCTTGCTGGCAAAGACGCGCCAGGCCGCGCTGAGCGGCCGGCTGGAGCCGTTCAAAACCACATCCCAGTTCGACGGGACGGCGCAGCACCTGGAGTGGATGGGATAGCGGGCGGCGGGCAACCAGCGGTGGAAATTGGCTTCAACCGGTCAAGTTGACCGGAAACGGCACGAGCAGTCCTTTAGTATCAGCCACTTGGGGGAACACAACCGGTCAACGTGACCGGTTGTGGGATCTGTGCAACGGGTTGCTAGCTGCGCATGTAGCCGTGCGCGGCGGTCCGTTTCCCGCCCTCGCGGTGGGCTTCGTCCGATAGAGCGTGCACACCGCTGGCGTCAATCCAGCGGTTGTAGAAGTTGAACAGGGCGCACACCGTGATGGCAAAGTAGATGGCTTCGTCGTCCCAGCCAACCTGGTAGAGGGGCTGCATGTCTGCCGCCGTGATGCGCGGCGAGTCGTGGTTCACTTTGTCCACAAAGCGGAACAGGGCCTTATGCTTCGCGTCGAGCGCGGAGGTCTTGATGTCCCGTAACACACCCTTCACGAGCTCTTCGCTGCCCAGCAATTCCGCCGCAACTGCGGCGTGGGACTTCAGTCAAAACGGGCACTGATTCCGCCCCGAGGTATAGGCGGCGATCAGCTCGCGCAAGCCCGGGCTGAGCGGCGCGGGCCCGCGCAGAATCTCCTGCGTAAATCGCGCCAGGTGCTCAGTGGCTTTGGGCAGGTAGGCGAACAGGTGCCAGATCTGAGGATATTCGCTGCCGCTCTCCTGCATCGCGCGCAACAGGTTGAAATAGGGTCCCGGCTTGGGGTTTTGCTCCACGGCGGGAAGAAACATCGGCTTCATCTTGGGGTTCTGAGGGTGAGACGGCATCCGTTCCAGTGAGCATACCGGCAAACCGGGATCGGCTACAATAATGAAAAGGCACTAGTCCGTATCAGGGCAGGCCGAAGCACAGAATATTCGGCCCCGCGGCGACAGCCACGTATTGCTTGCCGCCGGCCAGAAAGGTCATGGGGGAGGCGCGCCAACTGTGCCCATCGCCCAGTTCGGTGGAGGCGTTGGTTTGGATGTGCCACAGATCCTGGCCGGACCGGGCATCCGCGGCCGCGAAAGCGCCGCTGTCCTCCCCGAACCAGACGACGCCCCCGCCGGTGGAGAGCACGCCGCCCCAGCTATCCGCCGGGCCGATCTGCGGGAGTTCCCAGACGCGCTTGCCGGTTTCGATATCCAGGGCGCGCAGAACTTTTTGTCCGGGCTCTACGGCGATCGACCGCGGGTTCCAGGCTCCGGGCGGCTTCACGTAGACCATGCAAGCCTCCAGCGCCATGACGTAGAACAGGCCGGTAGAGGGATTGAACGACACCGAAGGCCAGTTGGCGGCGCCCAGCACCGAAGGGCAGGCGACCGCGCCTTCGCGCGTCGGCTCGGCTCCCGGCAGCAGGATGGGCCGGCCATCGGGGCCGATGCCGCTCGCCCAGTTCAGCCGGTCCACGAATTTCTCCGCCAGGAGCAGGCGGCCGTTGGTGCGGTCCAAGACGTAGAAGAACCCGTTGCGATTGGCCTGCAACAGCAGTTTGCGTTCCTGACCGCGGTAGCGCCGGTCCACCACCATCGGAGTCTGGCCGCCGTCCCAGTCGTGGGTGTCGTGCGGGCTGAACTGGTAATACCACTTCAACGCACCGGAGTCCGCGTCGAGGGCTAACACCGACGCCGTGTACAGGTTGTCTCCCCGGCGCTCGTCTCCGTTCAGGGCAGGATAGGGGTTGCCGACGCCCCAGAAGAGGGTGTTGGTCTCCGGGTCGTAGGTTCCAGTCATCCAGGTAGCCCCGCCCCCGCCATACCGTGCCAGGGCGGTGCCCTTCCAGGTGTCCGCCAAAGGCTCGCCGGGTTGGGGAGTGGTCCAGAAGCGCCAGACGCGCTGGCCGGTATCCGCCCGGTACGCCGCGAGGAAGCCGCGAATCCCCTGGTCGCCGCCGGCCACCCCGGCGATCACCAGGTCCTTGACCGCCAGCGGGGCCGAGGTGCCACCGTAGTTATTGTTCTTGGGTCCTTCCGGCATGACCGTATCCCACAGCAACTGTCCCGTCACGCGGTGGAGCGCGATCAGGTGCGCGTCGTCGGTGACCAGGAAGACGCGATCGCCGAGGACGGCTACGCCGCGGTTGGTGCCTTTGGCGGGGTCCCCGGTCACTTCTTTGGAACGTTCGCGCCCGTAGTGCCAGATCGTGCGGCCGGCCCGGGCGTCCAGGGCGAACACCTGGTTGGGCCCAGTCACATACATGACGCCATCCACCACCACGGGCGTGACCTCCAGCACGAAGTGGTTGATGGGGAAGACCCATTTCAGCATCAGGTTCCTGACGTTGGAGGTATTGATCTGGTCCAGCACGCTATAGCGATTGCCGCCGATCTGGCCGTGATAGGTAGGCCAGTCGCCCGGCGCGGGGTGCGCGATCCGGTCGAATGCTGAACCCCCGGCAGACTGCATGGGCGCGGGCCTGCCTCCGCCCTCGACGCCGGTCAGGGAACTTACGTACGCCAGCAGGTCGCGGCAACCCTCCCGGGCGCAGCCCGGCACCGGCATCAGAGACGTGGGCTCGCGGGTCAGCTCCGCGATCTCGGCCTGTTCGAGCAGATGAAATCTCCCGGCCAGGTCCTGCAACTGGAGGTTATAGCGGCTACGGTTGCGCGCGAACCCACGCAGAGAGCTTCCGTCGCGCAGACGCACGCGCACCACTTCGTAGCCCGGCTTGATCTTCTCCGAAGGCTGGAGCACGGCAGCCCGGATCTCGTCGAACGTCATTTCCCGGCCCGCGGAGGAGAGATCCGGACCGACCGCGCGGCCGCGGCCGAGGACCATGTGGCATCCGGCGCAGCCGCCCTCCGTGAAAAAGTAGCGCTCCCCGGCCCGGCGGTCGCCGGGCGCTCCGGCCTCCGCGGCGGGCGCGCTCAGAGAGCGCACGAAGGCCGCGACCGCCTGCAATTCCGCCGCGGGCAGCGGGAAGGCCGGCATCCCCGCGTCCGGGATGCCGCTGCGAATGACGGTGCGCAGCGCCTCGAGCGAGAGCGTGCGCACGCGCCGGTTGTTGGCCAGGTTGGGTCCGCGCTCGGTCCCGTGGGCATCAGTCCCGTGGCACACTGAACAGCGCGCGGCGAACACCTGCCGGCCCTCCTGCGCCAGAGCCGCACCAGCCATCACCAGAACGTACCACGCGGTTCGCCGCATATTTCAGTGAGTCTATACCAGCGGGCCGGAAGGCGGGAGACAGCCGAGGCGCCACATTTTTGGTATGCTCCCTCCAAGGACTCGGAGATGACCAGAACCTGCGCACTCGGGCTCCTGCTCTCTTCGTGGGCGGCCGCGGCCCCCACTTTCAGCAAGGATGTGGCTCCCATCCTCTATCAGCACTGCGCCGCCTGCCACCGGCCGAACGACATCGCGCCCATGTCTTTGCTGGATTACAAATCGGCGCGGCCGTGGGCCAAGGCGATCCGCGAGGCCGTGCTGACGCGCAAGATGCCGCCCTGGTTCGCGGACCCGCACTATGGCAAATTCTCAAACGATGCGCGGCTGAGCGACCGCGAGGTGGAGACCGTGCGGGCCTGGGTGGATGGCGGCTCGCCGGAGGGCGACTCGCGAGACCTGCCCAAACCACCGTCCTTCGTCGAAGGCTGGAGGCTAGGCAAGCCGGATATCGTCATCGATATCGGGGAAGACTATCATGTGCGCCCCGGCCTGGACAGCTACGAGCACTTCACCGTGCCCACGAATTTCAGCCAGGGCAAGTGGATCCGCGCCGCGGAAATCCGGCCGGGCAACCGCCGGGTGGTGCACCACGTGCACGTCAACCTGGTGCGCGACGCGAGCCAGGCCGGCCCGACCTCGATCGAAGCCATGGTTTCGCTGAACCAGTTCCTGCTGCACGACGGCAAGCTCACGCGCGTGCGGGCCGATGCGCCGGTGGTGAACGATGCCTGCGCGGCGGACGCGCCGGACCTCCCCTATCTGCGCGGATTCCAGGAAGGCGCCCTGGCCTCCTTCCTGCCGGGACGGCCGCCGGATGTCTTCCCGGACGGTTCGGCCAAGTGGGTTCCCCCCGGATCAAAGCTCGAGTTCGTGGTGCACTACGCGCGGACCTCGCGCCAGTCGGAAACGGACCGCACCAGCGTGGGCTTTTACCTGGCGCCGGCGCCGCCAGCGCGGGTGCTGCGGCGCATGGATCTGCGCAATTTCTTCTTCCGCATTCCCGCGGGCGCCCCCAACCACGAGGTGCGGCGCTGCTACACCTTCGAGAAGGACAAGCTGCTGCTCTCCATCACGCCGCACATGCATTACCGCGGCAAGGACGTGCGCTACGACCTGACACGGCCCGACGGGCGGAGGGAAACGCTGCTCTACGTGCCGCACTATAACTTCGGCTGGCAACTGGTCTACCGCTTCCAGGACCCGATTCGCGTGGAAAAGGGCAGCGTGCTGACGGTGACCACGCACTACGACAACAGTCCCAACAACCCGGCCAACCCCGATCCCACAGCCGCCATCCGCTGGGGCGACAAGAGCGAGGAAGAGATGATGACGAGCTGGATCGAGTACTTCGACGCCCAGCCCGCCCCGCATCGCGCCGCCGAGTCAGCCGAATTGCGCTGAACGGTCGGCGGCGAGAGTTTTGCTTGGGCTGCAGCCGCCCTACTGCTTGGTCTTCAGTTTTTCGCGCTGCTCGCGCAGCACGGCTTTGCGGCTGAGCTTGATCTTGTTGCCTTCGATGGCCAGTACTTTCACCAGGATCTGGTCGCCTTCCTTCAGTTCGTCGCGCACTTCGCGGACACGGTTTTCGGCGATTTCGCTGATATGCAGCAGGCCGTCGGTGCCGGGGAAGATCTCCACGAAGGCTCCGAAGTCCACCAGGCGCACCACCTTGCCCAGGTAGGTTTTCCCCACCTCGGCCACGGCGGTGAGATCCGCGATGATGCGCAGGGCTTTGTTGGCCGAAGCTTCGTCCGCGGAAGCTACGTGGATGGTGCCGTCGTCTTCCACGTCGATCTTCACCCCGGTCTGCTCGATGATCCCGCGGATCACCTTGCCTCCCGGCCCGATGACGTCCCGGATTTTGTCCTGCGGAATCGTCATGGTATAGATACGCGGGGCGTACTGGGACATGCTGGCACTCGGCTGCGCGATGGCCTGGTACATCTTGTCCAGGATGAACATGCGGCCGCGGCGGGCCTGTTCCAGGGCCTGCTGCATGATGGCCGTGGTGACGTTGGGCACTTTGATGTCCATCTGCAGAGCGGTGACGCCCTTGCGGGTGCCCGCGACTTTGAAGTCCATGTCGCCGTAATGGTCCTCAGCGCCGGCGATATCGGTGAGGACGGCGTATTCGTCGCCTTCCTTGACCAGCCCCATGGCGATACCGCCCACATGAGCCGGAAGCGGCACGCCCGCGTCCATGAGGGCCAGGGAGGCGCCGCACACGGTGGCCATAGAACTGGAGCCGTTGGACTCCAGGATGTCGCTCACCACGCGCAGGGTGTAAGGGAAAGCAGCCTCATCGGGGATCAGCGCGCTAAGGGACCGTTCGGCCAGAGCGCCGTGCCCGATCTCGCGGCGGCCCGGACCGCGCATGAAGCCCACCTCGCCCACGCTAAAGGGCGGGAAGTTGTAATGCAGCATGAAGCGCTTGGAGGCCTCGCCGGGCTCCAGCAGTTCGATGCGCTGCTCGTCTTCCTTGGTTCCCAGGGTCAGCGTCACCAGCGCCTGCGTCTCGCCGCGAGTAAACAGCGCCGAGCCGTGGGTGCGCGGCAGCACGCCGGTCTCGATGCTGATGGGGCGGATCTCGTCGAAGGCGCGGCCGTCCGGACGCCGGTGGTTCTTGAGCATCTCGTCGCGGAAGATGCGCTCCTTCAGGGCGTCATAGCACTTCTTGGCTTCCTCGCGCTGCTCTTCGGGAAGCGCCGTGACCACACGCTGCTTGATTTCGGCCACCTTGGCGTAGCTTTCCAGCTTGGGGTGCTTCTGGGTGTTCAGGGCGTCGGTGAGATCCGCTCGAACCTCGCCGGCGATCTTTTCGTAGAGTTCCTGGTCGAGCGCCGGCGGCGTGAAGACGCGCTTGGGCTTACCCACCTCCGCCACCATCTGGCGAATAGCCGCCACAATCTTGCGGCAACAGCCGTGCCCGAACTCGATGGCCCCCAGCACCTCTTGCTCGGAGACCTCCTGCGCGCCGGCTTCCACCATCACGATGCCCTCGTCGGTGCCCGCCACCACGATGTTCAGCGAGGATTCGCGCGACTCCGAGTAGGTGGGATTGGCGATGTATTGCCCGTTCAGCATGCCGACGCGCACGCCGCCCAGGATATGCGGGAAAGGAATGTCCGAGATGGCCAGGGCCGCCGCAGCCCCCACGATCGCCAGGGAGTTGGGATCCTGCTCCGGATCCGCCGAAAGCACCATGGCGATGATCTGGGTCTCGTTCAGAAAGCCCTCGGGAAACAAGGGCCGCACGGGCCGGTCAATCAGCCGGCTGGTGAGAATTTCTTTTTCCGAGGGACGTCCCTCGCGCTTGATGAAGCCGCCCGGGATCTTGCCGGCGGCGTAGGTATACTCGCGGTAATCAACCGTCAGCGGGAAGAAGCCCGCGCCGGGTTTGGGTTCTTCCGCCATGCAGGCAGTAACCAGAACCACCGAATCCCCGGAGCGCACCACGACTGCGCCATTGGCCTGCTTGGCCATCCGGCCTGTTTCGAGCGTGATCTTGCGCCCGCCCAGGTCCACTTCGACTGTTTGCAACATTTACGTATCTCCAACCTCGGCCGGGAAGTTGAGTCCCGGCCTGGAATCTCCGGCCGGCTTGGAACCGGCCATTTGAGACTGGAGTTGACAGGAATGACCCCGGAATGGGGAAAACCTAGCGGCTCCACGGGAGCCGGCCCGGCACTGGGGAATGGAGGGTTTGGATGGCCCACGACGGACGCCTTGCGCTCCATCCTGCTCAGGGAACTCTAGCGGCGAATTCCAAGCTTCTGCAACACCGCCTTGTAACGTTCCGGGCCGGTGTCTCGCAAGTATGTCAGAAGCCGCCGCCGTTTGGCCACCATCATCAGAAGCCCACGGCGGGACGCATGGTCTTTCTTATGCGTCTTGAAATGCTCCGTTAGCTGCGCAATGCGTTCGCTCAACAGAGCAATCTGCACTTCTGGCGATCCAGTATCCGTCCGATGACGTTGATTCCTCGTCAGAATCTGCCGCTTCGCCTCTGTCGCCAGTGCCATTCTAGAGTGATTGCTCCTTGTCTTCTCTATCTCGTTTCGGTACGTGCAACATGATAGCACAGATGGAATGCGTCTTGCTCGGAAGACCAGAGGTGGTGGGCAGCGCTACTTGTCTTTCGGCTGCTTCGCCAGCAACTTGGCGAGGACCCGCTCGCGGTCGCTCCGGCTCCAGGCATCCTGAATTTCCGGCTCGGGCAGACCCGCCATGCGCCCGGCCAGCAGAAAGGCCGGCAGGGCGTAGCGCAAGTTCTTCCAGCGGGCCATCTCCACCACCGAACTCAGGGCCCGGTCCCGGATCTGGGTCAACGTTTCCGCGCCGTCTTGTTCGGTCAGACCGGCCAGGATGCCGGCCGCGCGCAGACGGTCGCTGAGCACGATGGAGTTCAACATCTCGACGAACCAGGTGGGGGAGATGCGGATGGCGCGTCCCGGATCGAGGCGCGCCAGCACGGCGATCGCGCCCAGCGCGCGCGCAGCGTTGGAACGTACGGCTTCGTCCGGATCCTGGATGGCATACTCCAGGTCGTTGACTACGGCCTTCTTGTCGGGAGCATAGCCGATGATGGTAGCGGCCATGGCCCGCTGCTCGTCATCGGCGGAAGTGCGGAGCACCTGCCGGAGCAGGGCGAGGTGGTCCCGGGCATAAGAGGCGAATTGTTCCTGTAAGTCACGCGAGTCCGGATCGGCCATCAGCGAATGCCCCTGGGTCAGATCTTCCGCGGTGCTGCCGCGCCGCGCGGCAGTCTCGGCGGCAGCCAGGAAGCGGCGGTAGGTGTCCACGATCCCCGGGGGAAGGTGGGCGTCGCCCTCCGGCGGCGAACGGAGGGCAAAATGCGGGGTGCCACGTTCCTCCACTCCAATGAACAGGGAGGCGAAGTCCCCTTCGCAACACACCGCCTCCACGCGCGCCTGAACGATCCCGGAAACCCGCTCCAGGCGATCCTCGAGGTCCCCTTTGGAGGGCGGGATAGGATCGCCTTTCTTCAGCTTCAATACCTTGAGGAGTCTTTCCGCGGAGACCTTGTGCAGGCCATAGAACTCAATGTCTCCCGTCCGAGGCGCCTGGCCATAGGCCAGCAGCCCGAGGAAGACACCCAATCCGATGTGCTTCAAGACCTTCTGACGCATGCCTGTCCGAATGCGGGTACCGGGAAAAGCGCCTTTTCTTCTCCCCTAGCCCGCCTGCCGCGCGGCCCAGAGTCCGATCAGCGGCAAGACCACCTTTCTGCCCTGGTAGGTGCTGGAGATCAGGTACAGCCACAGGGCCAGAAAGCCCAACGCCAGCAGCGGGACCAGGAAAAAGCCCAACCCGGGCAGCAGGATCACGGCCGCGAGCCAGACGACAAACCACGCGGCACTCAGGAAAACCGACTGAAAGGCGTGGAACCGGATGAGCCGGTTGCTGCGGTACGGTTCCACCACCAGGAACAAAACCCCCGTGATCAGGCCCAGCAGATAGCACAACGCCGCGGCGATGTGTTCCGGCATGCCTGCCGCTGGAGGCCTGCCCGCGCCGGGACCAGAGCCCGCAGGCGGCAGGCCGCACCGCGTGCAAAACCGGTCCGCCGGCTGGAGGGCCGCGCCGCAGCGGGCACAAAAGGGCATCTAGGTCCGCACCTTCCCGGGGCCGATGAAAAAAATGACACCCCCCAGGAGGCCGCACCAGACAATGGCCTGATTGCCTGCCCCGACAAAGGACACCCCCAGGCCGACCAGCCCGCCCATGGCCATGCCTACAATGGCGCCCAAAAGCCGCTTGCCCATATGTCTCCCACGATACAATACGAAGCATCCGTGGAGCATTCCCGTCTGAGCAACCCTCGCACGAACCTCCGCGTCGTGCTGGTGGCCACCCGCAATCCCCTCAACATCGGAGCGGCTGCCCGCGCGCTTGCCAATTTCGGGATCCCCTGCCTGCGGCTGGTGGGCCCCTACGACGTGGCCTTCCGGGAAGCGCGCTCGGCCGTGGGGGGCGCCGCGCTGCTGGCGCGGGCGGAGGAATTCGCCAGCGTGGCCGACGCCGTGGCCGACTGCGCCCTGGTGGTCGGCACCACGGCGGCGCAGCACCGCGAAGTGCAGCATCCCCTGCGGCGGCTGGAATACGGCGCGCGCCTCATCCGCCGGGAACTCAGCAGCGCTCCGGTGGCGCTGCTGTTCGGCTCGGAGAAATACGGGCTCTCTAACGAAGACCTCAGCTATTGCCACTGGCTGCTGCGCATCCCCACGGCGCCCGAGACGCCGTCCATGAATCTGGGTCAGGCGGTGGCGGTCTGCCTTTACGAACTGGTCCGCGAGCCGCGAGCCGCGCGGGCGCGGCCCGAAGGGCTGAAACCCGCCACGAGCGCCGACCAGGAGCAGGCGACACGCCTGCTGCTGGAGGCCCTGGAACGCAGCGGCTACATCCAGCCGCGCACCGCGCGATCCACAACGGAGAAGACCCGCCGGTTGATGCGCCGACTGAACCTGACCGCGCGGGACGCCCCGGTGGTGCTGGGAATGCTGCGCCAGATTCTCTGGAAAATCGGATCTACTGAAAGTACAAAGTGACGTTCACGGTGCGAGTCTGCTCGTTCACGTCGGCCTGCGAGTGGGCTTTTTTCAGATTCTCGAAGACGCCTTCTTCGCGCAGGCGGCTCAGGAAGGCATCCGGATAGTCGGCGTCGAAAGGCTTGCCGTTGGGCAGGCCCCAGGCCTTGCGGATGGCCGGTTCGTCATAGATGGTGAGTCCCTCGATCTTGAGATCACCCATCAGGAATTGGGCACCCTGTTCTACGTGCAGCACCAGGTTGACGATCTTCTTAGCATCGTCCAGCGAGCGTTCCGGACGGATCTCCACGCGCATGTAACCCTGGCGCCGGAGGCGCTTCCTGATCCGCTCGATGCCGGCTCCGATCTCGTCGAAATTGGCCGGTTCGCCGATTTTGAAAGCGCCGGTCTTCATCAGTTCTTCAGGCCTGGCGGCCAGGAGGCCGTCCAGCCTCAAGCCGCCCAGCTTGTAGAGCGGGCCCTCGTCCACGGTGACCTTCACATCCACGCCGCGCACGTCCTTGGCGGGCTCGGCTTCGATCTTCGGGAAAGAAACTCGCAACCGTCCCTGGCGCTCGTACAGCGGCCGGATGGCGTGGTCCAAATATTGCCGGAACTGGTCTTCGCCGAAGGCTGAGCCGACGGCCACCTCGGAAATGGCGTTTTGCAGGGCCGTGGAAGGCACCAGTTGGTTGCCTGTGAAACTCACCTGGGCCACCGCGGGGGCGCGGCGGCTCGGCCGGAATACGACCGTGAACTCTTCCGCTCCGGCGGGCGCCATGACACTCACCACGGTCTCGGTGACATGGCGGCCCGCCAGGAATTCCTGAATCAGCCTGGCGTAGCGGTCCAGCACTGCCCGGCTGACGGCGATTTTAGATCCGAACAGCGGGTCGCGGGACGCCAGCCAGGCGCGCAGATCCCGGTCCGGCACACCCAGATCCTCGAACTTGACCGGGTAGGCGGGCCCCGCTTCGGTCACCTGGAAAGACGCGGCATAGCTGGTTCCGTCAGGCCCTGGCCCAAAACGGTAGCTCACCGTTTCAAACGCCCCCGTGGCCGTCAGGCGGTCGCGGGCGGCATCGAACTCGGCCTTGCCGGCTACCTGCCCGATCTTCAGGCCCGCCACGGCCAGCACCTGCTCCGGCGTATAGTTGTGCAGCCCTTCCACGGCCAGAGAATGGATCGGCCAGCGGTTCGCGGCGGGCGCCGGAGCCTCGGTCTTTGCGGCGGGCGCTTTCTTTGCCGTCCGCCTCTGCGCCTCCGCGCCGCCCGGCCAGAGCAGCAGAATCGCGAGCAGCCAGATCATAGTCTAAGTGTAGTGACGATGTAGAATGAAAAAAGTGTCCTACGATCTGATTGTCATTGGAAGCGGCCCTGGCGGCTATTCTGCGGCGGTGCGCGCGGGGCAATACGGTCTGAAAACCGCCCTCATCGAGAAACAGCCCAGGCTGGGAGGCACCTGCCTCCTGGTAGGATGCATCCCGACCAAATCCTTGCTGCATTCGGCGGAAGTCTGGCAGCACTTTCTGCACGCGGAGGAAAACGGGATCGCCTGCCAGAATCCGGTTCTGAATTACCCCAAGATCATCGAGCGCAAGAATCAGATCGTAGGCAGGCACTCCAAGGGCGTGGAGGGCCTGCTGCGGAAAAACAAGGTCGAATGGATCAAGGGCTACGCCACGCTGCGGGGCGGGGGGCAGATCGAGGTCCGCGGGGAAAGCGGCGTCCGCACGGTGGAGGCCCGCAACATCATCCTGGCCACCGGGTCGGAGGCGCGCATGCTGCCCGGCCTCGAACCCGACCCGGATGTGATTCTGACCAACATCGAGATCCTCAACCTCACGGCGGTTCCCAAGTCGCTCGCCATCATCGGCGCGGGCGCGGTGGGCGTGGAATTTGCCTCCATGTTCAACCGCTTCGGCACCCAGGTCACCCTGCTCGAAATGCTGCCGCGCATCGTGCCGGTGGAGGACGAGGAGGTTTCCAAGGAATTGGAGCGTGTGTTCCGCAAGGCCGGTATCCGCGTGGAAACCGGCGCCAGGGTGGAAAACATCCGCAGGACCGACGGCGGCGCGCAGTTGGCCCTGACGACCTCGAACGGCAAGCAAGAGGAGATTCAGGCGGAAAAACTGCTGGTGGCGGTGGGCCGCAAGCCCAACACGGAAAACATCGGACTCGAGAACACGCGTGTGGAGCTGGACCGCGGCTTCGTCAAGGTGAACCCCTACCAGCAGACCGCCGAGCCAGGGGTATACGCCATCGGCGACATCGTGGCGGGCACGCCGCAACTGGCGCACGTCGCCACCATGGAAGGCATGGTCGCGGTGGCACACGCAGCGGGTAAGCCGGCCACGCCCATCAATCGCAACCGCATCCCCGGCTGCACCTACACCGAGCCGGGCATCGGCAGCGTGGGGCTCACCGAAGCGCAGGCCAGGGCCAAGGGATACCAGGTGAAGGTGGGTAAGTTTCCCTTTGGCGGCAACAGCCGCGCGAGTATCCTGGGCAGCCACGGCGGATTTGTGAAGGTCGTAGCCGACGAAACCTTCAATGAGATCCTGGGCGTGCACATCATCGGGCCGGAGGGCTTCGAGCTGATCGCGGAGGCGGTGGCGGCCATGGAAGCCGAAGCCACGCTGGATACCCTGACGAGCACCATTCACGCCCATCCCACGCTGTACGAGGCGGTCGGAGAAGGATTCAACGCGGTTCGCGGTCTGGCCATCAATGCGTAAGTGCGAGTTGCGGCTGCTGGGGCGCATCGGATACCGGGAGGCGTTCGAGCTGCAGCAACAGCTCGTGGCCGGGCGCAAGGAGGGCTCGCTACCGGACCAGCTTCTGCTGCTGGAGCACCCGCACACCATCACGCTGGGCCGCAACGGGCATCTGGAGAACCTGCTGGCCGGCGAGGAGGGATTGCGCCGCGCGGGCGTCGCCTTCCACACCACGGACCGCGGCGGCGACATCACGTATCACGGCCCGGGGCAACTGGTGGGTTATCCGATCGTGGATCTGCGAGAGTGGAAGCGCGACGTGGGGGCCTATGTCCGCGGCATTGAACAGGTGCTGATCGACGCCCTGGCGGATTTCGGCATCCGCGCCGGGCGCATCCCGAAGCTCACCGGCGTGTGGGTGGGGGAGCGCAAGATCGCCGCCATCGGCGTACATATCAGCCGCTGGGTGACCTCGCACGGTTTCGCGCTCAACGTGAACACGGACCTGAGCTATTTCCACCTGATCGTGCCCTGCGGGTTGACCAAGCCGGTGGCTTCCATGGCGGGCCTGGGTGTGCACGCGAATTTGGAGGAAGTTTCCACGGCCGTGGCGGAGCACTTCGGCCGGATCTTTGATTGCGAAATACTGCCGGGCGCGGGCCTCAGCCTCGCCTGTTCGGAGAACGTTCTATGACAGACGTAGTGATGCCCCAGATGGGCGAAAGCATCGTAGAAGGGACCTTGACCAAGTGGCTGAAGAAGCCCGGCGACCGGGTGGAGCGAGACGAGCCGCTATTTGAAATTTCCACCGACAAGGTGGACACCGAAATCCCTTCACCTGCCGCGGGAGTGCTGCAGGAGAGGCTGGTGGAAGAGGGCAAGACGGTGAGTATCAACACCGTGGTGGCGCGCATCGACGAGGGCGGCACAGCCGCCGCGGCGGCTCCACCCCCGGCCGTCCAGCCCCAGGCTGCAGCGCCGCCCCCACCGGCCCCGGCGCCGGCCACCCCGGCGGTGCAGGCGCCTCCGCCGCCCCCGCCGGCGGCCGCCCAACCCGCCGAAGTCAGCGGGCCGCTTTCGCCGCTCGTGCGCCGCATGGCGCGCGAATACAACATCGACCTGAGCCGGGTGAAGGGCACCGGCGCCGGAGGGCGCATTACCAAGCAAGACGTCGAAAGCTACCTGGCGCAGCAGCAGGCGGCCGCCGCGCCGGCCCCGGCCGCTCCCGCACCCGTTCCCGCGGCTGCGCCGGCTCCCGTCCCCGTGGCTGCGCCGGTAGCGGCCCCGCCACCGGCTCCGGCAATGGCGCCCCTGCCTCCCGCCGGCCAACCCAAGACGCGCATCGAGCCCATGAGCACCATGCGCCTTAAAATCGCCGAGCATATGGTGGCCAGCAAGCGCACCTCCGCTCACGTCACCACGATCCACAAGGTGGACATGACCAAAGTGGCTCGCATGCGGGAGCGCCACAAGGCCGATTTCCAGGCGCGCTACGGGCTTTCTCTCACCTATCTGCCCTTCGTGGCCCGGGCCACCGTGGTGGCGCTGCGCACCTTCCCGCTGCTTAACGCCTCCATCGAAGGCAATAACATCCTCTACCACAACGAGATCAACCTGGGGATCGCCGTGGCGCTCGAAAACGGCCTGATCGTGCCGGTGGTGCGCAACGCCGACGAAAAGAATGTCCTGGGCCTGCAGCGCGCTATCGTGGATCTCTCTACGCGGGCTCGTTCGCGGCAGCTCAAGCCGGAAGAGGTGCTGGGCGGCACCTTTTCGATCACCAACTTCGGCGGCTTCGGCAGCGTGATGGCCACGCCGGTGATCAACCAGCCGCAAGCAGCCATCCTGGGCGTGGGCGCCGTCGAGAAGACCCCCGTGGTCATCGACGATGCCATCGCCATCCGCTCTATCTGCTACCTTTCGCTGAGTTTCGACCACCGGCTGATCGACGGCGCGCTGGCCGATCAGTTCACGGCCAAGATCAAGGAGGCGCTGGAGAACTGGTCCGAAGAAGTGCTCTGAGCCAGCGAACTTTACAGGCGCCGGCCGCCGCCCAGCACCCGCGCGGGCAGCGTGACCACGGCCCAGAGCAGTTCCAGGACACCGCCCACGGCGATTCCGATAATGCGGAAGGGCAGCAGCAGCAACCAAACCAGCGGATAGAGGAGCAGCGCTACCAGCGCCAGCGGCCAGCACACCACCAGCAGCAGGCACCACAACAGGAACGTCAACACCGCTTCGGCACCTCCCCGGAAGTATACGCAGGCACCCGACAGAAGTTCCACGATTCCCTGCCCGATGCCCGCGAGCAGTAGAATGGGGGCGAAACTGTCGTAACCGGCTGGTTCGCCGGCGCGTCTCAAGAGCAAAGTCGAAAGGTGGTTTATGCGATTCCGCCGCCGCCGGTTGGGGCTCCTGCTCCCGTTGTTAGTAATGGACTTTCCCCTTTTGGCGCAGATCGGCTATCCTGGCCAGTATCCGCCGGGTGGATATCCGGGCGGTTATCCCGGCGGCTACCCGTACCCCGGTGGCGGCGGCGTGGGATTCCCCATGCCCCGGCGCAAGAAGCAGAAAAAAACCAAAGAAGCCGAGCAGCCGCAGAACCTCCAGCAACTGGAAGGCATCCTGCGGAAGCTGGACGACAAGCAGGTGGTGCTGGAGGCTTCCGACTCGCGCATCCTCGACATCAAGCGTTCGGAAAAGACCAAGTTCCTGAACAACGGCGAGGAGATGAAACCCGCCGACCTGAAGCCCGGCGACCATCTGCTGGTGGAGGCCACGCAGGACGAGGAAGGGTTTTTCTACGCTGTCAACGTGAACTTCGAGAAGAAGGGAACCGCGCAGGAGCAGGCGGCGGCCGCCGAGCCGGTACAAATCATCTCGACCCAGCCCTCCAAGGATAGCGACGATGACCGCCCGAGGCTGCGGCGCGCCGATTCGGCGACATCCAGGGCCGAAACCAATACGCCCGTGCCGCCCGCGCCGGCTCCCGAAAAGCAGGCAGCTCAGGACAAGCCAGCAGCTCCGCAGAAGCCGGCGACGGCGGCCTCGAGCGCTTCTTCCGGAGCCGACGCTCCCATGGTGGCGCCGCCGCTGGACGAAAGCGTGCTGACGCAGCCCCCTCCTGCGGACTCGGACGATCCAAACCGGCCCCGCCTGAAGCGCGGGAAGCCCGCTCCGCGGAAGAGTTCGGAGCCGGTGGAAGTAGCGGAAGCCCAGCCTGCCGCTGCTCCGGCGCCCGCCGCGGCCCAGGCTCCTGCCCCGGCATCGACGCCCGCCCCGGCTGCGCCCCGGGAGACGCCCCAACCGGCCGTGATGGTTCAGAATCCGCAGGAGGACCCGGCTATCGCCAAGGCCCGCCAGGTGGCCACGTCTTTTACCGAAACCTTGCCCAACTACGTTTGCCAGGAATTCATGGCGCGTTACGTCAGCACCACTCACGTGGTGGATTGGCGTCCGCTGGACGTGGTCTCGACCGAGGTTATCTACGAGGACCGGCGCGAACACTACCGCAACATCGCGATCAATGGCAAGCCCACCAACAAGCGCATGGAGGAGTTGCCCGGGTCCTGGTCCACGGGCGAGTTCGGCACCGTGCTGGTGGACCTGTTCTCGCCCGCCACCGGCGCGGACTTCCGGTTCCGGAAAGAAACCAGCTATGAAGGCAGGACCGCGCTGATCTACGACTTCTCCGTGGAGCGGGACGGTTCCCACTGGCACATCCAGGTGGCTTCGCAGAGCGTCATGCCCGCTTACGCCGGATCGATCTGGCTGGACAAGAAGAACTCCCGGGTCCTGCGCATCGAGATGGAGACCCGCCACATGCCCACCGAGTTCCCCATGGACAAGGTCGAATCCGCCGTGGACTACGATTATGTCCGCCTGGGCGGGGAGCAGCTTTTTCTGCTGCCGGTGCATGCCGAGTCGCTGAGCTGCCAGCGCGACACCAATAACTGCAGCCGCAACACCATCGACTTCCGGAACTACCACAAGTACTCCGGCGAGGCCACCATCACGTTCGGGAAGTAGGAAGCTTTACCAAAAAAAGTACTTGTAGCGGCAGTAATCGTGCGCTACAATGCGGACGTGGCAACCGTTCGCCCCATCCGCACGGCCCGCCCCGAGCCGATCGGCCTGCACGACCACGCCCTGGCCCACCTGCAATATATCCGGCAGACCATGGAGCGCGCCGGCGCCTTTACGGCAGTCCCCGGGGCATGGGGGATTGCCATGGGCCTGACGGCCGTAGGCGCCGCGGCGCTAGCCGCACGGGCACCTTACAGCCGTCGATGGCTGCTGGTCTGGCTGGCCGAGGCCTTGCTGGCCTGCGCCATGGGTCTGAGCGGCGCCATAAGGAAAGCACGCCGCTGCGGCGTGGCGCTGCTCTCCGGGCCGGGCCGCAAGTTTTTGCTGGGCTTTGCGCCGCCTTTGGCGGCGGGCGCGCTCCTCACATTCGCGATTTTCGCGGCCGGAGCGCCGGAACTTCTGCCGGGTCTCTGGCTGCTGCTTTACGGCGCGGGCGTGGTCTGCGGCGGCGCCGCCTCGGTCCGGGTCGTACCGGTCATGGGTCTGTGCTTCATGGGCCTTGGCGTGCTGGCGCTGGCGGCCCCGCCGGCCTGGGGCAATACATTGCTGGCGGCCGGCTTCGGCGGCCTGCACGTCCTGTTCGGAATTCTCATCATGGTGCACTACGGTGGCTAAGCGGAACACACTGCCGGCGGACCCGGACAAGAGGCCGCGGCCGGCAGCCATGGCCGGCCGCGCCCCCAAGCTGGATCGCCTCATTCACGAACGGCTCCGCCTGGGTATTCTCAGCGCCCTGGCGGTCAACGAATCCCTGACTTTCAACGAGTTGAAGAAATTGCTCGAAACCACGGACGGCAACCTCAGCGTGCACGCACGCAAACTGGAGGAGGCGCAGTACGTCGCCTGCACCAAATCTTTCGAGAACCGCCTGCCGAAGACCGAATACCGGCTTACGCTCACCGGGCGGCGTGCGATCGAGCGTTATCTGGATCACATGGAAGCCCTGATCCGCTCCATGCGGGAGCATTGACGTTTTTTTATGCCTTCAAACTTTGTATCACAGAGTACTCTGCATTTAGCCATTATCATGGACGGTAACGGCCGCTGGGCCGCCAGGCGCGGTCTGCCCCGGATCGCGGGCCACCGTGCGGGGGCGGAATCGGTGCGCCGCGTCGTGGAGGCGGCTCCTGGCCTCGGCATCGGCGTTCTGACCCTTTACGCCTTCTCTTCGGACAACTGGAAACGCCCTCCGGAAGAGGTGGCGGCTCTCATGGAACTGTTCCGCCGCCATTTGCTGTCGGAACTGGACCGCTTGCGGGCAAACGGCGTGCGCGTGGAAATCATCGGCCGGCGCGACCGCCTGCCGGCGGGCCTGGCGGCGGCGGTCGAGGCAGCCGAAGCGGCTACCGCGGACGGGCGCGTCTTGCGACTCCGCATTGCCGTGGATTACTCGGCCCGCGAGAGCATCGCGCGCGCCGCGCGGCACCTGGCCGAACCCACTACGGAATCCCTGGCTGCTCTGCTGGGACCGCCCGTGGACCTGCTGATCCGCACCGGAGGCGAGCAGCGGCTCAGCGACTTCCTGCTGTGGGAGTGTGCTTACGCGGAACTGATTTTTTCCGAACGCATGTGGCCGGACTTCGGCGAACAGGACCTCAGAGCCGCACTGCGCGAGTTTACAGGCCGCGAGCGGCGGTTCGGGGCCCTGCCCTCCGCCGCAGCGTGCGGGAGCGAGCCGCCTCCGGTTCGCGCCAGTCTGCGTGCCTGAAGCATAATCGTGGGTGATGGCCGAGAAATCCTCGGTGGACGAGATTCGCGCGCGCTTCGACCGGGACGTCGAGCGCTTCTCCCGTCTGGAGACCGGCCAGTCCTCCACCGTGGATGCGCCGCTGGTGCTGGACCTGATCACTCGCGCGGCCGCGGCCGTCAATCCAGGCGCCACCGCGGTGCTCGACGTAGGCTGCGGCGCGGGGAACTATACGCTGAAACTGCTCGAGCGGCTGCCCGGCCTGCAGGTGACGCTGCTGGATCTCAGCGATCCCATGCTGGAGCGCGCCCGCGAACGGATTTCCGCCTCCGGCGCGGCCGGCGGCATTACGCTCATCCAGAGAGACGTGCGGGAAGCGCCCCTGGGCGAAGGCCGCTTCGACATCATTCTGGCCGCCGCGGTGCTGCACCACCTGCGCAACGCCGGCGAGTGGCGCGCTGTGTTCGAAAAGTTCCACCGCGCGCTGCGGCCCGGCGGCTCGCTGTGGATTTCGGACCTGGTCCGCCACACCATTCCCGCCGTGGAGCAGATGATGTGGGAGCGCTACGGCGACTACCTCTCCAGCCTGGGCGGGGAGGACTATCGCCGCCACGTTTTCGCTTACATCGAGCGGGAAGACTCCCCCACGCCGCTGCTCTACCAGTGCGACCTGCTGCGCGCAGCCGGCTTCCGCCAGTTCGAGATTCTGCACAAGAACAGTAGCTTCGCGGCCTTTGGGGCGGTGCGGGAGTAGGGGCAGCGGAGCGGCTACCCGGCGCGTCTCGCCAGGGTGCGCTGCACGTGATCCAGGAGGGATTGCGCGGTCGGCAGGCTGACGACCGCTTTCTGCACCTCGGGGTCCTCCAGTACCGCCAACTCGTCGGCGCGCGCCTTATCGAAGGCGCGGGTGTACATCTCCAGCCGTAGCTGCCGGCTCACCCAGGCTCGGTTCTCCTCGAACTCGGCAGCCGTGAAGGCCACAGGCTCGCTGGCCAGGTACTGCCGGAAGCGGTTCACCAGCGCGTCGTCAGGCTTCCAGCCTTCCGGCAAGGCGGGCTTGGAAGCGCCGAAATGCAGCGAGGCGAAGTGGAAGATCGCGTAACTTCTGGCCAGACGCCGCTGGAAACCGTTCCAGGGCGGCGCGGCGTATTTTTCGTCCGGCGTGATACCGCCCCCGCCGTACACCGTGCGCCCGCTGTCGGTCATTTTGACGTCCTGCGGATTGTTGGGTTCGGCGTCTCGCTGGGAGTAATAATCGTAAAAGGAGCGGTGCTCGTAGTCCCGCTGGATCAGCCGCCCGCTGGGCGTGTAATAGCGCGCGATAGTCAGAAGCAGAGCACCTTCCGAAAGCGGGAACTGCGCCTGCACCAACCCCTTCCCGAAGGTGTTCTCGCCCAGCAGCCAGGCCCGGTCGTGGTCCTGCAACGCGCCGGCCACAATCTCCGCTGCTGACGCCGACCCCCGATTCACCAGCACAACCATGGGATAGCGCCGGTCCGCACCACCATTCCTGGCCCGGAACACCTGTTCCGCGGAAGCCCGGCCGCGATGCGAAACCACGGTCTGGCCTTTCTGCAGAAACCGTCCGGCCACGTTGACGGCTTCGGTTACCAGCCCGCCCGGATTGCCCCGCAGGTCCAGAATCAGTCCGTTGATCCCGGATTCTCCCAGGCGTACGAACTCCTGCTCGACCTGCCGGCTGGTGGTCTGCACGTCGAAGGAGCGGATGTAGAGGTAGGCGATGCCCGGCCGCAGCCAGAAGGCGTGCACGTTGCTGGGTAGGATCTCGCCGCGTGTGACGCGGAAGGTAATGGGGGCCGAGGCACCTTCGCGCCGTACCGTGACCTGCACTTCGGTGCCGCGCGGGCCTTTGAGCAAGTCGGCCACGCGGCTGGTGTCCAGGCCCTCCGTGCTGCGGTCGTTTACCGCCGCGATCACGTCACCCCGGCGCAGCCCCGCCTGCTGCGCCGGGGACCCTGGAAATGTCTGCATCACGATCACGCGCGGGCCATCCATGCTGATCTCCATGCCCACACCGAAATACTGCCCGCGCTGCTCCTGTTGCATCTGGGCAAACGACGCCGGGTCCAGGAAATTCGAGTGCGGGTCCAGCGTGCGCAGCATGCCCGGGATGGCTCCCTCGTACAAGGAGTGCTCCGCAGGTACGGGATCGGCGAAGTTCGTCTCCACCAGGCTGTAGGCGGTGGTGAACGCGCGCAGGACGGAGGACAGGCCGGTCTCCGGGGCCGACGCGGCGGCGGTCCGCTCCAGGCCCCGGCCGTAGAGCCCGCCCAGGACCGCGCCAGCCGCCACGAGCGCGGGCACCAGCATCCCAGCGCCGCGCGGTTTGTGTGCCATCCTCATAGTCTCTCCTGGCCGGCCGATCCCGGATTGAGCCCTCCGAGATCAGAACCCCCGGCTGCCCGGGAAGTTGCATCGGCTCGCGGTCTCGCCGATGGTCAATTGTAAATCCGTCCGCGGGCCGCTGCGCAAGATCCGGGTGAGAGCTTCTCTCCGCCGTCCCCACTCCCTCCTAATGGAAACCGTTTTCCGCCTGCCGGCTGGCGCCGCGGCGGGGCAAGAGCCGGCCCGCTCCCAACTTCTGCACCTGGCCAGGCTGCTGCAGCCCTGTGCCGCGGAACTGGACGCCGCTTTCCTGCGCCGTCTGGGCGGTTACGGGGTCCTCGAGCAGAAAGCGTTGCTGGCGCTCACGCCGGCTGCCGCAGGCCGGGTTTTGTCCTCCCGGGGCTCTTTTACCGACTTCCTGGAACAGGTGGAATACAACGGCCGCCGCTTGGCCAAGCTGAATCTGGCGCCGGTCGAGATCCTGCGCGTCCTGCGCACCTATGACCGGCTGGTGGCCCGCCGGCGGCCCGGCGCCTGGGCCGCATACCAGACGATTCGCGAGCCGTTTCATCTAGCCGTCACCCTGGCGCTCGGCAACGCCTTCTATCAGGTTCGTGAGGCCGAAACCCAGGCCTTCTACGGCCTGTTTCATGCCGAACTCCAGGCCCGCGGGCTCGACGACCTGCTCCAGCGATTCGTCGCCATTCTGACCCGTACCTTCCGCGCCCGCGCCGGCCGGCTCTGGATCTATCCTCCCAACGGCGGGGGACTCGATCGCCACCTTTTGCGCCGTCTCGCCCGGCCGCGGTACCTCACGGCCGGCAGGCACGAGACGCTGCTTCTCGACCCCGGCCTCCGCGGCCGCTTCGCCTCCTATTGGTCCATCCCGCTGCTCAGCCGCGGCCGCCTCGCGGGACTGGTGCAATTCGGGTTCGCCACCCCCTACCGCTGGCTCCCCCGCGAGCTGCAGTTGCTGGACGCGGTGGCCGACCGTTGTCTGCTGGCGGCGGAAAAAGCCCGTCTGCACGAACAACTGGTGGTCCGCGAGGCGCAGGTCCGCCGGCTTGCCGGCAACATGGTGCGCATCGAGGAGGAGGAACGCCGCCGCATCAGCCGCGAGCTGCACGACGACACCGGGCAGTCCATGCTCACACTCCGGCTACAGCTCGAAATGTTGGAAAAGACCGCTTCCGGAGCCATGCGCCAGCGGCTAGGGGAGGCCCGCCAGTTGGTCGAGAGCACGATTGCAGAAGTGCGGCGCATCATCTCCCGCCTGAGCCCTGCCGTGCTCGATCAGCTGGGCCTGCCGGCGGCCGTGCGGCAGCTTGCCCAGCGGCTCCGCAGCAGTTGTCCCGTTCAGCTTCGGCTGCGCGTGGAGACGCCGCCGCAGCGCCTGCCCCGAGAAATCGAAACGGTGGCCTACCGGCTGGTGCAGGAGGCCTTCCAGAACATCGCACGGCACGCCTGCGCTTCGCGCGTAAACCTTTCCTTGCGTTCCACCGATAAACACTTGGAACTGAGAATCCGGGATAACGGAGTCGGTTTCGAGATTGGTTCCGGCGCCGGCAAGCCGAATTCCTTCGGTTTGGCAGGCATGCGAGAACGCGTGGCGCTGTGCGGCGGCGATTTGCGGATCGTCAGCCGGCCGGGCCGCGGCACCCTGGTATCCATCACGTTACCGCTGACCCTCAGCTCCAGGCGGATAGCAACGCATGAACAAGATTCGAGTGCTTCTCGTGGATGACCACACCCTGTTTCGCCAGGGGATTAGGACCTTGATTGGCGCCGAGCCGCAAATGGAAGTGGTTGGGGAGGCCGCCAGCGCCGGGGACGCGATTCCCAAAGCCACGGAACTGCGGCCGGACGTCGTTTTGATGGACGTCGGCATGCCCGGTGTAAGCTGTTTCGAGGCCACCCGCCAGATCCGCAGGCAGCGCCCCGAAACCCGCATCTTGTTCCTCTCGATGTACGACGATGATGACTATCTGGCGCAAGGCATGGAGTCCGGCGGCTGCGGCTATGTGCTCAAAGACAGTCCCGCCGAGCAACTCGTCGAAGCCATTTGCGAAGCCCACCGCGGCGGCAGCTACCTCAGTCCTCGCATGGTCAGCCATCTGGTGGATGACTTCCGCTGCCGGGTCAAATCCGAAAATCGCCAGCCGCGCTTCGGCACACTGACCCGGCGCGAGCTGGAAATTCTCAAGATCCTGGCTGAGGGTAGTTCGGTCAAGGAAATCGCCGCCGTTCTGAACCTGAGCGTCAAGACCGTCGAGGCCCACAAATTCAATCTCATGCGCAAGCTGGACATCCACAACAAAGCCCAGTTGGTGCAATACGCGATCCAGAAGAAAATCATTCGACTTCCAGCTACGGCCTGAGTGCCGGCTGTCCAACGCCCCTGACACGATGTGTCAGGCGGGACACGGGCAGATGTGGTTGCCAAGATGGATAACTACGTGAAATCAATGAATTGCTTCGTGGTATCGGACTTGCCATTCCTCTGGTGCGAGCCGGAGGATCCGCAGATGTATCGCACGGTGCAGCAATGGAAACGCTTGGGGGGCGTGGCGAGCGCCCTGCTGGTTGCCGCCGCCGGAGCCTGGGCACAGGAGCAGCCCGCCGCGGGGCGCCGGCGCGTCGTAGTGAGCATTCCGGACCGCAAACTGGCGCTGCTGGAAGACGGACGCGTCGTGCGCGTTTTTCCCATCGCCGTGGGGGCAAGGTCCACTCCCAGTCCCACGGGCAGTTACGAGGTGGTGGAGCGCCTGGTGAACCCCACTTGGTATTACCGCGGGAAGGTGGTCCCTCCGGGAAAGGACAACCCGCTTGGAACGCGCTGGCTGGGTCTGAGTTGCACAGGTTTCGGCATTCACGGCACCAACAACCCGCGTTCCATCGGCCGGCGTGTGTCGCACGGCTGTATTCGCATGAGAAATTCCGACGTCGAGCAACTCTTTCCTTGCGTAAGCAGAGGAGACATCGTGGAACTGCACGGCCAGCCGGATCCGGCGGTGGACCGCATTTTTCACCCGGTTGCGGCAACGGTGGCGTTCGCCGCCGGCCAGTAGGAGAACTCATATGGACTTCATCGGATTTTCGGGTGCGCTGGGGGCCCTGGCCTGCCTGCTGATGGCACTGATCACTTTCCCGGTGGCGTTCTGGCTGGCGCGTCTATGCCTGAACGGCCTGATTCGCGTGATGGGCAAGCCTGCCGGCCGTTAACCCGCCTCACTGTGCGATGATGGAGCCGTGAACCGGTGGTGCGGACTCCTGCTGCCGGGCCTTTTCCTGGCCACTCAACTAGCGCTCACAGGCCAAAATCTCGAGAGCACGGCGCGCGACCTCGCGCGCCAGGTCGCGGCCGCAGCCGGTACGCGTGAGGCTGTGCTACTCACCGCGCGCAAGCTGTCCGTGGGAGGAGCGGAAGAGCTCGACGGGATTCGCCTGGCGTTTGAAGCTGAGCTTCGATCCCAGGGAATGCGACTGACGGACCGTCCCGGGGCGCCGGAAGTACGCCTGACGCTCTCCCAGAACCTGACCAGCTACCTCCTGGTGGCTGAGCTGGGGCGCGCTGAGGAGCGGCACGTGCTCATGGCCGCGGCGCCGCGCCAGTTATCCGCTGTGCCCGCGGTCCCCGCGCCCACCATGGTTCTCGAAAAAAAGCTGGTGTGGGAGCAGGAACAACCAATTCTGGATCTTACCCTTACGGCCCCCTCCGGAGCGCCGCCGGGCTTGCTGATCCTGGATCCCGCGAAAGTCGCTTTGTACGCTGAGCGGGGTGGGCACTGGGAGGAGCAACAGTCTCAGCCCGTGGTGCTCTCCCGTTCTTGGCCCCGGGATCCGCGGGGAAGGCTGCTGTTGAACGGGAACGCGTTTCAAGCTTACCTGCCGGGCACGCTTTGCCGGGGTGTGATCCAGCCGTCGCTGACCATGGAGTGCCACGAGAGCGCAGATGGCTGGCCCCTGGAGGCCGGCACGCGGCTGCTGGGGTTGGCCGGTCTTGCTGCAGGAGCCAATTACTTCGACGGCCGGGTCGTGACGGCACCAGGGGGCGCCCGGCATCTCCCACCCTTCTATTCCGGCGCCGCCGTGGAAGACCAAGGCGGCCCCCTTTGGTTCTTCGCGGCCCTCGACGGCCGGACTTACCTGTACAATTCGGCCTGGGAGCCGGCCGGAACCGTGGACCAGTGGGGAAGTGATCTCGCCGGCCTGGAGCCGGCGTGCGGTTTGGGCGGCCCCGTCCTGGCCGTCCGCCCCGGGGACTTCTCCGAGCCGGATGCGGTGCAGGCATTCACCCTGGTGAATCGCTCCGCCGTGCCTGCCAGCGCGCCTGTGGCATTCCCCGGTCCGGTGACCGCGCTATGGCCCGCCGGCCGGTCCTCCGCCATCGCCGTCGCTCAGGAACCGGATACCAGACACTATGCGGCGTTCCGCCTTCTTCTGGCTTGCGGTTCTTAGCACGCAGGCCTTTGGGCCGTACGGCCGCGCGGCCACCCGGCCGCACTACGGCGGCACTCTGCACATCGAGTGGCGCGGCGCGGTTTCGTCGCTCGATCCCACCGAGCCCGACCGCTCCCCCGCCGCCCTCCGCCTGGACGCTCTGCTCTTCGACCACCTCGTAGGGGTGGACGACAGCGGCCAGCCCCGGCCTGCCCTGGCGGTCGCCTGGCAGCACGACCCGGCGGAGCGCCGCTGGTACTTCCGCCTGCGTTCCGGGATACGCTTCCATGACGGCGCCCCGCTGAGCCCGACCGCTGCAGCGGCCGCCGTTCAGGCCACCCTGAAGGGAGCCGCTGTCAGCCCGGCTGCCGACGGCATCACGATCCAGTGCGAGACACCCTGCCCAGATTTGCCTTCCGAACTCGCGCGCGCCGCGGGCGTCATTTTCGCACGCAGCCCTAACGGCAACATCAGCGGCACCGGACCGTTTCAGGTCGCTCGCTGGGAGCCCGGCAAGCATGCCGTCCTGACCGCCAACGAAAATTACTGGGAGGGGCGCCCCTTCCTGGATGCCGTCGAAATCGATATGGGGCGCTCCGCGCGGGATCAGCTCATCGACCTGGAACTGGGCCGCGCGGACGTGGCCGAGATAGGTCCCGGCGATACGCGGCGCGGCGGCGAGCGCGGCCGCAAAACCTGGACTTCCGCGCCCGCCGATCTGGTCGCACTGGTTTTCTCGGCCAGCCGGCCGGCCGAAGACACACGGGTGCGCGAAGCCCTGGCCCTCTCCATCGATCGGGCCGCGATTTACAACGTACTTCTGCAAAGGCAAGGCGAGATCTCCGGCGGCCTGCTGCCGCAGTGGCTGAGCGGCTACGCTTTCCTGTTTCCCACGACCCCCGACCTAGGGCGAGCCCGCCGCCTGGCCGCCGGGTTGCCTCCCGCCGCACGCTCGCTGTCGCTCTCCTACGACCCGGCCGTTCCGGCGGCCCGCCTGCTGGCGGAGCGTATCGCGGTTAACGCGCGCGACGCCGGCATCACCCTGCAAGTGGGAGCGCTCAATCCGCGCGCCGACCTTCGCCTGGTCCAGGCCGGGATCTCTTCGCTCGATCCAGGCCGCGCGCTGGCCGATCTCTCCGCCCGTCTGGGCCTGCGTGAAGCGGCGGAGCCGGACAGCGGCCTTCCTGCGGCGCCCGAAGCTCTGTATGCCGCCGAGAAGCGCCTGCTCGAAGGCTTTCGAGTGGTTCCGCTGTTCCACGTACCGGAAGTCTGCGCCCTGAGCGCCCGGGTTCACACCTGGCTGGCCCCCGGCCTCACTCGGCTGGGCGCCTGGCGCCTGGCGGACGTTTGGCTGGCGGAGAGCAATCCGTGACCTTCCGCACGCGCCTGCTGCTCATCGTCTCGCTGATCCTGGTGGCCGCGGTGGTCCTGGTGGAATCCCTGGTGTCGGAAAGCACGCGGCACGCCTTCGACCGCCTGGAGGATCAGCGTATTCAGGCGCTGGTAGCCCAGTTTCGCAGTGAATTCGCGCGCCAGGGGCAGGAAATCGTGCGCCGCGTCAAGGCCATCGCCGACGCAGATTCCACCCTCAATATCGCCATCAACCTAAACCAGCCCCAGCCCGACTATGCCTCCTACGTGGCCGAAGCGCCCACCCTGGCCGCGGCGCACAACCTCGATTTCCTGGAACTGGTTTCCGGCGACGGCACGATCATCTCGTCCGCCCAGTGGCCCGCCCGCTTCGGATACAAGCAGGAATGGGTATTGCAGCCGGTGGACTGGAACGCGCAGGGCGCCTTCCTGAAGCGCGAGGAACTGCAGGAAGAGGTGGCCCTGGCGCTGGTTTGTGTGCGGGTGGTAGCGGCCGGAGAGCGGAAGCTTTACCTCATCGGCGGGGAAAAGCTGGACCGTGATTTCCTGGCGTCCCTGGTTCTGCCCGCTGGTCTGCGCGTGCTGCTCTATCGGAATCTCGGGCCGGGGCTGTCGCCGCAGTCCATCACCGATCCCGGCGGCGGGTTACGCGATGTGGCCCGGCTGGCACCGCTGATCCAGGCGGTGCGCGCCGGGAGCAGAGAGGGGGTGCTCACCGTGCGCTGGTCGCGCGACGCGGCCAGCGCCGAGACCTTCCACGCGATTCCTCTCTCCGGCCGGGAAAACAATCTTCTGGGCGCGCTGCTGGTGGGCAGTTCGCGGCGCGAACAGGTGGAGATGGAGCGGTTTCTGCGCACCATCGGTTTTCTGGTGGCGGGCGGCGGCATCCTGCTGGGAGTAGTCATCAGTTGGTGGGCCACCGCGCGGGTGACCCGCCCGGTGCGCGCCCTGGCCGCCGGGGCCCGCGAGGTGGCCGGAGGGAACTGGAGCGCCCGCGTGGACGTCCGCTCCGGCGACGAGATCGGCGCTCTGGCCGAAGCCTTCAACCAAATGACCCGGCAGCTTGCCGAACAGCGCGATCGCCTGATTCAGTCGGAGCGCGTAGCGGCCTGGCGCGAACTCGCCCGCCGCTTGGCCCACGAGCTCAAGAACCCGCTCTTCCCCCTCCAGATCACCGTGGAAAATCTCCAGCGCGCCCGCGATCAGCATCCCGAGCAGTTCGACGAAGTGTTCCGCGAGAGCACCGCCACGCTGCTGGCCGAACTGGCCAACCTGCGCCGCATCATCGGACGCTTCAGTGATTTCGCCCGCATGCCGCCGCCCGAACTTCAGCCCGTCGATCTGAACCAACTGATGGAAAGCACGCGCAAGCTGTTCGAGGCTCAGTTGCAGGCCTCGCCAGTCAGGCTGCATCTGGATCTGGCGCCTGCGCTACCCACAATCCAGGCGGATCCCGATCAGATCAGCCGCGCGCTGCAGAATCTCGTGCTCAACGCCATCGACGCCATGCCGCAGGGCGGCGACCTAACCATCCGCACGCGGGCCCGCGACGGCGCCGTGGAACTGGAGGTCTCCGACACGGGCCAGGGACTCACGCCCGAGGAATGCCAGCGCTTGTTCACGCCCTACTACACCAGCAAGGCCCACGGGACCGGCCTGGGACTGGCCATCGTGCAATCCGTCGTCAGCGATCACAAAGGCAGGATCTCGGTAGACAGCGAGCCGGGAAAGGGCACGACGTTCCGTATCGAGCTTCGCTGAAGCGCGCACGGCAGTTGGCGGCTATATTGGTTCTTGGCGAACCTGCTCATTGTAGACGACGATGCCAACACGCTGGCCTCCCTCTCGCGCGCGTTCCGGCTGGCGGGCCACGAAGCTACGGTGTGCGATAATGCAGGCCGCGCGCTCGACCTGATCAAAACCCAGCGCTTCGATCTGGTGCTCTCCGACGTAGTCATGCCGGGCAAGGACGGCCTGTCTCTGCTCGAGGACCTGAAGAACCTCGGCGCCCAGATCCCCACGGTGATGATCTCCGGACAGGCCAACATTGAGATGGCCGTGCGCGCCACGCGCCTGGGTGCAGTGGATTTTCTGGAAAAACCACTCTCCACCGACAAGCTGCTCCTCACGGTGGACAACGTCCTGCGGCTCAAGCGGCTCGAAGAAGAGAACCGGCAACTCCGCCAGCGCGTGGGCCGGCACGAGATCGTGCACTCCGGCGAGGCCATGCGGCGGGTGATGGCCCAGGTGGAGCGCGTAGCCGCCAGCGAAACGCGCGTGTGCATCCTGGGAGAAACCGGAACCGGCAAGGAGTTGGTGGCCCGCGCGCTGCACGAGCGCAGCCTTCGCCGCGAAGGAGCCTTCGTGACGCTGAACTGCGCCGCGGTACCCTCCGAATTGATCGAATCCGAACTTTTCGGCCACGAGAAGGGCGCTTTCACCGGCGCCACCGTGCGGCACCTGGGCAAGTTCGAGCAGGCGCACGGCGGCACCCTGTTTCTGGATGAAATCGGCGACATGCCGCTGGTCATGCAGGCCAAGCTGCTGCGGGTGCTGGAAGAGAACCAAATCGAGCGCGTCGGCGGCGACCGGCCCATCCCGGTGGAGGTCCGGGTCATCGTGGCCACGCACCGGAATCTGGATGAGCTGGTCCAGCGCGGCGCCTTCCGCCAGGATCTCTACCACCGGATCTACGTTTTCCCGCTGCGGCTGCCTCCGCTGCGAGAGCGCACGGAGGACATTCCCAGGCTGGCCGAACACTTTGCTCGCCAAGTTTCCGAACAGAACGCCTGGAAACCCAAGCCCTTTACGCCGGAGGCCATCGCCGAGTTGCAGCGCTACGGGTGGCCGGGCAACGTGCGCGAACTGCGCAACGTAGTGGAGCGCCTGCTGTTGCTCTCCGGTGACGTGATCGAGGTGGCTGACGTCCGCCTGGCGCTGCCCCAGGCGTCCGCCCCGGCGGTCGCGGGACTTCCCGCGGCAGGTCCGCTCGCCGGACGCGTGGAAGCTTTCGAGCGGGAAGTCATCCTCTCGGAACTCAAGCGCCACCAGCGCATGACCGACGCTGCAAAAGCCCTGGGATTGGAGCGCAGCCACCTCTACAAGAAGTGCCAGCAGCTCGGTATCGACCTGCGCGCCATGCGCAAAGGCGAGTGACCGGCGGTTCCGCCCGATCCCGCGGTATACTTCCCGCTGATACAGGAGGACACCTTGAAAACACGTCTCGTGGCCGCGCTGGCATGGTGGACGGTGTCGTCGTTCGCCCAGCCGGCCCCCGAAATCCCGTATAAATCGGTTCCGCAGTTCCTGCAACTCCCGGAGGATCGCAACCTGGGGGAAGCCGTGGGTGTCGCGGTGAACTCGAAAGGGCACATTTTCGTGTTTCACCGGGGCGGCCACACCCAGTTGCTGGAGTTCTCGCCTGACGGCCGGTTTCTGCGCGAGATCGGCAAGGACCTGTACGGATTTGTCTTCGCTCACGCCGTGCGCATCGATAAGGACGACAACATCTGGTGCGTAGACGAAGGTTCGAACATGGTGATTGAGTTCAATCCCGAAGGCCATGTGATCATGGTGTTGGGACGCAAACCGGAGGCGGTGGAGGCGCCCGCGGCCGGCCACTCGGAGACGCCTCCCGCGCGGGACAACCTGTTTAACCGCCCCACCGACATCGCCTGGGACGCCGCCGGCAACGGCTACATCAGCGACGGCTACGGCAATTCAAGAGTCGCCAAAGTGGATCGGGACGGCAACTGGGTCAAGTCCTGGGGCAAGCGCGGCACCGAACCCGGCGAGTTTCACACACCCCACAGCATTGCCACCGACCTGGCCGGTAACGTCTACGTGGGCGACCGCGAAAACCGGCGCATCCAGGTCTTCGACAGAGACGGCAGGTTTCTCAAGCAGTGGACCAACGTAGGCGCACCCTGGGCCATCTGCATCACTCCGGGTCCCCACCAGGTCCTCTACACCTCGGACTCGGTGCCCGGACGCATCTACAAGCTGGACCTGGACGGGAAGATTCTGGGAGTGTTCGGAAAGGCCGGAAAACGCCTGGGACAGTTCGGTTGGGTCCACGAGATCGCGTGCCCTTCGGAGAACGTGCTGTACGTCGGCGAAATTCTGAACTGGCGGATCCAGAAGCTGATCCTGCACCCGTCTCACTGAGGCGGCCGGGCGATTGGACACATCTCGCCGGTGAGGGACCGCATTCTCATTAGTTGTTAGCTGGACGTACCCGCGTGGTTCCGATGGAGGGTGGGCTCGACCACGCCCGCCATCCTCAATACGTCGAGCCCACTGCCCAGAAAGTGGTCTATTTTCTCAGCCGTGACCAGCGGTTCGGAGAGCGCTGCACTGTATTCGATGACCAGGAGTCGGGTGCGCGGCCGCCCGAGCAGCATCGCTTTCACCCGGCCGAGCATGCGCCGGTATTCTTCTTTGAGCAGGCGCCGGCGCTCCGGCGCCGCGGCTGGCTCCGGGTTCCGCCGCCGTAGCATTTGCGCCTGCGAATCCAGTACCTCGTCGAGATCGCGCTCGCACAGGATCACCCGACAAGCCAGGCCCTGTGGCAGAGCAGGCAGGAGCGGCGCGACGATCTTGATCGCTTTTCCCCGTGCTCCGGACAGCCATAGGGAATCCTTCAGCAGATTCTTTACCGGCTCAAATTCGAGATAACCGCGCGGATTATCTTCATCCGCCGGGCGCAATCCGTCCGAGAGGACGCTTATGCCGCCGGCGGCCAGCATCTGCATCAGCAGAGAAGTGCCTGAGCGGGGCAAGCCGGTCACGACGATGAGAGACTCCGAGAGTGGCGGCATCCCGGTGGCTGTGGCGGTTGCCGGTGTATCCGGCGCCGTGTAAGCAGGGGCAGTGTTCTCCACTGTTTCAGCCGCCGGCGGATGTGCCGGATCGGAAGCCACGCGGCTCTTCATGCTACGAGCAAGGATCCGATGCTCGCGGGCGGATTCAGGATGGCCCAGGTACTTCTCCAGCAACCCGGCGAGTCGAAGGTGAGCCTCGGGGAAATTCGGATTGAAGGCAATCGCTGCGCGGAAGGCCTCGGCTGCACCCTCATACTGCTTCATTCCCACGAGCGCGCGGCCGAGCAGCAGGTGGGCCAGCGGATCGTGATAACTCCTCTCGATCGCATCGAGAGCCGAATGCGCGGCAATGTCGTATTTCCGCCGCCGCAGAGCCATCCGGCACAACCCGATGTGGGCCTGAGCGTTGTCGGGATCTATCGCCAAGGCGGTCTCATAGACGTGCCGCGCGTCTCGCGGGCGGCGCAGGCGCAGATATAGATCCGCGACTTGCAGAAACACGCCGGGACGAATGAGGTTAGTTTCCATCAGTTGCTCCAGCGCGGGCAGCGCTTCGGCGTAGCGCTTCTCGGCGATGAATACCTGCGCTTTCAGGTAATCGGTCACGGGTGGCTGATACCGCGCCAGATTCCTCCAGCGCGCGAGTTCGCGCCGCTCGTCCGGGCGGAGCAGCGGCTCGCGTTCGGCCCCGGCGCTCTTGGCGCGAGCGTCACCCGCTTCGCCGTGCCTCTCGCGGGCGCGCTGGAAGGCTTCTTGGTGAAAGAAGTCAATTCTCCTTCCTGCCTCCTCAAACAGCGCCCGGCGGCGGCCATCGAGGTCGGCAACAATCCGGCGCATCTCTTCGTGATTCCCCAGCGCCTGGCAGGAAACGAAGAGCCGCACGGCGAAGCGCTGCTCATCGGGATCGGCTTTATAAAGCTCGGCGAAGATTCCATACGCCTCCCGGTGCCTGCCCGCGTCCTGGTACGCCTCGCCGAGGTTATAACGCAACTCGCGGGTGGTTTTGTCGATGGCGACTTGATGGTCTTCATCCGGCCGTTCGATATAACCGAGCGCAATCATCTGTTCCAGCGCTTCGCGCGCCGCCATGGGATCGAGCCGTGTGTCGGGGGCGTGGCGTCCATCCGCGCCCGGAATCTCTTCCCAGCTCGGGATGAAGGCGACCTCCGGGGTGTTCAGGAAGGAATGTGAAAGCACCTTGCCGTCCATATCTTCGCCTACCGGGAGTCCGTAAAGCGCCAGGATGGTAGGTGTCACGTCAAGCACCGATGGACCGTGCAGAGCTTGGCCGGTTTTTATACCAGGCCCGCTGATCACGAACACGCCAAGATCGCGATGCTCGACCGCGGGACCCGCGGGAATGTCGGGAATGGATGCCGGACGCAAGTGATCCGGATGGAAGCCGTGGTCCGACGTGAGAATGACCGTGGCGCCATTGCCGGCGTGCTTCAACAGCGTCCCCAACATCTCGTCGTGGAACTGGTACGCAGCCGAAACGACGTTGTGGTACAGCTCGAACTCGCGTTCGCCGATCCATGATTGCCGCGGCGGATGGTACCTCATGAATGCGTGGCAGAAGTGATCGATCGCCTCATAGTAGACCGCGAAGAAATCCCACGGCTGGTTGTCCAGCAACCAGACCGCCGCGGCGTGTATGCTCATCGATTCCGCCAGAGTCCGCAGGAATGTGGCCAGACGCTTGTCGATCTCCTGATCGATCTCCTTCGCCAGCGGTATAAACGGCTCGACTATGTGGGGCGCCAGAACGTCCGGATGCACGCGCAGACCGGCCAGCATCCCGGCCAATTCCGGCGGATGAACCGTGTGCGCCGGGAGCGGCCAGCCGTCGTGAAGCGGCCCGCTGGCGCGCTGATAATGGTCGGAAACCATCACGCCGTTGATCGGTTCCGCCGGATGACTGGGCCACCAGCCGACCACGACGCTGCGCAGACCGCTCTGGTTGAGGATGTTCCAAAGCGCTTTCGATTTTCGCGAAAGGTTGGTGACCGGGCGCACACCACTTCCGTCTGGCGCTGGCTCGGAGAAGCCATGGATTCCGTGCTTGAACGGCCGCTTTCCGGTACAGATGGAAGTCCAGAGCATGGGCGAAAGGGGTGGATGCAGCGAGGTAATCCGTCCCGCAGCGCCGTTTTCGACGAGCTGCCGCACGTTGGGCATTTTGCCAGCGTCCATCAAAGGCTGAATTATTTTCCAGTCGGCGGCATCCCACCCGACCAGAAGAACCTTCCGCGAACCCATAGCGTGGCTGTGTGCTTCCAAGTTTCCTGACAGGCCCCGGCTTACGGTGAAGATACAAACCGCCGGATGACAAAGACGAAGTACTGCTGAGGGTGTGCACGGAGGCGCGGCGCGCGGGAGAAATTTATCTTTTGTGCCGCCTCGAGGGCCGCCTGGCTGTTCGGGTCGGACGGCTGCAACGAGTGGGCCTCCACGAGCTGTCCCGACGCCGTCACCAGACCGAACACACAGATTGTCCGGGCGTTCGCACCAGGGGGGAGCGGAAGCCGTTCGGAAGCGCGCCAGACCTTTTGTGCCCCTCCCATGGCGATTGGCCGTCCTCGCGCCTTCATCTCTGCGGTGGGCACAAACAGGCTCGGATCGGCAGCGGAAAGCTCCGTCAGGCTATCGACCGAGATCTCCGTGATGGTTTTGCCGGCTTCGGTGACGGTTACCCTTCGAGGGAGCACGCGGCCGGCAAGTTGCGGGGCGTTCGAGTAGTCGTAAGCGAAGTAGCGTCCGGGGACCTGCGAATGAAGCTGGAGCAACCCGGACTGCGGGTCGAAACACTCCTCGGTTTCGTCCCAGCGGCGACCTCCCTCCCCGGCCGCGGCGTTTCCGGGACCGGAGAGCAAAATGCAGGTAAGTTGTGCGCCGCGGAAGGAGACGGTTGACGTACGGATCGACGCGCGTGTAAGGCTTTCCGCAGACGGAATCGGGTCAAACAAGGCGGCACGCGCCTCCTGCAAGCGGAGTGGAATGTCGTCCGCCGTCTGTTCCCCGTAAAGCATCCCGCCAGAGGAGATCCGGGTAATGGCGTATGCATCCGAGGCGTTCGCCGTCCAGCGGAATCCCCGATTCGGATCGAACACGTCTTCCATCTTCCAGGCGCCGTCATACTTTGTCTGGCCACCTGAGTTTACGGTAAAGCTAACCTTGAGATCATAGGCGCGGCCCGCAGTTCGCAGAGCGTAGTTCTCTCGCGTACGGCGAAGCCGAAGCAGGGTGGCTTGACGATCGAGTACGGCAACGGGCTGGACCTGACTGGTGACCATCTCGAGGGGATCGTCCGGTAGAGGCGCTACACCCAGCGAGCTTTCAGCAAAAGCCAAAAGTATCAGCCCGCCTTTCAGGATCAACCGCAACATACCGCTGGAAAGCATTCCATTCGCCCTCCCGATCAGATCCGCAGCCTCCATCAGCCGTTCTTTGTCTCCGGCGCAAATTGTAACTTTGGCTGATATGGGCTCTTACGGAGTGCCGCCGATCCGCCGCCGAAGCCAGCGCTGCCACCGCCGCCTGATCCGCCGACGAAGCTGCCAAAAAATCCAGGTCCGCCGAACGAACTGCTAGAACCGCCAGTAGTCGTCAGGGGTAAAGGATTCGCCAACGGAAATAGCACACCGCCTTGGGTTTGCATACCGCCCACACTAGCCTGTACGGGAACGGCTCCTGCCCCGAGGCCCACGGGAACGATCAAATTGATCTGATAAAGACCGGCGCTCGAGAGCCCAACGAAACTCGGCTTGACAGCAATGTTGTTGATATAAAGGCTGACTTCGTTTTTCGTTGGCGCCGCGCCGGTGAACGCCTTTCCAGCCGGCACGGCGGGCGTCGTCGGGCCGAACCCGACGCCGAAGAGTTCCACCAGGTCGCCTGGTTGTGCGGCCACTGTCGGATAGCCAAGCGTATTCCCGTCCGGGCCGAGAATGTCGTAGGTTCCTCCACCATAGGCTCCCGACCCGTCAGCCCTGAGAATGATCCCAGCCACAAGCTCCTGGTAGAGCAGGCTGAACGACGGTGAAAACTGACTCAGATTCACCGTCGAGGTGGCGGTGCCGGCGGGTGTAGTGACGACGACCGGGACCGTACCAGTTGCCGTATCGTCCGGCGCCTGCACATTAATCTGGGTGGCGCTGACATAGGAAAGATACGCCCGCTTTCCGTTAATCGTCACGGTGACGCCGCCGAGCGAGGTGGGAAAGTCGCCGTTCCAGTGGGCGGTTTGGCTGGCAAGGTTGCTTCCGTAAATGGATATCCATTCCCCTGGTTCGACGACGCTTCTTACACCGAAAATGGGGACTACTCCACCGGGTGAGATGGAAGGGGCACTTGCCAGGCTTACGTCCCCAACCCCTGCGCGCGCATCACGGAAAGTCGCTCGTGCGGCATCCTGCCTGGCAAGTGCCACCTTGACAGCGTTCAGGAATGGCGGATCGTTGGAACTCGCCAATTGCCTGGAGAACCGCACACTTGCGATGTGCTCCGGCGCGGGCCGGACCCCGTTGCTGATGAGGGATGCCGAGGCGCCGGTCGCCATAGCAAGGGCCGAGCCACTGACGGCCGCATAGAGTTGCCAGTTTCCTATACTACGTTTCAGCGCCTGCTTCAAAGATGATGAGTGGAGAGTGGCGAAATATGCATCCAGGCGTCGGTCCAGACTGGGTCTTCGCGTTCTTTTCATAGATTTGTTCGAGCTACCGGAGGTTGGTATGGAACCACCCCAAAGGCACCACATTCGGCCTGGGACCCCGTGGCTCCAGGCCGGCGGAAGAGAAGCATCATTGTCGATGGCCCTTCTTAGCTTGCTGATATCAGGGTATTGGCTTCCTGGGCCGGATGAGAATACAAGAGGTCTAGTATTTTTGTGGGCGGCTCGGAGTATGCGAGGCCGGCAACGGCACCATTTACCGATTGCCTATGCCACCTCACGCCAGGGAGCAGGGATGAGCCAAGCGGGGCATTCACTAGCGCCTGGGTCCGGGAGCAGAGGAGGGCCATGTCTCCCGCAAAGGGGCTTTAGCTTCATAACGCGCAATCCTGGCGGTCAGAGCGTCCGCCAGGGGCTTGTTGTTCTGTTGCGCGGCCAGGGCCAGAGCGCGGCGTGCGGTCTCGACAGCTTCCGAAAACCGGCCGGCCTCCGCGTAGGCGGCAGCAAGGGTGTCGAGAGTCTCCGGGTCTCGCCCGCCGGACAGACGCACCGCCCGTTCCGCCAAGCCGACTGCCTCGGCGCCGTTCCTGACAGATGCCTCGGGGCTCGTCGCCAGCGCCCTCGCCGTTTGGTTCAGGGCAGGCACATGGTTCGGTTCTATGCGAATCGCCTGCCGCCAATGCGCCAGCGCCTCCGCGGCTTTCCCCCGCGAATGATAAAGGGCATCGCCCAGATAGTAGTGAGCCTCGGCAATATTGGGGTTGATCTCCAGGACCTTCGCGAAATGCGCCAGCGCCTCATCCGGCTTCTCTTGCCAGGCTAAGACCACGCCGAGGCTGAGATGGACCTCGAGGTAATCCGGCTTGATCTGAATGGCCTTCCGGAAATGAGTGATCGCTTCACTCAGCCTGCCCTTCTCAGCCAGGGCGCGGCCAAGGTTGTTGTGGGCTTCAGCGGAGTCGGGGTTGGCTTCCAGGAACTTCTGAAAGTGCGGAATCGCTTCGTCCAGCCTCCCGGTCTGCGCGAGGGCGACTCCGAGGTTGCCGTGAGCCTCGGTGTACCCGGGATTGATCTCCAGGGCCTTTTCGAAGTGCACGATCGCCTCGGTGAACTTTCCTGTCTTGGCCAGGAGAGCCCCCAGGTTGATGTGAACCTTGGCATCCTTCGGGTCGATTTCCAGGGCCTTCTCCCACTCGGCGATGGCCGCGTCATACCGGCCTTTCACCGCGAATTCCCACGCCAGGTCCTGCAGCTTGTAGAACTCCACGGCAGGCACGTCGATCTTCACTAAACCGTCCGGGGGAAGATTCACGAACTCAGGAATGTTGACCGCGCGGTTGGCGGCGGTTGTGTTCTCGACCAGGATCGCCGGGCTGTCATTACCCTCCGGGTCCAGGTGCGTCAGAAACATTTGGGTGTACGGCGAGCGGCTCTTCGAGGAAAAGACCAGCCAGTGGCCATTTGGCGAAAAACTGTGCCAGGAGTTCATCAGCGGTGTGTTGCATCGCATCCGGCGCGCCTGGCCGCCTGCGGCCGGAACAATGTATAGCTGGCTGTCCGGACGCATCAACTGGCCGTTCCGGCACTGGACGAAGACGATCCAGCGGCCATCCGGCGAGACTTTGGGAAAGGTATTGCTCACGCCGTTGCGCGAGGCTCCGGCCACCGGCTCCGGCCGGCCGCCCTTGCCCCCGTTGAAAGGAATCCGGTAGAGGTCGTACTGGATCGGAACCTCCTGCGGGTCGTTGGCGTACGCGGCCAGCTTTCCGCCCTCCGGATAGGGATCTTTCGCTTCTGCCCTGGCGAACACCAGGTATTTGCCGTCGGGACTCCAAACCACATTGGTGTGCACGTAGCGCGGGTCATCGGCTCCTGGCAGGGTCTGCAACCGGCCCGTAGCCCGGCTGTACCAGGCCAGGATTCCACGCGTGGGATAAAACACCTGGAGGAAGCGATAGTCCTTGAAATTGTTCACGTACATCGCGCCCTTGACCATGGTCGCGACATACGCTCCGTCCGGCGAGACCTGCGACATGAAACCAACCCGCACCTGGCTTCCAGACGTTTCGCGGAAGGAAGGCCAGGTGATGACGTCCTGGTTACGGATAGACATTTGCGGTGCGACGGGGACAATGGCGTACATGCCCTTGTCGTTCTGGGGCCCGTCGAGATCCATCCCCAGGACCTTGCCGTCGCTGGAGAACGAATGGCAGTTGGCGCACGTGTGCAGACCCTCCATCACCAGCCGGCTGCCGGACTCGCCAATGTTACGCAGCCGCCAGCCGACCAGGGGCACGGCGGCCGGGGACAGCGGCTTGATCACCCCCTTTTCCAGTTCCGAGGGCATCAGCGGCACATCACGATAGAAGATCGGTGCCCCCACCGGGTCTTTCGAGGTCTGAATCGTGACCTGACCGCGGGAGACGGCGTGGTCCGGGTTCTTGTCTCGCAGGCCGGTAATCGTCACCGTCGCCGGACGCTCCACGGAGTGTCTCTTGATGGCCCCCCAAGTCCTGGCGTCCGGCGTCCAACCATGGGCCGCGGCTTGCCGCGGCGTCAGCTTTGGCAGTTCGTTCGTTTTCGCAATGCAGCGCGGATCGATTTCGCCGATGCGCAGCCCTTCGCCCCGCGAAATCACGCGCATCCCGGCCGAGCCATCGCCAAACGTCACATCAATGCGCCAGGTCTTACTGTTCTCCGTGGGATCGCGCCAGAGGAAGGTGGGGGCCGTGATCTCGGGCGGGAAGACGGATCCCTCGGCCGGGTAATCAATCGTGATCGGAGCCGGAGAAGCGGCCGCGCGGGTGTCATGCCGGGCCGCAAGCCACTCGACCGCGACCAACGGCGCCACGACTGTGACCCCGAAGAGGACCACGCGGGCTCCGTGTCGGCTCACAACACTCTCACCCTCTTTAGAAGGTTGGCAGGTCGACCGGCCTGCCCATGCGCGTGCCTGCGGCGCCGCACTACGTGTCCTTCAGTCTACTACAGGCACCAGCGTGAGGGAATCGCCATCACGCCGGAACTTCGCTCTCGGGAACGGTGTCTATGCGGTTGGGGGTGACCCCGATAATGGCGACACCCGGACGCACCCGCGGCTGATGCTGCTCGCTCCCCACTCCCCGGAGCGGATATATCGCCGCGGGTGCGCGGGTGAACATAAATAAAGGAGGGCCGAGACCCTAAAAGAACGCTGGGGCTCGCACGCAGCGCCGGGCGTACAATAGGGGCGTCGGAGGCGTGGGTGATCCATCTTCACCGGGTGTATGACCATGCCGCGGCGCCGAAGGGCGCACGGTACCTCATCGATCGTCTCTGGCCGCGGGGCATCCGAAAAGAACAACTCGGGCTGGAAGCATGGTTGAAAGAGGCCGCTCCGAGCACGGAACTGCGGCGTTGGTATTCGCACGAACCGGCCCGATGGGAGGAGTTCCGGAAACGGTACTTCGCCGAACTGGACAACCGCCCGGAGGTCTGCGAACCGCTCCTCACCGCGGCCCGCCGCGGTCCCGTCGTTCTGCTCTATAGCTCCCGGGAAGAACAGCGCAATAACGCGGTCGCCCTGAAAGAATATCTCGAGTCCAAACTCAAGGCCAGCTGACCGGGGCCGGCCCCGCCCGTGCTAAACCAGGAGATGGAGCGCATGTGAGCGACGCCATCCTGCTGGTTTCCTTCGGCGGGCCGGAAGGCCCGGAGGACGTGATCCCATTTCTCGAAAACGTGTTGCGCGGCCGCAATGTCCCCCGCCAGCGCATGCTGGAAGTGGCCGAGCATTATTACCACTTCGGGGGCCGCAGCCCCATTAACGATCAGAATCGCCGGCTGGTGTCCGAGTTGCGGGCGCTGCTGGCCGCGCAAGGTCCTCCGCTGCCGGTTTACTGGGGCAACCGCAACTGGCATCCGCTGCTTCCCGACACCCTGGCAGCCATGCGGGCCGATGGCATCCGCCGCGCCTTCGCCTTCGTGACTTCCGCATACAGTTCCTATTCCGGTTGCCGCCAGTACCGCGAGGACATTGCCCTCGCCCAACAGCAGAGTGGCACGGAGGACCTGGAAGTCCTCAAGCTGCGCGTGTACTATAATCACCCGGGTTTCATCGGGCCGGTGATCGACGCGGCTCGCGCCGCGCTCGAAACGATTCCTGCCCGGAACCGCGGAAACGCCGTGATCCGCTTCACCGCGCACAGCGTGCCCCTATCGATGGCGACCACCAGCCGCTATGTCGCGCAGCTCGAAGATGCCTGCCGCCTGGTGGCGGATGCGCTCGGGCGCCCGGATTACCGCATGGTTTACCAGAGTCGCAGCGGGCCTCCCACACAGCCCTGGCTCGAGCCCGACCTCCTGGCCGAATTGCGCGCTCTGGCCGCTGCCGGCACGCGGGATGTGGCGCTCATCCCCATCGGCTTCGTTTCCGACCACATGGAGGTGGTCTACGATCTGGATACGGAGGCGCGCCGCGTGTGCGAAGATCTGGGCCTGAACCTGGTGCGCGCGGCGACCCCCGGCGCCGACCCGCGCTTCGTGGCCATGATCCGCGAATTGGCGATGGAACGCATGGGCCTGCTCTCCACGCGCCGCGCGCTGGGCAGTCTGGGCCCCAGCCACGACGTGTGCCCAGCCGACTGCTGCCCCGCCCCCGCCCGCTGAGCAGCCGGCCTGGGATATGATGCTTCTGGTTCCGCGGCATCGCTATGCAACTGCTTTCCCGGCGCTCGTTTCTGCAGCTTCCCGCAGCCCTTTGGGCCGCCGAACCCGGATTGCGTTTTCCGGCCAAGGCGCGTGAGCGGCTGTGCGTGGCTTCCTATCCGTTCCGCGCCTTCATGGAAACGCCGGCCAACCGCAGCCGCAGCGCCGCCCAGCCGCTCATGGACCTGAAAGCGTTCGCCGCCATGGTCCGCGAGCGCTTCCGGCTGCGCCGCATCGAGCCGCTTTACAGCCACTTTGCTTCGACCGAACCTGCCTACCTGGGCGGCTTGCGGGAAGCCTTCGAAAAACAGGGCGTGAGCGTGGTCAACATCCCGGTGAGCGTGGGAACCAGCCTGTATGACCCGGACCCGGCCCGGCGCCAAGCCGCCGTCGAGCAAGCCAGGCGCTGGGTAGACGCGGCCTCGCTCGTGGGTGCGCCCAGCATTCGCGTACACGTGCAGGGGATCAAGGACGTCGCGCCGGACGTGGCCCGCACCGTGGAATGCCTGCGGGTGATCGCCGACTACGGCGCTGGCCATAACATCCTGATCGATCTGGAAAACGACAGCCTGATCAGTGAGGACGCCTTCTTCCTGGTGCGCGTGATCGATCAGGCCGCGCACCCCTGGCTGCACGCCCTCCCGGATTTCGGCAATTCCCTGCTCAGCGGCAACGAGGCCTTCGCCTACGACGCCCTGTCTCTCATGTTCCGCCACGCTTACAACATCTGCCACGTTAAGGACTCCGAAGTGGAAAGCGGCAAAGTCTTCCGCGTGGATATGGCGCGGAGCTTCGCCATTGCCGAAGCCTCCGGTTTCCGCGGCTATTTTTCGATGGAGTGGGAGGGACAGGGCGGCCCCTATGAAGGCACTCAAAAGCTGATTGACGACTGCCTCAGATATCTCCGATAGGAATGCGCACCTCCACATGAGCGAATCACAACACTTCCGCGTGGCATTCTCGGCCGACTTCCTGGACGAGCGGCGTCAACTCGTGTTTCCGGATATCGGCCTGCGCCGGCTGGATGCCGAGCCGGGCCTGAAATACGACTTCCTGGCAGACTACCGGCCGGAGTATACTCCCGAACAACTGGCGCCCTACGATGTGTTGATCACACTCAAACCCAAGGTCACCGCTGCGTCGTTGGCCGGGGTCGAGCGGCTGACTGCGATCGGCCGTTGCGGTGTGGGCTACGACAACGTGGATGTGGAAGCCTGTACGCGCGCCGATGTAGCGTTATACATCACGCCCGAGGCCGTACGCCGGCCCATGGCCGAATCCATCGTGCTGTTTGTGCTGGCACTTTCGCACAACCTGGTATGGAAGGACCGGCTGATCCGCCAGGGGCGCTGGGTGGAGAGCACCAGGCGGCTGGGCCGGGAACCGCGTGGAAGGGTGCTGGGTACCATCGGTCTGGGCGGCATCGGCGCCGAAGCGGTGCGCCTGCTGCGGCCCTTCGGCCTGGCCCGCATCCTGGCCTACGATCCTTTCGTGGACCCGGCTCGGGCTGGGGAGTTAGGCGTGGACCTGGTGTCCCTGGACGAACTGCTGGCGGGTTCCGACTACGTGCTGGTGAACTGCCCGCTCACCGCGCAGACGCGCCACCTGATCGGCGCGCCGGAACTGGCGCGGATGAAACCAGATGCGGCCCTGATCAACACGGCTCGGGGGCCCATCGTGGAGGAAACCGCGCTCGTCCACGCGCTCGAAACCGGCGTCATCCGGGCGGCGGCCCTGGATGTGTTCGAGGCTGAGCCTCTACGGGACGATTCGCCGCTCTTGCGGCTCGAAAACGTGATCCTGACCTCCCACTCGGTAGGCTGGACCGAAGAGCTGTTTCGGGATATGGGGGCCACGGATTGCGAGGGGGCGCTAGCCATTTTTCACGGCCACGCGCCCGCCAGCGTGGTCAACCGCGAGGTGCTCGGCCAGCCAGGCTTCCGCCGGAAACTGGCTCGTTACGGCGGGGGCCGGGAGCGCGCGGAGTCTTAAGTGTAGCATTATCAATGCGGCCGATTCTTCGGACCGTAACAAACATTACGGTTTCGACCCTAGTGGACAAGCGCCTGAGATCCAAGTACACTACAAAGTGGCAACTCCATTTGCGCGCATTTTTTGATTTCATCCTCGCAATCGCCCGGGCTAACGTGCCGGCGCGATCTTCCGCGTGCCGCTTCCCGACGATGGTCATCCCTGGAATAATCGCTTAGCATACATGGTTCCTGGCAGAAACTTACCTCCCCGCAGACCCAGTCGCAGAGAGAATGTCAACGAGTCCATCCGCGCGCGCGAAGTCCGCGCGGTGTTTCCGGATGGGACCGCCGAGATCATGCCCACCCCCATGGCCTTGCGTAAGGCCCAGGAGCTGGGCTTGGACCTTGTGCTGGTGGCGCCTACGGCAGTGCCACCGGTCGCCAAGGCCATTGACTATGGCCACTACCAGTACGAGCTGAAGAAAAAGCAGCACGAAGCCAAGAAAAAGCAGCACGTGGTGCAGGTAAAGGAGCTCAAATTCCGGCCCAACACCGACGACCACGACTACGACTTTAAAAAGAACCACGCCATCCGTTTCCTGCAGGAAGGCAACCGGGTGAAGGCCGTGGTACAGTTCCGCGGGCGCGAAATCGCGCATGCCGATCTGGGGCGCAAGCTGCTGACGCGCTTTGCCCAGGACCTGGCCATCTACGGCACGGTGGAGGGCCAGCCGCGCATGGAAGGACGCAACGCGCACATCCTGATCAGTCCGGTAAAATCCAAGGGATAACGGCCCCGGCCCCGATGTACAAAGCCTTTTTCGGATTTTCCGAGAACCCCTTCAGCCTAAGCCCGAATCCCTCCTTTTTGTACCGCAGCCAGCAACACGAAGAGGCCCTGGCCAACCTGATCTACGGGGTGCAAAGCCGGAAAGGGTTCATCGCGCTGACGGGAGAAGTCGGCACGGGCAAAACCACGATGCTGGAATGCCTGCGCGATTTTCTGAACAACCAGGATATTCTGTACGCCTCGCTGTTCAATTCGCGGCTGACGGTGGAGCAGTTCTTCGAAATGATCGCATACGACCTGGAGCTGGGGTGCAACCGGAGCTCCAAGACCGAGGTGCTCTTTTCCCTGAACCAGCTCCTGATCGACCGCGCCAACCAGGGAACCACCACCGTACTGATCGTGGACGAGGCGCACCACCTGGATTGGGACGTGCTGGAAGAGATTCGTCTGCTGGGGAACCTGGAGACACGACGCGGCAAGTTGCTGCAGATTGTGCTCTCCGGCCAGCCGGAACTGGATCACAAGCTGGATGCTCCCGAGTACCGGCAGCTCAAACAGCGGATTGTCCTCCGCTGCGCCCTGCGGCCCTTCGGGGAAGAAGAGACCACCAGTTACATCGCCTCCCGGCTGGCGCGTGCCGGAATGCCGGAGCAGACGGTATTCCCGGTGGAGCTGCTGGGGGAGATCCACCGCCGGTCTCAGGGGATTCCCCGGCTGATCAACAGCATCTGCGACAACCTGCTGCTGACCGCGTTCGCCCTGGAAAGCAAAACGGCCACCATCGCCATGCTGGACGAGGTGACCGCCGATATGCGCCTTACGGAGCTGGAGGTACCGGTGATTCGTCCAGGCGGGGAAGACGGCCAGCCGGGGCTACGGCTGCCCACCCCGCGGATCTAGCCAAAGGCTCGGGCCGGGCGAACCCGGCCCGTTGAGTTACTGGCGTGCTTGTAATTGCGCCATCGCCTGGTCGGCGCTGTACACCTTCACTTCCACGCGGCGGTTCTTGGCGCGGGCTTCGCGCGTCGTCGCCGGATCGATCGGGTTCATTTCACCGAGGCCGAGCATATGGATGCGGTACAGCGGAATGTTGTGTTTTCCAACCAGGTATTCCACCACGGCGTCGGCGCGGCGGCGGCTCAGGCCCTCGTTGTAAGACGCCGAGCCGATCTGGTCGGTATACCCCTTGACGGTGATGAAGTATCGCTTGTACTGGGTTACATCGGAGACGAGTTGATCCAGTTGGGCGCGATCGTCATCCGTCAGCCGGTACTTGTCGAACTTGAACGGGATGGTGACTTCCTTGGCTTGTTTGAAGTCGTCCAGATTGGCGACAACCTGCTTCAGGCCGTTGAGGTCCTGGTTGGTCTTGGTGGCCATTTCGCCTACCTGGTTGGCTTTGGTCATGGCCTCGGAGGCATGGCTGTCGGCGGACTGGGCGGCCTCCTTGGCGGCGCCGATGCCGGCTTGTGCCTTGTCGTCCACAGACTTGAGATCCGTCTTGGTTTGTTCGATGGACTGCCCGTTCTTGGCGGTCTGCTCGCCGACCTGATCGACCTTGGCCTGGATGGGCGCGGTCGTGTTCCGCACATACTTCTTGGTCGCGCAACCTCCGGCGAGCATTGCCCCTGTCAAAATCATGCTGGTAGCGAAGATATGCTTCATAAGCTGCCCTCTGTTCCAGGAGGCAAGCAATTCAGCCGCCTTTCAACAACCATCCGAAGATACAAGCAGATAGCGCCCAAAGCAGGGCTTCGGTTCCGTGTAAGCGCTTACCGGAGACGGAATAGTTTACGCAGCGGGCGGGTGGCGGCTTTCTTTCGCCCCGGCAAGCAGGTACAATGAGCGTGCATTTTCCTTGAGGGTGCAGCTAATGTCTGAAAGCCAAGAGTCCGTTAACCGAAGAGATTTCATGAAGAGCGCGGCCGCAGCCGGCGCCACGCTGGGAGCTGCCCGAAACCTGCTCGGGAAGCCGAGCAAGGCGGCGGCATCCGGGCGAGTGCTAGGCGCTAACGACCGCATCAATGTGGCAGTGGTCGGCGTGGGCGGCCGGGGCGCCTATCTGGCCAACGAGTTCGCCAAGATCGGTTCGGCGGACAATTCCTGCCAGATCGTGGCGGTGGCGGACGTTTATGAGAAGCGCAAGAAAGAAGCGGCGGAGCGCCACAAGTGTGACGGCTACCTGGACTACCGGGAGATCATCAACCGCTCAGATGTGGATGCGGTAGTGGTGGCTACACCCGACCACTGGCACGCCAAGATCGCGCTGGAGGCCATGGACCATGGCAAGGACGTGTACTGCGAAAAGCCCATGACCCACACTATCGAGGAGGCCAAGCAACTGGTCAGCACGGTCAAGGAAACCAAGCGCGTGCTTCAGGTGGGTTCGCAGACCACGTCCGCGCTACAGTGGCACACGGCTAAGAAGTACATCTCCGACGGCGCCATCGGCCCCATGCTGATGAGCCAGGGCTCCTATCACCGCAACTCCAAAGAGGGCGAGTGGAACTGGCCTATCGACGCGGACGCGGGACCGGATGGGAAAGGCGAGAATTATATCGACTGGAAGATGTGGCTGGGCTCTGCGCCGAAGCGACCGTACAATGCCGACCGCTTCTTCCGGTTCCGGAAATACTGGGACTACTCGGGGGGCATCGCCACGGACCTCTTCTTCCACGTGGTGGCTCCGTTGAATATCTGCTGGCCGGAGCCCCAGTTCCCCTCGCGCGTATCGGCGCTGGGCGGCATCTATGTCTTCAAAGACGAGCGCGAAGTGCCGGACACGTTCAACCTGCTCGCCGATTTCCCGGCCGGCCATTCGCTGGTGTTGAGTTCTTCGATGGCCAACTCCCGGCATATCCCGGGCCTGATCCGCGGACACATGGGCACCATCATCATGGTGGACCACGGTATGTTCGAGGGGAGGACGGACCACATCACGCTGATTCCGGAAAAGCGCGTGATCGACGAGGCCTATAAGGCCAAGTTCGGCGACAGCGAGACCCGAATCCCGATCGAGGAACAGGATTCCATGGCCAAGCACGTGCGGAACTTCCTGGAGTGCATGCACACCCGCCAGAAGCCGACCCTGGACGTGGAGACCGCTTTCCACGCGCAGGTGACGATCTCCATGGCGGTGCAATCCTACCGGGAAGGCCGGGTGCTGTATTGGGACGAGAAGAGCCTCAAGGTTACTAACAAGCCACCCAAAGCATAAGCTGACAGACGAGCGGGCGTATCAGGCGCCCGCTGGTCACCGGACGGCCTGGGGCGTTGCTGAGCTCCTCTTTACCCTCCTGGTCCGGTCCGAACGGAAGCGAGCGCGCACGAATCCCGGGAGGTCCCAGGCGGGGCTCTCATAGATCTCCAGTTCCTGATCGAAATCCAGCGGCCAAAACTTTCGCACTTTCATAAGAAGTCCACTGGCGTGCCTATCCGCCGCACGCCATGAGGGTACACTTTTATTCTAGCGGATGGCTCCGGCCTATTTCCAGTTACATATTAAGTATTTTTAAATCAACTACTTAACGGATTGCTGGCGGAGCGAAACCGGCGGGAAATAGGTGCCTTTAGGCTCCCGCCTCCACCAGTCGCCGGAGGCCCGTTTTTCGCTGGGCGTGGTGAAGCGATAGTCGTACAGCACGGCACGGATGTAGCGCGGAGGGGAGTCGGGGAAGGGATTGTAGGCCAGCAGCCGGAGCACGGGCGGCGATCCCTGGAGCAGGCGCAGCATGAAGCCGACAAACCAGCGGTTCTGCGAATAATTGCTGAGAGCTGCGAACCACATTTGCCAGTCCAGGCGGGGTTGGTAGGGCGCGACTACCGGAGGAGCGCGGCGCAGATCCCCAGGTTTGAAGCGGAACTCATAAGCCCGCCAGGATTCGCCGTCGCCCGAGCCCTCCACGACGATCTCCGGACGAGTAGTGGTCATAACGGCGAACAGGCCGTAGGTGTTGACGATGCGCAGGGGTTCGACGGCCCGCAAAAGGCCGGCGGCGGGTTCGGGCAAACCGCCCGTGAACATTTCCATGAGCTGGAGACCGCTGAGACCGAAGTAGAGGCAGGCCAGCAGGAGAGAGACGCGCCGGTGGAGCGAGCCGGGAGCGGCAGGGGGAGGAGGAACGGGGCGGCGCAGCAGGCGGCCTAATACGGCGTCATCGAACAGGAACAGGCACAGCCCCAGGGTGAGCCAATTGAAGAAGGTGTAGTTGCCGGTGAGCAGGATGAGCACCTGGAGCAGGGCCAGCGCGGCACCCGCCAGTTGGCGCAAGCGGCGGGGGCCGAAGATCAAGAACGGCACGGCCAGTTCGACCACCAGGACAAACAGGGTGGAGGCTTTCTGAACAGCCATCGGCAAGTGGTAGAGGTACCAGGCAAGGGGTGTGGGCAGCGGCTGGGTTTCGTAATGGAAGCTCAGCGCGGTGAGATTGCGCCAGGAAGAGTCGTGGCTGAGAAACTTCACCGCCCCGGACATGAACATGAGCCGGAACAGGAGCCAGCGGAAAAGCCAGACGCGGGCAGGAGAGGCATCGAGGAAGATAGCCAGGAAGCCCGCCTCGAGAAGCAGCACGTCCCATTGAAAAGAGAAGAAGTCCTGGCCGACTGCGCAGATCGAGAGGTAGAGCACCACCAGAAGCAGAAGCGCGGGACGGCGCCAGCGGTCCAGCAAGAGCAGCAGGGAGGTTGCCACGCCTAGTATCCAGACGGTGCGGAGCGCCGAGTCAGAGGCGCTGAGCCAAAAGATGGAAGGGATCTGCCACCAGGCTGCGGAGCCGTAGCTGTCGCGCGCTGCCTCGAGGAAACTGGCGGCAGGCAGAATGCCCTGCGAACCGAGGAGGCCGGAGGCCTGCACCCCGAAGGACACGAACGCCACCAGGTAGCAGAGGCCCAGCAGTCTGACAAACAGCCGCGTGGCCAGTTCCATAGCTTAGTACATCCATTCGTAAATACAGTGACGTATTGTGAAGACCCAAACGGTGACGTAATCTGATACTCTTGCATCAGAGGAACCGCGTCTCTGATGCCGAGAAAAAGCCCGTTTACGATGGA